>Ga0222714_10002574_pt1 | contig 19049 bp, 17 predicted proteins | sample C33_3DmetaG_FD_165048 | JGI IMG/M metagenome (GOLD analysis project Ga0222714, IMG submission 165048) | Estuarine water microbial communities from San Francisco Bay, California, United States - C33_3D | ecosystem: Environmental > Aquatic > Marine > Unclassified | place: USA: California...
TATCACTCGTGGAAAGCAAGAATTCTATAATCAATGTGCGGCCAGTAATCCGTTTAGGATTCACTCCGTCTAACTATTTAAGTGCTCAGATTGGTTTTGATCAAAATTTTTATGGGGACGGCTATCGGTCCCTTTTCCTGTCTGATGCTGGCCAGCCTTATCCATTTACGTCTATTCGTTTAAATATAGGCCCTGTTACGTATCAAGCGATGGGCATGTATTTGAATTCCTCAGGCTCCCAACATAAATATTCGATAAATCATTATTTACATCTTTGTCTTAAAAAACACGTTCGATTAGCGCTTTTTGAAGCGGTTATATTCAACAGTGGTGATGCCCTAAGTAATCGTTCGTTTGAACCCGCCTATTTAAATCCATTTATGATTATTCGACCTGTGGAATATTCTACAGGTTCTGGAGATAATATACTACTTGGAGGAGAATTTTCTATATATGTAAAAAATAGCACCTGGTATGGACAATTAGTTATTGACGATATTCTAATGAAGGCATTGCTTCAACAAGAAAAATATTGGGGGAATAAACTCGGGGGTCAAGTAGGGTGGAAACATTTAACCAAAAAAAAGAATTACAGCGTTCATCTTCGCACTGAACTTAATATCGTTCGTCCATATACCTATTCCCATATTGGTAACCAATTAAGTTATACGGTTAACCAGCATGTGCTCGCTCACCCAAAAGGAGCAAATTTTTGGGAGATTTTTTCCCGAATTGATTTAATTTCCAAACGATGGGGCGCCATGGCAGAACTCGCCGCTGGACAAAAAGGAAATGGGGCTCCTTTTGGTGGAGATATCTTGGCTCCTTACACCCTACGGCCTGAAGATTATAATATCCGCTTGTTACAGGGGTTAAAAACGAACCAACTTAATATTAGAATCCAAGGAATTCGAATGTTAAAACAGTGGTATAACACCCAAATTTTTGTAGAAATATCAGGTACATACCTTAGAGAAAGTGTAAACACCCACTTTCACTGTTCGCCAATCATCGGAATTCGGTCAGCTATTTGGAATGACTATCGATTTTAATTGAAAAAGCCCGGTTTCCCGGGCTTCCAAATAAAATAACTTAAAGTCCTATAATCTGTCGCAACTCTACTTCCGTCGAACTTCGTTGTCGTCCTTGTTTGTCCAGAAATGTTCTACTCACTAGGCGCCCATGAATGGCAACCTTTTTTCCTACTTCCGCGTGATCCTGCACAAAGGACGCCATATTACCCCATGCAAATACGCGATGCCAATCTAGCCTGGCGGCATATTTTCCATCATTTTTACGGTACATTTTTGGCGTGGAGACTAAAAACCTAGCTATCTTACTTCCATCGTTAAAGCGTTGAACCGCGGGTGGTTTTGAAATGCTTCCAATTAACGTTACATAATTGTTCATGGCCATATATATTAAGGGGATTGGTTGCCGGATTCCTGTGCGCTGCGCCCTTTCCCTCGTTGGTTTAAATAATAACTAAATCGTTGATTTCTATTTCGGTGATTTTAATTGTACTTCCCTTCCATCGGATATACCGATTTACTAAGCGTCCCTCAATGGCCACATGCAAGTTGGGTTGAGCGTATGCGCATATTACCTGATGCCATTTACCCCATGCATATATATTATGAGATTCACGACATGTTTTTGAGATGCCTTCACCCGTAACGATTGTGTTACTAGTAATCAACCTAAATCTTGCATGTTTTTGACCATTGTTTGTCTCAACTTCGGTTGGATGTTTGTCTATGGTTCCAATCAATGAAACAAAATTCATTCCTTATGCTTTTGCTTCCCCGGTAGGTTTGTTTAATAAAACAAAGTCGATTCCCTCTATTACAGTAGAATATCGCGTCTCCCCTTGGTTATTCTCATAGGATTGATAGGATATTTTGCCATCCAAAAGGATTTCTTGTCCTTTATCAAGCAGTTTTTCCACTCGATCCGCCGCCTTACCCCAAACGTTTACGTTGTGCCACTGAACATCTTCCCGCCACTCGCCATTCTTGTCTTTATATCGATCATTGGTCGCTAATGAAAACCGGGCAAGTTTACGGCCCGTTTCAAACATCATGATTTCTGGCTTTACACCAAGTCTTCCAATTAAATTCACTTTATTTTTTAAATTATTCATTTGTATTTATTTTAATTACGTTAAACATCGGTTATTACCCGTTTTCTTTGCAAAGGTTGAGTCATTAACGACGGGGGTTCGGTATTTATTCGTTTACTTTCGAATGTCAGTCGTTTGTTGTCGGATAATTCAAGTTTAAAAAGGTGCTGGTTTTGCAAATTCCTTTATTTTTACAAGCATAAAATAAATGGCATGTACGAAAACATTCTCTTTGAAAAAGTTGATAAAATTGGTTGGATTACAATAAACCGTCCTTCTTTTTTAAATGCCCTTAACAAGCAAACCATTTCAGAACTAAATCACGTGCTTGGTACTATTTCCTTGGATGAAGAAATTGGTGTAGTTTGTATAACTGGTTTTGGTGATAAGGCTTTTGTTGCGGGGGCAGACATTAAAGAATTCGCAGATTATTCCATATCTCAAGGTGGGGAATTAGCATCTTCTGGGCAAGAAAAACTTTTTAATTTACTTGAAAATTTTAATAAACCTACAATTGCCGTAATCAATGGATTCGCATTAGGCGGAGGATTAGAATTAGCCATGGCTTGTCATATTCGGATTGCTTCATCTAACGCGCTAATGGGTTTACCAGAAGTTTCGCTGGGCGTAATTCCTGGGTATGGTGGCACACAGCGCCTTCCGATACTAATTGGAAGAGGGAGGGCAAATCAACTCATTTTCACTGGAGAAATGATTTCTGCGGAACAAGCATTGCAGTGGGGATTAGTAAATACCGTGTTTGAACAAGAGTCGCTTAAGAATGAGGCGAGCACCCTAGCAAAGAAAATACTTAAAAACTCACCTAATGCTATTACTTCAGCAATTAACGCAGTAAATGCCGGTTTTCAAATGCAACAAGGGCTAAACAAAGAAATTGAAATTTTTGCACGTTGTTTTGGAACTCGCGATTTTCAAATTGGAACGCAGGCGTTTTTAACAAAACAAAAAGCAAATTTTCGGGATTAATGAGCGCTCCCCTAGCAAAGTTATTCGGTCAAACAGCCATGTATGGCTTGCCGAGTATTGTTGGTAGATTGCTAAATTATTTACTTGTTCCACTGTACACAGCCATTTTCGCTAAACCAGCAGATTATGGCGTGCTTTCAGACTTATTTGCATATGTGGCCTTTTTAGTGGTCGTTCTTCCTTTAGGAATGGAAACTGCCTATTTTCGTTTTATTCAACAGCATGAAGATTCCGAACACGTTTTCAATAATAGTTTTGTACCTGTTATTCTAGTAAATGCTTGTTTCTTTCTTTTAATTTACGTTACCAATCCATGGATTGCTAAATGGATGCTTTACCGAGATCATACAGAATTTATTGTACTAATCGGGGGTATTGTTTGTATTGACGCAATTACCTCATTGCCCCTGGCTAAATTACGTGCCGAAAACAAGGCAAAGCGATTCATGGTTGTGCAGCTGACTTCTATTTTACTTAATATACTACTAAACCTTGTCTTTTTATTAGGGTTTTTTAATCCGAGTCGACCTGAAGAAGGTATAATGTTCATATTAATTGCAAACTTAATCTCTTCGGGATTAAAACTTCTATTGTTGTATGATATTATTGCCAAGGTTAAATTCACATTTGATTGGGTACTAATTGGAAAAATGCTCTCATATTCTTGGCCTTTGGTTATTGCTGGGTTTGCGGGAATAGTCAACGAAACCCTTGATCGTGTATTGTTAAAACAAATTCTTTATAACCCTGCTGTGCCAAATTCCCTTGAACAAGCAACAGCACAAGTTGGTGTTTATAGTGCTTGCTACAAATTAGCGATGCTTGTAACTATTTTTCTACAAGCCTACCGTTATGCTGCAGAGCCTTTTTTCTTTTCGCAACTTAAAAACCAAGATAGAAATGTAGTCTTTGTGCGAACAATGAATATCTTTATTGCTATCGTTTGTATTGCCTTTCTCTTTGTTTCAATCAATTTGGGCATCTTCAAATACTTCATACGTAAAGAAGCATATTATGTTGGCTTAAACGTTGTCCCAATTTTACTTCTTGCCAATGTATGTCTCGGGATTTATTATAACCAAAGTGTTTGGTACAAGCTTTCTAATCAAACTAAATTCGGTGCCTTTATAGCATTAATTGGTGCGGGAATTACGATTTTTATTAATGTGATTTTTATCCCAATGTACGGGTTTATTGCTAGTGCATGGGCCACACTTTTGGCATATATCGCACAAATGATTATTTCGTTTTATCTAGGTAAAAAATATTATCCCATTCCTTATGACGTTCGGAAGTTCTACGTGTATTTTGGAGGCTCAATAGGAATTTACTGTCTTTATAGCTTGCTTAGAATATTAATGAATGTGCCAATAAAAGGCTTCAGCTTACCCTTGTTATTACTTGGTAATTTGATGCTATTAGGTTTTGCTTACTTCGTGTACCGAAACGAGCATCATTTGTTTCGCTTTAAAAAGCCTTAAAACGTTCTTGAACCTTTGCCACGGCATTTCGGTCGTTGCCCACCGAATAAAACTCTTGGTATATTATCACTGGACGCCTTAAAAATGTATAATCAGATAGGATTAAGGCCTTGTAATCTTCATCGCAAGTAATGCTTGCTTGTACATCTTTATAACGTCTTGCTTTTTTTGAAAACACGGATTCATAGGTCCCGTATTGGCTTTTTAACTCTTCCAATACCTCAACAGGAATAGCTTCCTGCTTAATGTCAGTAATAGCAATATCTTCAGGCCAAGTAACCGAATTAAGGATTCGCTTACAGGTTGAACAGGTACTTAAGTGATAAATGCGCTTCACTTGCAGTATTCATCATACGCGGCCTTGAGATTTTCTGAAATCATATCGGCCGTGGCTCCTTCAATATGATGGCGCTCCAAAAAATGAACTAATGCGCCATTATGAAACACGGCAATTGAAGGAGAAGATGGGGGGTAGGGTAAAAAATACGAGCGCGCCCTGTTGGTCGCATCAGTATCATATCCAGCAAACACGGTAAATAATTCGCTTGGAACCAAGGTGTGTTCCAAAGACTTTTTTACTCCCGGCCGCATGTTGCCAGCCGCACATCCACACACAGAATTTACAACCATTAGCATCGTTCCCTTTGAATTCAAAACGGCTTGATCAACCGCATCAGCAGTAGTTAATTCATTAAACCCAACACTTGTTAGGTCATTTTTCATCGGTTGGACTATTTCTATCGGATACATTATTGATTTTTTTTCAAAGATAGTCAGTATTTTGATAAGAGTAAGAAACTATTTAATTACAACCACCTTGCCAACTTTCCGAGATGTTCCTTGATTTGTGGCGGTCCAAATTAAATAAACGCCACTTTCTACTCTAGACCCATCAACTCGTTTTCCGTCCCATGTTGCAGTACCACCATTGGAAGTTGTCTTGAAAATTAAATTTCCTGCTACATCTGTAACTTTAACATCAGAATCATAACGTATCCCTTGAATAGTAATTAACCCCTCATACCCGGGTCTAACAGGATTTGGGAAAACCTTAGTTGATGAATAATCTGAGTCGTCTTGCGAGGCGTCAGATCGATACGAAACCAACCCCATATCTGTAATTATAAATAACTCGCCTGTTTCTTGATTCATTTTCAAATCGTAAATATTATTGGAAATCAATTCAGAATTTTCCTTAGTAAATTGTTTTATAATTTCAGAGCCATCCGATGATAACAACACCAGCCCTGCGCCATTAGTAGCCATCCATTTTCTATTTCCTCCATCCACTTCAATATCTGTAATATGCGATGAGCCTAAAACATATTCTACATTTCCTTCAAAACGCACTTTAATTCGTTGAGCATTATAGTCTCCGGCGCCCGCAGTGAATGAATTGGTTGTGTTATATAATACTGCAAATCCCGCATCGGTGCCTATCCATAATTCTCCATCTAAATCCACCGCTAAAGCGGTTACATTATCGGAGGGAAGTGCTCCACTGTAATCTCCACTGGTGAGGTTAATATATAAATCATCTCCAGTATTATCAATCGATTCCCCATACATATAACCAAACAAGCCATTGGTTTCCGTTGCAAACCAAAGGTTTTGATCTTTATCGATGACCATTCGCGTGGTATACTTATTACGGGCAGCTGCGCCACAGTCAAATGCTTGCCATGTGTCGTCCGTTCGTTTTACCACCAACGGACGGTCCGACCAACCGTTCAGCACCCAAAGATTTCCTTTGGTATCATAGCTTACATCAGATGCTAAGCTCCAACCGTTTCCTGCCAAACTTTGTTGAATCATACTATTTGATTGGTCATATACCTCACATGAATTATTAGCAGTGTTTATTATCGAAAGGGGAAATGCAGAATACGTTGATACCGCAACCTCCTCTGGGTTTTTCGGATTTACTGAAATGTCAATAAAATCATGAATGTCAATTCCTTGCCATTGGGATAAGGTGGTATTGTCGTTATATGACCAATTTTCATCTTGAAATAGATAATACCCATGACGTAAAAACCCTGGGCTTTTGAATTCGAGTCGACCGCTGGCAATGGCTAATTTACCTTTATTCCAGTCCATTGCGAAAAAATCATTTCTAGGCGGGCCGGGATAACTTACTTTTTCATAGGAATATCCTCCTATCACTCGAATGGGACCGGTAAATTCATCTGCGATCCATTTTTCTCCATTTTCAAGAACCACCATTTGATTTGGGCGGAAAAATATGCCTAAATAAAATGCTAAAGCAGATTCCACCAATATACCTCCATTATCATAGGTCAACAGCGCGCCATCAGCCAACACATCTAATTGATTAGCATGTTGAGAAAGATTGATGATTTCTAAACCAACAGAGTAATAATCAAAATACTCAAACTCTGTGGGTAGTAATTTCAATACCGTATCGTTACCATAACCCGCAGATTTTTGTAATATATAAACATCTTCGTTGACTTTTTCCATGGATGCGTATGAAGCGTTAGTGAGGGACGGAACTCTAGGGTCTATAATCCATCCCTGTTCAGAAGGTAACATTACATTTCCTAAGCTTCCAATATATAGTTTTGTTGGGGTGAGGGCTAAAATCTGTTGATCTTTTATGGTTAAATCAACTATAGGTTCCATACCATTCGTTGGGTAATAGGTGTCCTTGATTTCGTTTTTCAATGGATTTACCAATACTATTCCAAAATCTGTGGCCGCATACATGGTATTTCCGAATCGATAAAACCGATTAATTTTTTTACTTCCAGAAATGGCTGACAATTTAATAGCGGGGATATTAATCACCCGGTTACGAGTAACCTTATCAATGTTGCCGTTTATATAACCAATATAAAGCTCCTGATCAATACTATCGTAATATATACTAGAAAGTAATATATCCGAAAGTCCGTTCATTTTATTAAGAAGTGTTTTTTCTTTCGAGTCAAGATGATATTTCATTAACCCATTTTCATAGGCCGTATAGACAAATTCATCATCTTTAGCAATATCAATTGCCCTCATTGTCGCCGTATGTAAACGCCACATACCTGTTTCTATTTGTGCAAATGCACCGAAACAACCAACAAGAAAACACAAAATGAAATGAAGTTTATTCATGGGCGTGCAACGTATTTTAAACAAATTTATTCCCATTTCATTAAATTCCTTGGTCTTTTAACATTATTATAATTTAAATTCCTTTTAAATTCGAACAACTTATGAATCGTTTTCTAAAAATTTTATACGCAACAAGCCTTTTTTTGTTTCTTTTACCAAGCTTCATTTTAATCCTAACTCACACCTATTGGTTTTTTAGCATAAACATCAGTGGTTCGATTTTTATAATAAGTTTGATTTTAAGCACCGGGGTTGTTTTTTGGATGGAGAAGCAATCCATGCGGATTTATCTGATGGGTTTTTCTATTGCCTTGATTCTAGTTTTTAGCAGTATGTATATTTCTATGAATTCATACGACTGCTCTTTCGATGGACAATGGTATCATCAAGATGCCATCATTGCAATGTCTGATGGATGGAACCCGATTTGGGATTTTCCAATATCGAATGCCGATGCTTCCGGGTCAAATGCCAATTACATCAACCATTATCCCAAAGCTTCTTGGACAATTCAGGCTGTTATTTTCAGGCTAACAGGAAATATAGAGGCTGGAAAGTCCTTACACTTCTTTTATTGGTTTTCCTTCCTACTTCTCCTAACAAATTTCTTAAAATCTCGTTTCTCGCTTTCATGGGTAAAAACTACACTTTTAGTATTATTCCTCTCAGTAAGTACCATTAGCCTGGGACAAGCACACAGCTTTTATGTGGATGGCATATTGTATAGTTTGCTCGGTATTTTCGTGATTTTTTTAATAGACTTTCTCTATTATAATAAGCCATCCGGATGGCTACTAATTCTTGCTTTCATTGTTTTGGTTAATATTAAATTTACTGGATTAGTTTATGGCGGGGTATTAATGTTAGGCGGGGCAATCTGGGTTCTTGCCCGACAAAAATCTAAATTCAAAAACAGCATTATTAAATTTTCACTTTCCGTGGTATTAGGAGTGGGAATTGTTGGGTATCCAACATACATTCGTAACACTTTTTCTAAAGGTCATCCCTTATTTCCGATTATGGGTAAAAAGAATGAAGGTAAAATGATTGCTGAAGTTCAATACCCACAAGATTTCTTTAAAAAAAATCGCATTCAAAAATTTATCTCGGCGCATGGTTCTATTCCTATATATACCGATCACGACCACGCATCGATAAGAAAACCCTTATTCAACAGTCGTTTAATAAAAGAGTCTGTTCCATATTTTAAAAACCATCAGCCCGTAACCATGAGTCCTTTTGGGCCGTTCGAAGGAGAACTTTTGGTATTGTTTATTCCAGTTTTATTTGTGTTTTTTATTCGTAAACAGCCTATTGAACTATATGTTTTGACAAGTATTCTTATTGTCTCGGTTTTGATACAGCCTGAATTCTGGAATTTACGTTATGCGCCACAGTTGCTGCTTATACTCGCTATTTTTGTTTTGGCTTCCATGAAACATAAGAATATTTGGGTGAGTGGTTATGCGATGTTTTTTTCCTTTTTATTTATAATTAATTCGGCTTTTGCTGTTAGTCAAAACTGGATATGGGTATTTGAAAATAACCGAGAATTAAAAAAGCAATTGGAACCTATGAAACATTCTTCCGTTAAAGTGAAAAAGGGTTGGATGAGGTCTTTTGAATGGAAGCTTAAAACAAACCATATAACCCCAGACTATACCCTTGATACACATGCCGTTTATTTACCATTTAAAGGCGATGCCTTTAGTGGGTGGAAATATATACAGGAAAGCAAATGAAAACAATATTTAATTTACTGAGAATTAAAAGTTGGATTAAAAATGGGTTTTTGTTATTGCCCGCCATTTTCTCATTACGATTAATGAAGTTTGATTTAATGTTTTCCTTATTGCTAGGGGTGCTTGTTTTTTCACTCGTCAGCTCATTTGTTTATATAACAAACGATATCAAAGATGCTGATAAAGATGTTTTACATCCTCGGAAAAAAACACGACCAATTGCTGCTGGTAACATTTCAAAAGCATTAGCGATAACGATTGGTATCTGTATACTCGCCATTGCACTTTTAATCTTGTTTTTAGCGCAATTACCAATGAATTTTTTATGGGTTGTATGTATTTATCTACTTCTAAACATGCTTTATTCTCTCGGGTTAAAATCACTTCCATTGTTAGAATTATTCATTGTAGCAATAAATTTTGTACTTCGAGTGTTAGCCGGATGTGCTATTATTCTGGTTTCACCATCACATTGGATTTTAGTGGTTACATTTTTCCTTGCCTTTCTCATGGTTGTTGTAAAACGAAAATCTGAAATCATGCAATTAGAATCAGATGCCATTAAACACCGTTCGGTGTTATCCGCCTATAACGTTGGGTTTTTAAACGCCCTTATTTACATTGCATCTACCATAACCATTACGGCATATTTGTTATATTCTATAGACTTAAATGTTGTAAAAGCCTTAGGAACTAATGGGTTAAAGTACAGCTCTTTATTTGTACTAATGGGTGTAATGCGATTTATTCAAATTAGCGAATTAGGTTTATTTGATGGGGAAGGTGATCCTACTACATTATTATTTAAAGATCATTTTTTACAAGCTATCGTATTTTGTTGGGTTTTATATTTAATCGTAATCATTTATGTTTGAGGCCTCTAACAAGCTCGCCATATTTGATTTCGACGGAACGCTCTATACCTATGACAGTGTGCTTTCTTTTTGCTTGTTTTACTATCAAAAAAAACCCTGGCGATTATGGCGGTTATTCATTCAAGTGGTTGCTTGGGTTGCTTGGAAGTTAAATCTAATTGATACCCGGACCTTTAAAACTCGTTTTATATGTTTTATTGCCAGAGATTCTGCAAAAGAAATAGAGCGAATGGCAACGCAATTTTGGAATAATACCTCGTCGTTTAATCAAGAATTATTAATTGCTTTAAAAACATGTAAAGAAAACATGATCCTACCGGTTGTAGTTTCAGCATCACCGGATCTATTTATTATACCGGCATGTAATAAACTAGGTATTAAAGAGGTAATAGCGACAACCTTGAATATAACAGAACACGGATATTCTTTGGGAACCAATTGTCGAGGCGAAGAAAAAATCAAGCGTCTTCGACATGTTTTTCCGACGCAAACTCTCGGTTTTGCGTATTCTGACAATATCGACGATATTGCATTATTACAATTAGCAGAAAATGGGTTTCTTATTAAAAATGGGAAAATTAATGCCTTTCATTGAGGCGATGTGCCTCATTATTCAGATACTTCGCATCACGAATTAATTGTTCCTCAATATCAATATTATTACGTGCTGCTTTTCGTGTTATTTCCTCCATCCAATAGGGATTAGAGCGTATTTCGCGAACAATTCTTTCTTCCTCTGACTCTTTAATTAATTTCAATAGCTCATTACTTGATTTAGTAGATGCTTTATCCACATCATTCAAATAAATCCATGGCTCATTACCGCTCTTTACAACAGGATAACTACTTATACAATTCTTCTTGTATCCAAATACTGATAACGTATCAATGTTCTCTAGGTGTACCGCAATCTTTACTATTTTATTTTCATGGTTGCAATATACTATCGGAGAGCTGTTCTTAGTAAAATCAAATACACGGTTTGTTCGAGATATAAATATCTGTGGATCAGGATTATACCATGCTGGGTGATGGTCAAGCACCCATTTTGCAATGGGCATGTGTTGGAGATTAGACCAATCAAATTGGTTAAAAGGCAAATGTACCATAAGTAAAAGCACTTGAGAAATTAAGGCTGAAACTACAAGTGGTAACTGAACGCGAATTGAAAAATCCTGCATTAAATGAAACACATGAAACAGTAGGGGTACACCTATCCAAACTGCATACCTATTAACGATGGCCATTCCGTGATTCCAATTACTCATAGAGGAAACCAGAATGGTCATCAACAATATAACAACAGGCATTAAGTCCCAAAATTCTGCCTTACGATTTCTAATCATTATTATCCATCGATGCACTAATAACACCATGTATAACAATAGAAATAGTCCAACACTTAAAATCATTCCTTGATTTAAATCAACATAAAACCCTATAATTCGCGTAACAGATATATTCTCAGCGGCAAGAAATCCTGCATAGTTAATCAAGCTGGTAGTGCCAAATAACATATTAAAATAAAGGGGTGGAATAAACGTGATCAATCCATATAAAAGATATGGGATTATGGATTTTATAGCGAATTGATTTTTACTCCAAATGAACATATACATCCAAAGCAATAAAAACAACAAGGGTTGATTCTGTAAAGTAGCAAGCGCACAGAAAAGAATAGCCAAATGATTTCGTTCGTGTTTTAAAAACATGAAACTGTACATTAAAAGTACCACCGTAATTAATTCTGGATGAGTCCACGTGTTATAATAAAATGCTGCACTTAAAAACGCGGATAAAAAAACCAATACTTCATCCAAAACATTCTTTGTCGGAAGAAATAAAACAAGTATCAATAAGAGTGTCCAACAGGCAAGATTAGTGTACTTAAAGGCCTGAATAGGGTGAACATTAAACAGATCCGTCGCGCCCCGTGCTGGAACATTCAATAAGGAATAAAAAACAAAATGATACCCGTAAACGTCCGCTTTATGGTTTTGGTAAAATCCTCCAAAATCCCGCCTAACTGAAGTTTTAGATTGAGCTTCCTTAAGAAAGCATTCTACCTCATCAAAGGCCGCTGCCTTATAATTAGATGCCCACGATTGATGCGCAACAAAATCTCGTTTAAATGAATTAAAATCTGAAACCCTTATATCTGGAGTACGATGATTATACCAAGCCTCTGTTGTTAAGATATACTCTATTCCGTCACCTGCTGCATAAGGTTCTGTATGAGAATAATATCGAAACAACCCCAGCGTAAAAAGCATTACAATTCCAACTTTAACCGCCCATCCCGGAAATTTATTGAACATATAAATAAAAGAGAAGAATTAATAAATATCGTGTAAATTTCCCAATAAAAATAAACAGGAAGGTTGACTTCCATGATGCTTTAAAAAACCCCAAGGCGACAGCAATTACATCTCCAACAAGCGGTAGCCATGATATAAGCGCTAGCCATGTCCCATAACGGCTTACCGACTCCTTCCATCTGGATATTTGATGATGTGTAACTCGGATTTTGGCTAACCACTCAGGTTTACCTAAAAACCCAATCCCGTAATTCAAATAACCTCCTAATGTATTTCCTGTGCTTGCGACTAACAAACAAATCCATGGATTAAATGAAAACAACATGGTTATGAATATAGCCTCAGAGGCCACCGGAAGTATTGTCGCCGCTAACAAAGAGGCTATAAACAGCCCAATATATCCCCATTCAATCCAATCCATAAAAAAAGGCCGGTTAACCGGCCTTAATTAAACATAAATACTTTTTATTTTTTGGCGAATTTGCGTGTAGCAAATCCATCATTGGTAATAATCTTCACGGTATATAATCCGGCAGATAAATCATTAATTGTTACTTGTTCTACAGCTATACCATTAGCTACATTGAATGTAGATTCCTTTACGATGCTTCCTGCAGCATTATAAATTGCTATGACTCCAGTTGTTGTGTTATTGATTTCCATTTTAACATTTAACACCTCATTCGCTGGATTTGGATAAACTAAAGTGGAAATATTTGCCGATTCTTCGTTGATACCAATTGTTGGATCAAAATTCATTCGAACCCAAGGAGTTCCTGTTTGATAGTACCAAGTATTGTCAAAATAATCAAAGAAGAAAGAGGTTTGTGGTGTAGAAGATCCCGCATTTACAACTCTCAATCCTTGACTATATGCCCCAATAACGGCTAAATATGTAGTATTTGGAACCAAATTTACCGGAACATTCAGCATAAGCATTTTATTTATATTCAAATCTGCAGCAGTTACGATATATGGATCTGATTCAGATTCAAAAACAAAATCTCCTGTGGTTGCATCAACAGAATACAATTTTACAAAAACTTCGGTTCCTACTGTTGTTCCGCTTGCACCACCTAACATTCGTACGTCAATTCCTTTTAAGGTTTGAGCATTCCAAATATCAAATAGGTTTCCTGACTCAAAACCATCCGTTCCGTTTGAGGTAGAACCCGCCGGGGTTCCGTTATCCCGAGCATAAATATAATTGGTAACATTGAAAGCAGTATTAGAGATTACATTGTTCGCAGGAACATCATCTGTTGAATCCGCTGTTAAGGCGTGAACTACGGTATAATTACCTATTCCCGATGGGGTAAATGAATTAGCAATTATTAATGTGGACGTATCTAAAGAATTAATTGTACTTGAAGGGCTAGCAGAAGTAAAAGCGCCGTTATTCACATTAATGCTATATTCAACACCGGTTTGGTTGTTTATTCCCCCGTTAAATACATCTATTTCGAAATCAATAGGTGCGGTTTGTGTAGTGGGGATTTGATAATATGGGAGGCCTGCTGTACCCCAATATTTTGAGGTAATACTTAGGTCATTCGTTGGATTAGTAACAATCTTAACATTATCAATATACCAACCATAAGTAATCCAAACATTCGGATTCGCTGCTGAGCCCGGATAATTAGTTGTCCAACTAAATCGTATCCATATGTTTCCAGGATTGGCCGGTAAAATGGTTGCAAGGTTAATAATTTTTAAATCTGGATTTGCGTAGGGCGACCCGCCGGAGGCAGAAAGCACTGGTTTATCTAAATTGTTTCCAACAGAGAAAAACGTGGAGCCGTCTGTACTAATTTGAATATCTTGTAGGTCATTGAATCGTGCACCATACTGCTCAAACTCAATACTTATCTGATTACTTCCGCCAAGCGCTGCAATATTTATTGGATTTGCTGTTGTTAAGTTGTAAGTAACTGATAATGCTTGAGTACCTGGATTTTGTGTTGGGTCCCCATTTACTAATTCCGCATAATTTCCACCGCCGGTTGAATTAATTCCATTGCCTGACCACCAACCATCGGAGGTATTATTTATGTTCCATCCAAAATCAATTCCTGCCTGTCCGCTGTTGTCAATAACCCAATTAGCAAGTGAATCAAAATTATCAGACCACAAGGTTACTCCAAGAGTTTTCGTATCTATTATTGGTTTAGAACACATTGCATTTACCGAGGGAACTAAGTTGTTCGCAGTTGGTAAGAGGGGCTGCTTTTGTGCATAGACCACTGAACCAAGCACTACTAAAGAAAGGAATAAAGATTTTTTCATATGTTAAATTTGTTTTTCATGTGTAAAAATAAATCAAAAAATTAAATTATAATTTTCTTTCTTTTAGAAAAGGAAGCGTTCTTCTAATGTGTTGTAAATGAAGATAAGAAATAGAATGTAGGACTAAGGTAGAATCATTAAGAATGGGAGCCGTAAGATAACTACCATCAGCGGAGATTAAACAGGAATGGCCTTCATATACTATTTGATTTCCATCGACCCCTACCCGATTCACTGCAGCAACAAAACATTGATTCTCAATGGCTCTGGCTAATAATAATGAGTCCCAGTTACTAATTCTCCGGGTGGGCCAATTTGCAACATATAATAACAAATCATATTGTGGATTGCCTGATAAAACTTGATTTCTAGCAGCTTCAGGAAAACGCAGGTCAAAACATATTTGAAGATTGATTTTCCACCCTTTGAAGGAAACAATTGTTTGGCTTTTTCCTGATTCGAACACTTGGTCTTCACCAGAAAAAGCAAATAAATACTGTTTATTGTAATAGGCAAGCATCTTTCCTTCTGCAATGAATACCCCCCTATTATAATATTTCCCCTCCGACTTAATTAGCAAAGAGGTATAAAACGCAGTATTATATTCCCGTGATCGTTGCATTAACCATTCTACAGACTCTGATTTATCCCATTCTTCTGCGAACTCCTTAGCATTCATGCTAAATCCTGTAAAGGCCATTTCAGGAATTAAAATCAAATCGGCTCCAGGATGTGTTTTTAATTCATACTCAATCCTGCTTCTATTTTCTTTTGGATTTTGCCACGCTTGATCAAATTGTAATAAACCAATTACTAAATCTTGCATAGTCTTTCTAAGGCTTTGGTGAGCGTTTTTTGGTCTTTAGCGAAACATAAACGAATGTAGTGAAAATCTTTATTTGATTCGTAAAATACCGAAACAGGTATTGCCGCAACACCATGTTCTTTTATTAACCACTTACAAAAATCCACGTCATTTTGAGTTGAAATCTGACTATAGTCTACTGTTTGAAAATAGGTGCCTTCGCAGGGCAAACATATAAATCTACTTTTTGACAATCCTTCTCTAAAAAACATCATTCGTTCTTGATATTCGGTTCGGAATAATGAAGGATTAAACAAAGGTAAAAACTTAGAAATAGCATCTTGCATCACAGAATTTACACTAAAAACCAAATACTGATGTACGCGTAATATCCGCTGCATTAAGTTTGTTGGGGCACTCAAATACCCTATTTTCCATCCTGTAACCTGCAGCGTTTTTCCAAAAGACGAAACAACTACTGATCTCACTCTCAATATGTCATAAGCCCTTACCGAAATGTGCTGTCTTGAATATGTTAAATACTCATATACCTCATCAGATAGTATCGTGAGATTTGGATTATTATTGACTATGTCAATGAGCTTTGAAAAATCTTCAGACGTCCACACGCGTCCACTTGGGTTATGAGGGTTATTAATGATCAGTAATTTTGTTTTTGCATTTATAGCTGCAGTAATTGCGTGCCAATCTGGTAAAAAATCTAAGCTAAGTTCAACATGAATTGGTTTAGCGCCTACTAGTAATACCGGGGTTTCATAACAGTCATAACAAGGATCCAGCAACACTACCTCGTCTCCAGCAGTAACTAGGGCTTGTATGGTGGTGAAAATCGCTTGCGTTGCCCCTGCAGTAATTAATAATTCCTCCAATGATATTGGCAATCCATTATGTTGATTAATCAAGTTTTTAATTGCAGTGCGCAAGGCTAAGTTACCTTGATATGGCGCATATTGATGCGATTCACTTTGAACTGCCTCAGAAACGGCATCAAGAAGCTTTTGATCTATTGGAAAATCAGGAAATCCTTGGGCCAAATTAACCGCACCATATTGATTCGCTAATTGAGTCATCACAGAAAAAATACTCGGGGTTGAAGGAACTGAAATGTCGTCCATTAGTGAGTAAGAAAATAGGATAAATGAATATCTTTTCCTGCTTGAATATCACTTATTGTTGGCGTGAGTAATACCGAGGGCTCAATTGATTTGTTGCTAGTAGGGTCATCGAATGCATTAACTTTCATTGTGGAAATCATAACAGGAAGCGCCGTATTATTTAAATAAATGGTTACTGGATTAGCAAACGTTCCCGTATAGGTTCCTGAAGCAGGTGTTCCCACAATTACGCCTCTGTCGATGGCTGCAAACCAGGCGGCAAAATTCGCTGATGCAGACATTGACATTCCATTTATAAACAACGTACACTTTCCGGAAAATGAACGCCTATTTTTATTAAGCAATATGGGGTCATTGAACACTGTATCAATTGTACCTTTAGGGCTGTTATAAAAATCCCATTCTCGTGCAATGGCCCCATTTGGATAATAACGCCTTGCGGTGCGCCTGAACCTCCATTTCTGAACTTTTGAAAGTTGTTCAAAGCGGTCATAATTACTGCGTTTGTACACATAATAATTACTGTATTTTATTCCTTCTGGCACTAAAAAACTCATTAAGTATTCTTGTAAAAGTATATATCCTCCCGTGTTGTTTCTCAAGTCAATTGCCAACGATTCAATGCTATCCATTTCAATATCCTTAAACACCTCATCCATTCTTTTTTTAAATGAATTAAGCGTCGTTGGGGAGAAGGATGAAATACTCAAAACGCCCTTCTTCCCAAAATTGTTGTAGGTAATTTTTGCTTCTTCACCTAAAAAATCAGTAGAATTAAACGCTTTTCTTAAGCGCGGCCGACTTACTTCTTTATGAACCGTGTCACCTTTGTAAACATAATCCACTTCTGCTCTTTTTTTAATAGTTTGGAGGTTGCTTAATCCACAAAACACATTAATTGAAAGCTCTTTTTTAGCATGATTTGCGTGAGCCTCAATTGGCGTAAAATCCATTGCGGTTTGGCGAAAATACCTAGGTTCTATTTTATTGAATGCTAACAATTCTGACCCCGTTGGAATAATGGATTTCCATGACTTTACCACAAAAACTTTATCGTTAATTGGATGGAGCATAAACGGGAGATAGTGTCGAGAAAACCTAGAATAAGATAGTAATTCTCGCACGTTAAAAAATGTATGTGAATCTCTTAACTCTTGTAGATAATCATTCAAAATTTGGGTAAACTCCAATAAGGTTTTATCGGTGCTACAACGATCAATGGCTTGTAAAAAAGCTGAATCTAGCGCCGAAGCCATCGTGTAACGGTGCAGGTCTGGGTGAATCTCATATAACCTTTCTTTGAGCTCTTTTAAATCCTCAATAAGCGCTGATGCACAAATTTTATCGCGAACAGGATCCGTATTATATTTAAACGCCAAGTATTTACAGGATTGAGTAAATCCCGAAGGGATACACAATACAAAGCAACAATACCATATAATTTTTCGCATTGAATACAAAAATAAAAAAGCTGTGCATGTAGCCTGAATTAAGTGCAGATTTATTTTTTTTATGGCGTGAGTCAAACACCTATATTTTATAATTTAACAGCCGAAAATAATTATGGAGATTTTGATTGTTGGAGGCTCTGGATTTATTGGACAAGCACTCCAAAAAGCGCTTGACTTAATTCGTGTCCCTTATAAGGTACTAAGCAGAACCCCCAAGACTGATACGCATATATATTGGAACCCAAACAATCATGAATTAGATCACTCTTCTCTTGGCACAATAACACATATTATAAATTTAGCTGGGGCAGGAATAGCAGATCAGCGATGGACGAAACAGAGGAAAGAAGAGTTAATAAAATCACGGATAAACTCAACAGAATACTTACATAATGAATGCCGGAAATATTGCCCTAATTTAATTGGTTATATAGGGATTTCCGGAGTTAATGCTTTTGGTTTTAACAATAATCGAAAATACCATGAAGGTGACGCATACGGGGATGATTTTTTATCTCAATTAGTAGCGCAATGGGAGCAAGCCCACCTGCTTTTTAATCAGTTGCCTTCTTTCAGTATTTTTCGTCTAGGAATGGTTTTGTCAAGCCACGGAGGGGCTTATCGAAAAATCGCCGCCCCAATGAAATTTTACATGGGTGCCGTTCCTGGCAGTGGAAAACAACTGGTTCCTTGGGTACATTTAGATGACGTCGTCGGCTT
>Ga0222714_10002575_pt1 | contig 19044 bp, 16 predicted proteins | sample C33_3DmetaG_FD_165048 | JGI IMG/M metagenome (GOLD analysis project Ga0222714, IMG submission 165048) | Estuarine water microbial communities from San Francisco Bay, California, United States - C33_3D | ecosystem: Environmental > Aquatic > Marine > Unclassified | place: USA: California...
GTTGGGCAGCTAGCGTTGCATATCGACGGCGTCTATCGCGAGAGCAATGACTTAGAGATTCCCGGATTCGCGCTTAACCCGGCATTGGTAGATACCGCAGATTCCGAAGCGCTAGAGGAGCTCGTCGAGAGTCGTGGCGTGGTTCGCAATACCAGCGCGCGCTCTAACGCACAATCAGTGGGCGCCTCATGGATATTCGATGAAGGCTATTTCGGTGTCGCATTTAATCGTCTCGACAATCAATATGGCATACCGGCAGGCTCACATGCCCATCATGAGGACGAACATCATGGTGATGACGGTCACGACGTTGGCAATCATGAGGAGCACGACGATCACCACGATGAAATGCACGCCGATGAAAATGTGCTAATCGACATGCAGCAGGAGCGCTTCGACCTCGAATTTGAGCTGCCTCTCGCGGGTTTCTTCGACGAGGTTCACGGCCGAGTCGGCGTTGTAGATTACGAGCACGTTGAGATTGAGGGCACGGAGATAGGCACACGGTACACCCAATCAGGAGTAGAAGGACGAGTAGCGCTGCACCAAGTTGAAGCCGGCGGGCGTCAAGGCGTGGTCGGGTTCCAGGGCTCCATTCGTGAATTTTCGGCATTGGGCAGCGAGGCCTTCATTCCGGAGACCGATATTAGCGCCGCCGCCATGTTTACAGTCCAGAGTTTAGACACGGGATCTTGGCTTTTCGAAGCTGGCGCGCGTATCGAAACTCAGAAGCTGGATCAGGTCGCAGGGAGCTGCGATCAGACTGACACAACGTGGAGCGGCAGCGGCTCGGCGCTTTGGCGATTCAGCGAGGACACAAACGCTATATTCTCTCTATCGCGCTCCGAACGTGCGGCGACAATAGACGAGCGCTATTCGAATATTCAGGGCAATTGCACGGAGCTGCCCCTCGAGGCCATGGTTCAGCACGCTGCGACGCAGCGCTTGGAGGTCGGTCTTCCCAATGCCGAGACCGAGCGCGCGACGAACTTGGAATTTGGACTGCGCAAACACGCGGGCGACCTCACAGGCGAGCTTAATTTCTTTTATAACGACATCGCCGACTACATCTACCTCGCGAACACGGAACTCGAGTATGACGAAGTGATGGTCTCCCGTTTTAGGCAAGAGGATGCGAGTTTTATGGGTCTCGAAGCCCAGCTGAGCGCGCCGCTGCGCCGCAGTGGTGATCACTTAACCGAGATAGCATTCTTTGCCGATTACGTGCGGGCAGAACTAGACCAGAGTGGTGATGTACCGCGAATTCCCCCTTTGCGGGCAGGGATCGAATTGCAGCACTCGCATGTACACTGGCAAGCGAAGCTGCGCTGGCAAGAAGTGCAAGAGCAAGACAACGTGGCTTTCGGAGAGCTCGCTAGCCCAGGTTACAGTTTGCTTAGCGCCTACGCCGACTGGCATTTCGATCTTGGCAATCGAGAGGCGCTGTTGTTTGTAAGAGGCACCAATCTGCTCGACGAAGAAATTCGCGAGCATCCTTCCTTCCTAAAAGAAGTGGCGCCAGGTGCAGGTCGTGCGTGGGAGCTTGGGGTGAGATTTAACTTCTAGCAACCGTTTTCCGGCGTCGGTTCGAAGTCGCCGCTTAAACTCACCAGCTGGTCGTTTTCGAAGAGAACCGAGAGACGCTCTTGGCCTCTCTCTCCACCGCCCGGCTGGAAGTTATAGACATAGTCCCAGCGGTCCTGGTGGTAAGGGTCGCGGATTAAAGGAGTACCCATAACGAAAATGACTTGGCGTTTTGTCATTCCTGGGCGTAGCTGATCCACCATCTCCTGCGTGATGATATTTCCCTGCGGTATCGAAATCTTGTAAACACCAGGAAAATCCATAGAACCGATATTGTTGCAGGCGCTAAGTAGCAAGAGACAGGCGACTGCGAGCAAAGAGTTTAGTGTGCGCATAGCGTGAGAGTTGTTCCTTTTTTTGCCGTTGATCCGGCTTAGGGGCATAATGGTACCCCAGTTGCGCGGCAAGCACGAACCGCGCTGCAGAGTTAACGCAGTTATTACGCCACCATTAGACCTAAAGGGTAAACATGAGCTCAGAGAATCAAGAACTTCGCGATGCCGGACTCAAGGTAACTCACCCGAGGGTTAAGATCCTCCAAATGCTCGAGAGTTCCGAAACCAAGCACGTCTCTGCAGAGGATGTATACAAAATGCTGCTCGAAGCCAATGAAGACACGGGGTTGGCCACAGTCTACCGCGTGCTTACACAGTTTGAGGCGGCGGGGCTTGTTACCCGTCACCACTTCGAGGGTGGAACATCGGTCTTTGAGCTTAGCACCGAGCATCATCATGATCACATCGTCTGCAATAAGTGTGGGCAGGTGCAGGAATTTTACGATGAGGTAATCGAAGAGCAGCAAGAGAAGATTGCGCGCAAATACGAATTTAAGATTACCGATCACAGCCTCTATTTATATGGGCTCTGTAAGGCTTGTCAGGGTTAGCTTACTCGCTAGTCCTATTTCTGCGCTTTCTTTGACGCTTTCTTCGGCGCGTTTTTCGACACTTCTAGCGGCGGGGCCTTCCTAGCCTTCGATCTGGAGGCGGGCACTGCCATCATTTGCCTCGCATGTGCCAACGACTCGGCGCTGCAGTCATCGCCACCTAACATGCGCGCAACCTCTTTTAAGCGGCTATCTTCATCAAGCTTATCGATTCTTGTCAGCGTTGAATCTCCTCCCGCCTGCACCGACTTGCTCACAAAATAGTGGCTATGTCCCTGACCCGCAACCTGCGCCTGATGCGTCACGCAGAGTACCTGACTCGACTCGCCGAGCCTGCGCAGTAGTTCACCTACGATCTTGGCAACTCCGCCGCCAATGCCAACGTCGACCTCGTCGAATACCAAGCTCGGCGTGTGTGAGGTCTGCGCCGTGATGACCTGAATGGCGAGGCTTATGCGCGAGAGTTCGCCGCCCGAGGCAATTTTTATTAATGGTTTCGCACTTTGGCCAGGGTTGGTGCTTACTAAAAACTCAACTGCCTCGCTCCCCATTACACTAGGTGTGTCGGAGGTAGTGGGAGTGAGGGCAACCTCCAGTCGCGCATGGGGCATGCCCAGATTCTTTAGCTGATCGTTGACTAGCATAGCGAGTTTGACTGCGCCGGCTTTGCGCTGCTCACTCACCTTTTTGGCGGCTTCGCTATACTCGGCACGAAGCGTAGAGTCAGCTGCCGTCAGCCGCGCCAATTCTTCGTCACTATTCTCAATGCGTTCAAGCTGAGCGCGCATCTCAGCAGTGAGTGCTAAGAGCGCTTCGGGTTTTACACGATGCTTACGCGCAAGCGCGTAGATATCACTTAGTCGTTGGTTTACCTCGTCGAGGCGCTGCGGGTCGGCTTCGAAACTATCAACAAAATAGCGTAGGTCGTCTATCGCTTCATCTAGCTGAATGGAAGCAGATTCGATGAGCGTCGCTGCATTGCTCAATCGAGCCCCCTTGCCCTGAAGCGCCGCAAGTATTCCCGTCGCCTTGGCGAGAAGATCCCCAGCATTGCCCTCACCGTCGCCCGCGCAGCAGTCGAGCGCCGCCTGGGCTGAGACGATGGTTTCGTCGGCGTTGCTCAGATTTTTGAACTCGGCTTCGAGGTTTTCGAGTTCCTCCTCACCAAGGGCGAGCTCATCTAATTCACTCAGCTGATAGCTGAGCAGTTGCATCTGCGCCGAGCCCTCTTCGCTGCGCTCACTGAGTTGCTCGAGCGACTGCTTGTTCTTGTGCCAGAGCTTGTAGGCCGCAGCGAGGGAGTGTGCCGCGCTTGAATCGACACAAAAATCGTCGAGCAGGCGCTGATGTGTCGAACGCTGCAATAGTGACTGATGTTCATGTTGGCTGTGGATATCGATCAGCATTTCGCCGAGGGTTTTCATGTCGCCAAGTGTTGCGGGTGAGCCGTTGATAAAGCCTTTGGATCGTCCATCTTCACCAACAACACGTCTCAAGAGACAGCGGTCGGGCTCGTTCTCATCGGCAAGCTCGTGTTCGGCTAGCCAGGTGATCGCAGGCTCGATAGCGGCGATGTCGAAAAGCGCGCTGATCTCCGCCTTACTCGCACCGCCGCGCACAATGCTTTTGTCGGCGCGGTCGCCAAGAGTCAGCCCTAGGCCGTCGAGCATGATCGATTTGCCAGCGCCAGTCTCTCCGCTAATCGCGGACATGCCCGGGCCGAAATCTATTTCGAGGCTGTCGACGGTGGCGTAGTTTTGGATGGCTAGCTGCAAGAGCATAGAGCATTTTCCGCGATCAAAATTTTTGTAAACACTACTGCGAAGTATAGGTGAAGGGGCGTGCGGTATGCACTAAATCTCGTGATCTAGCCGGCAGACTTTAAGCGCCTGGGGGAGTTGAAAGCGGTAAAGGCGACCCCATATACGCTCAATCGAATGCGTTGTCGGGGCTCCGGTGCTAGGAGCGACGGCCTCGAACGCCTCTTTATGGGCTGCAAGCAGCTAATAACTAAGGGAATTACGAGAGGAAGCTATGAGCGATCAGAACCCCGATCAGGAATATGTCGAGAATACAGCGGATCAAGAGGTTGACACTGCTGAGGCGGCTACCGCAGAGCAACCGACAGACGAATTGAGCCTACTGCGAGAGCAGCTCGAAGCTGCGGAAGCGTCAGCGGCGATGGCCAAGGATGAGCTGTTACGGGTACAGGCCGAAATGCAAAACCTGCGCCGCCGCACCGAGCAAGATATCGAAAAAGCGCACAAGTTTGGCCAAGAGAAATTCAGTATCGAACTCCTCTCGGTGATGGACAACCTCGAGCGCTCTTCTGCGGCTGCTGAGGCGAGCGAAGACGAGGCAGTGAAAGCGATTAAAGAGGGCGTTGAGTTAACGTTGAAAGGCTTCATCGACTGTTTTAAGCGCTTTAATATCGAGCCAGTCGACCCCCTCGGAGAGCCATTCGATCCGCAACTTCACCAAGCAATGTCCATACAAGAGACCCCAGACGCTGAGCCAAATTCCGTGATTGCAGTGATGCAAAAGGGCTACACACTACATGGCAGAGTCATCAGGCCCGCGATGGTCATGGTGTCCAAATAGCAGGCATGACTTTTTGCGCCTGCAGCCTTGAATTCTCAAGGTTTGCGCCAATATTTAGTACCAAGACAGACTTAAAGACCGCCAGCGGTGCTGCCGGATTAATGGAGAATAAAGATGGGTAAGATAATAGGAATCGACCTCGGCACTACCAACTCCTGCGTAGCAGTGATGGATGGTGGCGAAGCTAAAGTAATTGAGAACGCAGAGGGCGACCGCACGACGCCTTCGATCATCGCTTACGCGAACGATGGTGAGATTCTAGTTGGACAACCAGCTAAGCGCCAGGCAGTGACTAACCCGAACAACACGTTGTTTGCGATCAAGCGCCTGATTGGTCGCCAATTTGGCGACGATGTCGTGCAGAAAGACATCAAAATGGTGCCTTACAAGATCGTGAAGGCAGACAACGGAGACGCGTGGGTCGAAGTGAACGGCGAGAAGATGTCGCCTCCTCAGATTTCAGCGCAAACGTTGAAAAAAATGAAAAAGACCGCCGAAGATTTCTTGGGCGAGCCTGTCACCGAAGCGGTAGTTACCGTGCCAGCCTACTTTAACGATGCCCAACGCCAGGCAACTAAAGATGCGGGGCGCATAGCGGGCCTCGACGTTAAGCGCATTATCAACGAGCCAACAGCGGCGGCGCTTGCCTATGGTATGGACAAGAAATCAGGTGATTCGACAATCGCAGTCTACGACCTCGGTGGTGGTACGTTCGATATTTCGATAATCGAAATTGCGGAAACTGACGGCGAGCACACCTTCGAAGTGCTGTCGACTAACGGTGACACATTCCTCGGCGGTGAAGATTTCGACCTGCGCCTAATTGATTACTTAGCAGACGAATTCAAAAAATCATCAGGCATGGATTTACACAGCGATCCACTGGCCCTTCAGCGTTTGAAGGAAGCGGCTGAGAAGGCGAAGATAGAGCTGTCTTCTTCGCAGTCTACCGAAGTGAATCTGCCCTATATCACTGCTGATGCGAGTGGTCCAAAGCACTTGGTTCAGAAGCTGACGCGCGCGAAGTTCGAAGCGCTCGTGGAAGACTTGGTAGAGCGCACGCTCGAGCCGCTAAAGCTGGCGCTTGCGGATGCCGATCTTCAGATCGGCGGTATCGACGACGTCATTCTCGTCGGTGGCCAAACGCGTATGCCTCTCGTACAGAAGCGCGTGACAGAGTTCTTCGGTAAAGAGCCCCGTCGTGACGTAAACCCCGACGAAGCGGTAGCCGTAGGTGCAGCGATTCAGGCAGCGGTACTGTCTGGTGACGTCACCGACGTTCTTCTTCTCGACGTGACGCCTTTGTCACTCGGCATCGAGACTATGGGCGGCGTTGCGAGCACTCTGATCGAAAAGAACACGACTATTCCGACGAAGAAAACCCAGGTTTTCTCAACGGCCGACGACAATCAAACCGCCGTCACAATTCACGTCGTTCAGGGCGAGCGAAAGCAGGCATCGCAGAACAAGTCGCTTGGCCGCTTTGACCTGTCCGACATCCCTCCGGCACCGCGAGGCATGCCTCAGATCGAAGTTGCATTCGACCTCGATGCAAACGGCATATTGAATGTGTCAGCCAAGGACAAGGCGACGGGTAAGGAGCAGTCTATCGTGATCAAAGCGTCGAGCGGATTGTCTGACGAAGAGATCGAGAAGATGATTAAAGACGCCGAGGCGAATTCGGCAGACGACAAGAAGTTCGAAGAAATGGTCATGGTTCGCAACACTGCCGACGGCATGATCCATGCGACTAAAAAGACTGTCGAAGAAGCGGGTGATAAGGCGACCGACGAAGAGAAAGAAGCAATCAATACGGCGATCGCGGAACTCGAAGAAGCGCTAAAAGGCAACGATAAAGAGGCTATCGAGGCCAAGACTATTGCATTGACAGAGGCCTCCTCAGCACTTGCGCAAAAGATGTATGCGGATGCCGCTGCAGCCGAGGGCGCAGAGCAGGCAGCCGGCGGCAGCGAGGAAGACGACGCCGTCGACGCCGAGTTCGAAGAAGTTAAGGATGAAGAAAAGGATAAGTAATCCTTAACAACTGAGAGTCTTATGTCAAAACGTGACTACTATGAGGTATTGGGTGTAGAGAGGGGAGCAGACGCGGCGACGCTTAAAAAAGCGTATCGCCGTGTTGCGATGAAGAATCACCCCGACCGAAATCCAGACAACCCCGATGCGGAGAACATTTTCAAAGAGGCTAATGAGGCCTTCGAAGTGTTGTCCGACAAAGACAAGCGCGCCCGCTATGACCAATATGGTCATGCGGGCGTTGACGGTCAGACGAGCGCTGGCGGGGCCGATTTCGGCGATATGTTCGGCGATATTTTCGGCGATATCTTTGGCGGCGGACGCGGCGGTGGCAGAAGCCATGTGCGCAAGGGCGCCGATCTCCGCTACAACCTCGACTTAAGCTTGGAAGACGCGGTACGTGGAACGACGGTAAAAATCCAGATTCCGACTACCGTTACCTGTAAAACCTGTGACGGCTCTGGCGCAAAGAAAGGCACGCAGCCAATCGACTGCACCACCTGCGGCGGGCATGGGCAAGTGCGGATGCAGCAGGGCTTTTTCTCTGTGCAGCAGACATGTCCGCGATGTCAGGGTGCGGGTAAGCAAATCACAGATCCGTGTAACACATGCCATGGACGCGGCGCCGTTCGCGAAAATAAAACGCTGTCGGTTAAAGTCCCAGCGGGTGTTGATACCAGTGATCGCATACGCCTTGCTGGCGAAGGTCAGGCGGGTGAGCATGGCGGGCCGCCGGGCGATCTCTATGTCGAGATGAACGTAAAGCCGCATAAAATTTTCGAGCGGGAAGGCGCTGATCTGTTTTGCGAAATTCCCATAAGTTTTGGCGACGCGGCGCTCGGTGGCGAACTCGAGGTGCCGACGTTGGACGGTCGGGTGAAGCTAAAGATTCCGTCAGAAACGCAAACGGGTAAGCTCTTCAGGCTGCGCGGAAAAGGTATCAAGCCTGTCCGCGGCGGCAACGTTGGGGATCTGCTTTGCCGTGTTGTGGTTGAAACGCCTGTACATTTAACGAAGCGTCAGAAAGAAATCTTAGAAGAATTTCAGACTATCCAAGTTGGTGAAGGGAAGAAGCAGTCGCCTAAGCGCACATCATTTTTTGACGGTGTGAAGAGTTTTATCGATGAGCTTCGCGGCTGAATCAACAGATAAAAAAACGCGGCTTGTTAGCCGCGTTTTTTTAAGCCGAATAAACCCTTCACACAAATCTGCCTACGAAAGTATCGCGGCATGCTCTTCGGGCGTAAGGCGTGGTCCGAAATTGGACACTACCTTCGCGGACGCGAGGGAGGCTAAATTACCGGCGGTTTCGAAGTCCATACCATTGGTGATGCCGTAAAGAAACGCGCCGGCGAACATGTCGCCAGCACCGTTCGTGTCGATTGCATTGACAGCATTTGGCGCAATAGGGATGCGACGCTGGCCATCAAACAACAAGGCGCCTTTGGCGCCGAGAGTGACGACGAGCTTTTTCGCAAAGCCCTGGGCTTTGGTAAATGCAGTTTCAAAGTCGTCTGTCTGCGCCCAGAGCCTTAGTTCTCTCTCGTTGCAAAACAAAAGATCAACGCCGGTGCCGAGCACCTCGTTGATATTGTCGCGGAAATATTCGAGCATCGACGGGTCAGAAAAAGTCATCGCCGTGTTGACGCCTCGATTCTGAGCATATTCCTTCAGCTCGATAATTGCCGCGCGTGCGCTTGGTGAGGTGACCAAATACCCTTCGAGGTAAATGTATTTCGCTTGGTCAGCGGCATTTAAGTCAAGGTCCGAACTATCGATTGACCCCGATACGCCGAGGTGTGTGTGCATCGTGCGCTCTGCATCCGGGCTGATCATGACTACACAGCGGCCGCTTGCGCCGTCGGCTCGCTGGCTTTCAGTATTGGTTTCAATATTTTGGTCGCCAAGCTGCGACAAAAAGAAATCGCCTGTCTCATCGTTGCCCAATTTGCAGGAGTAGAAGGCGCGGCCGCCGAATTGGCTCAGCGCATAGAGCGTGTTCGCGGCAGAGCCGCCACCTGCGCGCTTCTTTAAACCGTGCTCTGCCATCAGTAGCTCGACTAATCTAGCTTGCTCATCGCCTTCAACGAGAGTCATCAAGCCCTTCTCGATGCCATGCGATGCGAAGAACGCATCGCTTACTTCGAACTCTTTGTCGACCAGAGCGTTGCCGACGGCATAAACATCGTATTTTTTTTCCTGAGACATTCAGCAATTTCCTTAGGGTAGCTGCGCTAGCTCGCGAGAGCGGCAAAAGCGTTTTCGGCAGCAGCCAGCGTCGCGGCAAGCTCGGCGTCACCGTGGACTATTGAAATGAATCCCGCCTCGAATGCCGAAGGGGCAAGATAGACGCCGCCGTCGAGCATGAGATGGAAGTAGCGCTGGAAATGGTCTGAATTGCAGGCCATCACCTGAGAGAAGGTAGTTACCGTGTCTTCCTCGCTGAAGAAACAGCCAAACATGCCTCCGACCTGATTGGTAGTGAAGGGGATGCCCGCCTTCGCTGCCCGCGACTTAAGCCCGGTCATGAGCTTCTCCGCCCGCGCACCTAGGTCTTCATAGAAGCCGGGCTGCGAAATGGCATCGAGCATGCAAATGCCGGCGGCCACGGCGAGGGGGCTGCCCGATAAAGTGCCTGCTTGATACACCGCGCCGAGTGGAGCAATCATGTTCATAATATCGGTGCGTCCGCCAAACGCGCCAACGGGGAGTCCGCCTCCGATAACTTTGCCCAGACAGGTCATGTCGGGTGTCACGCCGTACACTTCCTGGGCGCCACCACGTGCCACGCGAAAGCCTGTCATCACCTCGTCGAATATCAACACGGTGCCGTGTTTATCGCATACTTCCCGCAGCGTTTCGAGGAATCCTGGCACCGGCGGCACGAGGTTCATGTTGCCAGCAATAGGCTCGACGATTAGGCAAGCGATCGTATCGCCATGCTTACTAAAAAAGTCCTCGACCGCCTGCGCATCGTTGTAAGGAAGCACATGCGTAAGGTTAGTATAGGCCTTCGGAACGCCGAGCGAATCTGGCTCACCCAATGTGAGTGCTCCTGATCCAGCCTTCACGAGCAGGCCGTCGGCGTGGCCGTGGTAACAGCCCTCGAATTTTACGATGGCGTCGCGCCCAGTATAGCCGCGCGCTACGCGGATCGCGCTCATCGTCGCCTCAGTGCCCGATGTGGTGAGCCTTACTTTCTCGATCGAAGGAACGATGTCGACGATTTTGGTCGCGATGTTAATTTCAGCTTCTGTCGAGGCACCGTAGCCAATGCCCTGATCTAACTGCTTGCGCAGCGCGTCGACGACAAGTGGACTACCGTGACCAAGGATTAAAGGACCCCACGCGCCAACATAGTCGACATAACGATTGTCGTCGGCGTCGATCAAATAGGCCCCTTCGCCTCCCTTAAAAAACAGAGGGTTGCCACCGACGCTACGAAACGCGCGAACAGGAGAATTTACACCACCCGGAATGACTTTCTGGGCAGCGTCAAAGAGTGACTTAGAATTAACATGGTTCATCTGGGGTCCTTCAGGGCCTTGAATTTAGGTGCGCTCACGCTCGCTGCGCTATGCGGTGATACTCTGTTGCTCACTACGCCTATTGCCGTGACAAAGTTTTACGCCTGCTGTCCCGCGAGCGAACCGTAGACAGCTCGGGTCAAGTTGTCGCTTTCAGCGGAATAAGCCGTGCATTTTCCTTGTTGAGCACGCCAATAGCAACCAAGTGCCAGAATTATCAGCTGTCGAGGTTCAGCAGGTAATTGGGTGGTGCTAGGCGCCAAACACTGGCTTGACAACAACGAGGATTACAATCGGTACCATCATAAGAACTGGGACTTCGTTAAACACGCGGAAATATTTGTGGCTACGCACGGTGCTATTCGTTTTGAGTCTATTGAGAAATTGCCAGCACATGAAATGGTAGATGAGAAGCAAAACTACTAGGCCGAGCTTTGCATGCATCCACGGCGCTGAGAGGTAGTAACTCGGGCTGCCAGCGATAAGCCATGCGCCAAGGGCAACCGTCACCACAGCCGAGGGCGTCATAATGCCCCAAAATAATTTGGATTCCATGATGCAGAAGCGGTCCTTACTGATCTGATCCTCGCTCATCGCGTGGTAGACGAAAAGGCGGGGAAGATAAAAAATGGCGCTGAACCAGGTGATTACTGCCATGATATGGAAAGCCTTGATCCACAACATCGTGAAGCCTCTTGGTGCCGGATAGTGTCAGAATTTGTTTGCCGCGCAGAGGTCGAGCCACGCACTGAATACAGTGACAGGCTAATGCAACGAATCCCAAAATGCGCAGTCAAACAATCAGGTAAGTTTACCATAGGGCGCGCCTTAGGGTTTGCTCGTAAATACAGGTTTCTCCTGCTCGATTATGCCTCCGGTAGTTAGCGGGTGTAACATGGCACGCTGAGCTTCAAAGGCTAAGAACACAAATGCAGGCTGCCGCGGCAGTTTTAGAGGTGATATCGAGTGATTAAGGTAGGAATTGTTGGCGCGACTGGCTACACAGGCGTTGAGCTACTGAGGTTGTTAGCGCCCCGCACCGATGTGCAGATTTCGGTCGTGACCTCGCGCGAGCTCGAAGGTACGCTGGTTGCGGATTTGTTTCCGAGTTTGCGCGGCCACATTGCGCTGCCTTTTAGTGCGCCTGATGCCCGTGCACTTGGGGAGTGCGATGTTGTTTTTTTTGCAACGCCTCATGCGGTCGCAATGCACTCAGTCCCAGAGCTTCTTGCCCTTGGCACGCGAGTGATCGATCTCTCTGCAGACTTTCGCCTAAAGGATATCCCTACGTGGGAAACGTGGTACGGCGTCGCGCATGCCTGCCCCGAGCTTGTCCCCGACGCCGTTTATGGACTGCCGGAGGTTAACCGCGAGGCGATTGCCGAGGCGCGTCTGATCGCCGTGCCCGGCTGTTATCCCACCGCGGTGCAGCTTGGCTTCCTACCTCTGCTCGAGGAGGGCATGGCGTGCCTCGACAGGCTGATTGCCGACGCAAAATCGGGCGTCAGTGGCGCAGGCCGCAAGGCGGCGGTTGGCAGTCTTTTTAGCGAATCTGCAGACTCAATTAAGGCCTATGGAGTCGAAGGGCATCGACATTTGCCAGAGATAAAGCAGGGTCTGCAGGCGGCGGCAGGATCGGATGTCGGCCTCATGTTTGTCCCTCATCTCACGCCGATGATTCGCGGGATTCTGGCAACGCTTTACGCGCCTTTGAAACCCGGAGTCGAGGCGTCTAACGACAGCTTGCAGCGGGTTTATGAGGCGCGCTTTGCCAGCGAGCCCTTCGTCGAAGTGCTACCCCAGGGCCAGCTTCCCGCAACGCGCGATGTGCGCGGCTCGAATCGCTGCGAGATATCGGTGCGCTACAATGCCGAGACGCATACGGCGATCGTAATCGCGGCTGAAGACAACTTGGTGAAAGGGGCATCGGGGCAGGCCGTGCAGAATATGAATCTGATGTTCGGGCTACCCGAAACGTCGGGACTTCATGGAATTGCGTTATTGCCCTAAATCTAACCACTCATTGCAGCGAGCACTGTAAAAGCTGCGCGCCGGAGAGAAGACAGTTATGCCCAATGTCGTCAAAGGCAGCAAGCAGGAACGCATGATTGTGGTGCCGCATAGGCCTGGCAGGCGGCTAGCAATCGCGCTCTCGCTCGCCTTTTTTGTTCTGCTATCAACTCTCGCTGGAGCCTACTTTGGCTTTACGCAGGGATTCGATGCTCAGCGAGAAGAGCTTAATTCTCGGAGTGAATTGGACGCCATGCTACAGGCCGTCTCGATCGAGAACGAGGAGCTGCGGCGGCGCCTTGCGCTAGCCGAGCGTGAGGCCGAGGTAGATCAGCGAGCCGCGCAAGAGGTCAGCGGCGAGCTCAACGACCTTCAGGCGCGAATAGCTGAGCTCGAATCAGACCTTGCGTATTATCGCAAGGTTGTTTCGGAGCAAATCGATAGCACCGGATTGATGATCTCCCGCTTTGATCTTACGCCAACGGCTAAACAGAACACAAAGCGGTACAAGCTTGTTTTGCGACAGCAAGATGCCGACGGAGACACCTACTTAGAGGGACATGTAAATGTCACTCTCGCGGGGAGGCAGGGCGGCCAGCAGAGGCGAATTGCGCTGAGGGAGATTTCCCCGGAACAAGATGAAGATAATATACGCCTGCGATTTAAATACTTTCAGAACGTCGAGGGTGAGCTGGTAATACCCGACGGCTTCGTGCCAGAGAGAATTGAGATCAGTGCGATAGCAGAGACGCCGGTGGCGAAAAGAGTCGATCAAGCGTTCGAGTGGGGCAAATAGCCCCGCTATTGTTGTAATATAGAAGAAAAGTAGCGAGCGGGTCGCGCGTAATTTCGCTCGGCTCTCATACTCGGCTCTCATAAACGGAGAACCCATGTTTAAAAAAACAGACACAAGCGTTGCTGAGACGTCGGTAAAGCGCAGCAGCAGTCCGGCACATACATTGATCTCTCGTGACACCGAGGTCATTGGCGATATTCATTTTAGTGGCGAGCTCATCATCGAAGGCCGCGTGCGCGGGTCTATCTTCGCCGAAGATGCGAGCGACTCGATAGTCCGAGTTGCCGAAAAAGGCAACGTCGAAGGCGAAATCAAGGCGCCCTCAGCGGTGGTGAATGGCTTGGTTCAGGGCAATGTTCATTGTTCGAAGCACATTGAGCTGGCAAGCAAGGCGATTGTCGTAGGCGATCTTCACTACAATATGATTGAGATGGTTCTCGGCTCAGAAGTCAACGGTAAGCTTGTTCATATTACCGCCGAAGAGGGTGGAGCACCGCGGCTCAGCGAGAGTGCTAAGCCCGTTGAACAGCTCGATGTGGCTGATTCGGAGCAGGACTAGCGTCGGCTATACTTGACTACTTTGCTTGGTTATTGCGACAATATCGGCTCGCGCGGGATTTACCGCACGTAACAGTTCGTCTCCTTTGTGTGTAGTACTAGCGAAAGATAATTACGATGTCTGTTGTTCAATCACAAGCACCAACCATTATGTCTTTAACGGACAACGCGGCGGCGAAGGTTCAAAGCCTGATTTCCGAGGAGGGCAATCCTCATCTAAAGCTGCGGGTTTTCGTTACCGGCGGTGGTTGCTCAGGGTTTCAGTATGGCTTCTCGTTTGACGAGGAAGTCGCCGAAGACGACACCCTTATTGAAAACAAAGGTGCCAGTCTCTTAGTTGACCCACTGTCCTATCAGTATCTGGTCGGCTCCAAAGTCGATTATCGCGAAGGGTTGGAGGGCTCGCGCTTCGTGGTCAATAATCCCCTGGCCACGACGACCTGCGGATGCGGATCCTCGTTCTCGATCTAGTTCATTCCTGTGGATGTCGGGCAGGGGTATATCCCGCCTAACAAAACCGGCGTTTTCGCGCCGGTAAACGGCGCGGTAGTCACTGCTATTCCATCGAGAGTCTGCTGAGCCATCCAGGCAAACGCCATCGCCTCTAGCCAATCGGGATCGATACCGAGCTCGGTCGTAGTGGCCACAGTGTTTTGAGGCATGAGTGCTTGTAGGCGATTTAGCAACGCCTTGTTGTGTGCGCCGCCGCCACAGAGGTAAACATCACCTTGGCCTAGTCCTGCATTGAGCGCTCCTGCGAGCGTTGCTGCGGTGAACTCCAGAAGCGTGGCTTGCACGTCTTGTGGGTGCGGCTTCTGCGCAATCGCGTCGAGTCGTTCGTGTAGCCATGCGCCATTGAATAGTTCGCGGCCTGTGCTTTTAGGTGCAGATTGGGCTAAGTACGGCTCGTTTAATAGCTCGTTTAGAAGCGCTTCGTTAACAAGCCCTTTTTCTGCCCACTCTCCATTCGCATCAAAACGCACGTCTTTATGCTGCGCGATCCAGTAATCCATTAAGACATTGCCCGGCCCTGTGTCGAACGCCATTTTTGCGCCGTTCGCGAGCAGAAGCGTTATGTTAGCAATGCCGCCGATGTTTACGATTGCGCGATTCTCGCTCGCGGACGCGCAACAATGCTGATGCAGCAGTGGTGCAAGAGGAGCGCCTTGACCGCCCGCTGCCATGTCGCGGCGGCGAAAGTCTGCGATGGTTGTGATGCCGGTCCTCTCGGCGATGGTATTGGGGTCGCCAAGTTGGAGGCTAAAAGGTGCGGCTGAATTTGGCTGGTGAAAAACGGTTTGACCGTGGCTGCCGATGGCTTCGATCTTATCTGCTGTGATGCCGGCGCTTGCGAGCGTATTCGATGCCGCTTTCGCGAAGCAGCGGCCAAGCTCAATGTCCAGCCTGCCAACCTCTGCGAGAGGCGCCTGTTTGTTCGCGCATAGCGTGAGAATATCGCGCCTGAGATCATCTGGGAGTGCGAAACAGTCAGCGGCAACAAGGGTGGGACTGTCGCAGGACAAATCGACGATCGCGCAGTCAATGCCATCGAGGCTAGTGCCAGACATTAGACCAATAAAGAGGCGTTTTGCTGCAGGCACTTTGCCCTCCTGGGCGTCGGCTTTTGCGTTATGGCTGACTATTGTGCGAGGGTCAAAAGCGCGCGCTTTTGACCCTGCGCTGCTAGTGTATTGAACTGGTCGACCAAGCCGGCAGTCTGGGATTTGAAATTCTGGAGTTGGTCCGGATCGATCGAGCGCGCCTTCGGTAATTTGTCGACTATCGTGCGGGGATTCTGGTGAACGCCATTCACCAAAAATTCATAGTGCAGATGTGGTCCCGTCGCGCTGCCCGTCGAGCCGACATAGCCAATGATATCGCCCTGGCGAACGCGGGCGCCTTTTTTGTAAGCACCAAATTTATTTAGATGGGCATACTTGGTTTCGAATCCGCCCGAATGCTTAATGATCACCAAGTTGCCAAACGACCCCTTGCGACCAGAGAACGTGACCCGCCCATCGCTAGTGGCACGAATGGGTGTGCCCGTTGGCGCCGCGTAGTCTGTGCCCTTGTGAGCGCGGATAGTATTCAGCACAGGATGCCTGCGACTGGGGTTGAAATTAGAGCTAATCCGAAAAACATCCAACGGGCTGCGAAGGAAAGCTTTGCGCATGCTTTCACCCTGTGGATTATAGTAGCCGACCTCGCCTTCGTCATCGATATACCTAACCGCAGTAAAGACTTTGCCTTGGTTAACAAAACGCGAGGCAAGGATCTCACCGTGGCCAATAAATTCCCCGTCTAAATACTTTTCCTCGTAGAGGATACTGAACTCATCACCTGCGCGCGGATCGAGTATAAAATCGATTACGCCGCCGAAGATATTCGCCATCTCCATAATCGTTGTAGCTGGAATCTGCTCGCGCTTGCCGGCGAGGAATAGGCTGTCGCTGATGGTGCCGACTTTAAAGGTTTGGCGAATTTCGGGGGTTTTAACGATAGTGTCGACCGAATAAGTCCCCCCAATGCGGGTGAACAAATAGCCCTCTAATGGGTTCTTTAACACGCGTAATTGCTCAAGCTCGCCGCTGACAGGAATCTTAAACTCCAGTTGATAGCCAGGGTAAACACGGTTGAGGACTTTCGCTTCGGCGCTGCTGTTTAGAAGCGTAAAGAGGTCCGTGTTGTTTAATCCTACTTTGCTAAACAATGACGAGAGACTATCGCCAGGTGCGATGGAGTGCTTTTTCCACAGAGCCGGTTCTGCAGGTTTTTCAGGCGCGATTTGGATAGCCGATTGGGTATTAGTGTTTGCAACATTCGGGCCTTCGGCCACACTCCCATCAGCTGCCTCACGAGTTTGCACCGGCTTTTGTTCCGCCGCAGCGGCTGATTGGGGCGGAACGGTTACGTGTGTAAAGCCTATCTTGGAGTCGATAGCTACTGAGGTGACCTGCAATGTGGTGAGCGCGGGACCTGCGTTGCTCGATTCGCTCGGGAGTGCGAGCAGTCCAAGCATACAGACGCCAAGGCCTCCTAGAAGGTAGGCATGGCCGCGGGGATAATGGCTAATTATCGAGAGATGCCGGCTGAACAATTTGTTCAATGAGTTCAGCCGTAGTCTGATTTTATTAATGTGCTGATCAAACATCATGTGTTCGTTCATGACTCTAAATGGCGTAAAGCCACAAATTATAGCAATAAGTGGCGTAATTCCCACTGTCATTTAGCCGTGGGGGATAAACTCGTGTAAAATCACGCTCCCGTCCGGCTGCCCGGTGGCTGCGAGGCGTGGGACGCAAAAGAAGCTCGCTCAGCAAGCTAGGTAGTCGAGCAGTTTAGGGCAACGCCGCGAGATACAGCGGTTTGACCCGCTGCGGGTTAGAAAGTTCACCTGACTTAACTGTCTATTTTGACCTTGCGAATAGGCCCCGATGGCGAGCAATCCAGTAGGCAGTGTTCACTATTAAAGAAAGAAGAGACGTCATGACACCCCCTCAAGATATTGTGAAAGACCTCGAGAGCCGCGCGCTTGTAACTCAGTTAGCTGGCGGAGACGACCTCAAAGCGCATCTCGCCGAGGCGTCGCGAGTGGTCTACTGCGGCTTTGACCCAACAGCCGAGAGCTTGCATATCGGGAACATGGTGCCGTTATTGGCGCTCAAACGCTTTCAGATGGCAGGGCATAAGCCAATCGCGCTTATCGGCGGCGCTACGGGCATGATAGGCGACCCTAGCTTTAAAGACAGCGAGCGCAAGCTGAATTCTACCGATGTGATTGCGGGCTGGGTTGAGCGCATCAAGCCGCAGCTCAGCCAGTTTTTAGATTTTGACTGCGGGGACAATTCGGCGGTTTTGGTGAATAACCTCGACTGGACGAAAGGCCTAGACGTACTCGACTTTCTGCGAGACGTCGGAAAGCACTTTTCGGTTAACGCGATGATTCAGAAGGAGTCTGTAAAGCAGCGTATCGAACGAGAGGGCGAAGGCATCTCGTTTACCGAGTTCAGCTACATGATTTTGCAGTCTTTCGATTTTGCGAAGCTCAACGAACGCTACGGTTGTACCCTGCAAATCGGCGGCAGCGACCAGTGGGGGAATATCACCGGCGGCATCGATCTCACTCGGCGCATGCATCAGAATCAAGTATATGGCCTCACGATGCCCCTCATTACCAAGGCAGATGGCTCTAAGTTTGGCAAAAGCGAAAGTGGCACTGTCTGGATGGATCCTGCGAAAACATCCCCCTATGCGTTTTACCAGTTCTGGCTTAATACTGCCGATGCCGACGTGTATCGATTTATGCAATTCTTTACCTTCCTTGGATTGGAAGAAATAGAGGCGATTAGGGCGGCTGATGCCGCGTCGGGCACGAAACCCGAAGCCCAAGGAGTCCTCGCTCAGGAGGTGACGCGTCTAGTTCATGGGGACGCGGGCCTCGCAGCAGCTCAGCGTATAAGCGGTGCGCTGTTCTCAGGCGATATAGCCTCGCTTACCGAGTCTGATCTCGCGCAGCTCGCTCAGGACGGGTTGCCAACAACGGACTCCAGCGGCGGCACGATAACAGAGCTGCTCGTTGCCACAGCACTTGCGAAATCCAACAAGATGGCAAGGGAATTTGTAGGCAATAACGCGGTCAGCGTTAATGGGGACGTGGTTAGTGACGCGGACTCAGTCCTGGGCGCCGAGAATGCGTTGCATGGACGCTATTTCGTTCTGCGCCGCGGCAAGAAGCTATTTCACCTTCTAAGACTCGTTTAGACTGTATTTATGTCATAAGAGTGAGCTATACTGGTTAGCCCAGCGCGGATAACGTGGCTCGTTATTAGGCCCTGCTAACCGCGCTGAGAGAGGCAAGAATTGAGGGTCTAAATCCTTTAGAAATTATTTCTCAAAACGCTTGCTAAACGATTCGGCGTACGTATAATGCGTCCTCCCTGAGACGACGTCTCAAGGCAAAGTTCTTTAAAAATGTAGATTAAGTAATAGAGGTGGGTGCTTGCCGAGGTACTGTCTGTAATCCAAAAGTTATAGATAGACACTCAAGG
>Ga0222714_10002576_pt1 | contig 19042 bp, 32 predicted proteins | sample C33_3DmetaG_FD_165048 | JGI IMG/M metagenome (GOLD analysis project Ga0222714, IMG submission 165048) | Estuarine water microbial communities from San Francisco Bay, California, United States - C33_3D | ecosystem: Environmental > Aquatic > Marine > Unclassified | place: USA: California...
CTTATGTTGTGTATCATGATGTACCAGGAAATCGTGGAATTACAGGTGCAGCTATTATAGAAACTTCACATATTGTCATGCATGTTTGGGATGAAGTGTCTCCAGCATTAATGCAATTTGATGTGTACAGTTGCGGTGAATTTGATGCAGAAACTATTTGTAAAAAAATACAAAAAGATTTTAATGTAACTAAAATAGACTATAAATTTTTAGATAGAGAAAATGGATTAAAAGATGTTTCTGGTGGATATCATGTTTATAAAGATAGATTAAAAGATTTAGTTATAAAAAATCATGAACAAAAAGAAAAAGAAGCAAAAGAAAAACTATTATTAAAGACAAGAAAAGAAGTAGATATAAATAAAAACGGTTCTGGATATACTATAAAAAATGGTGTAAACGCAGGAAAAACTTTAGCTCATATACAGATACCTACTAAAAACATTTAAAGGAGGGGTCCATGAAAAGATGGATAGCGCAAAAACTTTTAACATTTTTTGGTCGTATGGAAAATAAATTGTGGAGATATCTTTACGTCTGCAATAGAAGAAAACCAAAATGAAACTAAACGAAAATACAAAAAAATTGAAGGACATTAATGAGAAATTGTATTTATTGGGTTTGTAAAGGTTTTTGTCTCTTGTTAAAAGATTGTAAATGTAATAAATTAAAAATATGTTCAATAAAAAAATCAAAATATCTGTAGATAATAATGGAACCCCTAATTACGATGTAAAAGACTTACCAAATTATTTTTCTATTATACCTAAAAATTTTCCTCTTTATTTTAATACGATCCCTAAAACAATATATAATTCTAAATTACATTTTTTTAATAAACAGCATAGGACTATAAAAACATGTGCTGGATTTATAAATTTGTTTAAAAGATCTATTTTAGTACGCTCTCCTTTAGATATACAAGTTATTTTTAACGATACACAAATTGAAATTATAAATGTAGGAGTGGAAGCTTGTAGCAAACCAGTAGTGACTCAACATGACAACATCCAACTTTTAGATTATGTCCCCCATCAAGAAAAATACAAAATGATTATAAAAATAAATTTTTGGATTAATATAGATCCATCTGTTAGTTTGTTAATGCACAATCCTTGGTATCATTTTTTAAAAACAGAAATTTGTCCTGGAATATTACCCAAAAACTATAATGGTAACTTAAATTTTTTTATTCCCATAGAAAAAAATAAAAAAGAGTTGTTGATCAGACAAGGAGATCCATTATTTATGTTAACCCCTTTAACCGAAAGTAGTTTAAAATTAACTTTTGAAAAAAAAGAAGTTAATCACATATTTCATCCTACTTTTTCTCTTTTAAAAAAATATATATTAAACAACGTAATAAAATAATGAAATATAATCAAGATACTATTATTATAAAAGATAATTTTTTAAAAAAAACACTATTTCAAAAAATAAAAAAAGAGTTAACTACTTTAACTTTTGTAAATAGAAGCGTAACTATAGAAGATAATAATGCATATCAAAAAATATATTTTAATCATATTTTAACTCCAGAACATTATGCGGTAAAAGAAGTTAAAAAATACATTGAAAAAATACATGCAATAAAAATTATTAAAATGCGTTCTTTTTATTTTTTAAGTCCTCCTAATAAAACACCAAGTCCGCATTGTGATAAGGATAATATTAATTTTTTAATTTATTTAAAAGGAAATGAATTAATTAATAATGGAACTGGTTTTTATGAGAAAAAAAATGAAATAGATTCATTTGAATTAAACACTCATATTGGATTTAAAGAAAATAGAGCAGTTATGTTTTCTGGAAATAGGCTACATTCTACCTTACAGTTTAATGATAATTGCTCTGGTCGTTATATAATGACAAATTTTATTAAAAAATGGGAGGTGTTATGAAGTTATCAGCAAATTTTAATTTAACAGAATTAACAAAGTCACAGACTGCCGAGCGAAAAGGAATTCCTAATAATCCCTCTCCAGGGCAATTAGATCATTTAAAAAATTTATGCATGAATGTATTACAACCCATTCGTTCTAATTTTGATAAACCTGTTATTATTTCATCAGGATATCGTAGCTCAGAGTTATGTGTTGCTATTGGTAGTTCCATAACTTCACAGCATACCGAAGGAAAAGCCGCTGATCTAGAAGTCCCAGGTATTGATAATAAACAATTAGCAGAATGGATAAAAAATAATTTAGAATATGACCAACTTATATTAGAATTTTATAAAGAAGGCGAACCAGATAGCGGATGGGTTCATGTATCATATAATGGATCAGATAACAGAAAACAAAATTTACTTGCTTATAAAGATGAAAATAATAAAACAAAATATAGACCATGGTAGAAATTAAAAATATTTTCCCTAATTATATAGGAATTAAAAATATAGATTTAAATAAATTTAAGATAGTAAATAAAAATTTTAAAAAAACTTTTGAATCTAAATTATATACAAGTTTAGGAGACAGTAATTTATTTTTAAAGAAACACATTAATTATTTTAATGTACAGTTAACCGAAATTTTTTCTCACATATTTAAAGCTATGAATAAAAAAACTTTTGTTTTTAATGTTACTGATATTTGGGTAAATATTTATAATAATCAAGATTTTCAAGGATCTCATACACATCCTTCTGACTATTGTTTTATTTTATATTATGAAATAGAAAAATCATATACAGTGTTCAATTCGCCTGTTAAAGATTTACTAGAACAAAGACTAAAAGTAAAAGGTTTGTTTTTTAGGGAGTATGAGCCAAATTGTAAAAAAGGTGATTTATTAGTATTTCCAGGATATTTACAACATTGGGTTAGACCTAATTCAAATTCAAAAACAATAGCTGGTAATATTAAAATAATGGATTTACATTAATGATAGAAGATAAAAGTATAAATTTTAAAAATTATATGGCAGCAGATGTAACTCCTTTAGTTTTAGCTTTAAATTTATTAGGTAAAAATTTAATTGGTTTGGAACTAGGAGTGTGCCAAGGTACTAGTTTGTATACAATTTTAAACAATTGTCATATTAAAAAATTATATGGAGTTGATTCATGGCTCCCCTATTCTGATTTTTTAAAAAGGAATCCTGATGGAGAAGCGGCTTATCATGTAAACAAAGAACAAAGTGACTTTAATAAACTGTTAACTTATCACAGATTAAAGTATGTGGTTGATTGTGACAAAATAACAATTATAGAAGCAGATTCATTAAAAGCTGTTAAAAAAATAAAAAATGAAAGTTTAGACTTTATATTTTTTGATGCAATGATGACGGAAGAACAATCTTATAATGAAGCAAAGGCCTATTATCCAAAAATAAAAAAAGGAGGTTTGTTTACAGGGCATGATGCAAAGTGCACTAAACAAGTTATTGAACCACTAAAAAAAGTAATGTCAGAGTATAAAAATAAAAATGAAATAATTACCTATGGTACATGTTTCATGTTTAGGTGTTGAATTAATGCCAATAACTAGATCACAAATGACAAGGCAGCTACAACCAGGATTAGGTAAATCTTGGAGAGGCTCTAAAAAGAAAGTTTCTCAGTATGCCAAAAAAACCAAATCCAGTAGCAAAAAAACTAAGGTCTAGAACTTTTAAGCCTCAAGTGGTACAATCTAAGAAGTTGTACAACCGCAAAAAGGAGAAGTTTTACACTCTCAAAGCGGCCGCTATTAAGGAGATATATGAAACGTAAAAAAATTAAAAAATATTACGGTGGTGGAGCTACTGATACTGGAGACATGGGGTCAGAAGCAGCTAATGCCGCCTCTACTGCAGCGGGAGCAGCTTCTGTAGGCGCTGGAGATAGTGGTCCTACTGATCCAGGAATTGCTACAGATTCAATTACATCTTTAGGAGGAAACTTCACAGCAAGATCAAAAACATTAGGTTTAGGTAATTTACTGCCTGGATCTGGTGTATTTAATGCAATAGGAGCGATAAGAGATACTGCTGTAGGAAGAAAAGCTATGGGATTAAGTTCTCCAAATTATTCAAGTCCTAAGGAAACAGATTCGGGTGGAGGGGAAGATATTAAAAAAAAGAAATTAATCCCTGAATATGAAAAATTATCTAAAGGTGGCGAGTTTTCTTTTTCTAAAAACATACAACAAAGTTACTATAAGGATATTTTATAATGTCGAAAAAAAAAGAAACAGAATGGGAAAAAATTAAACGTATGGGTACAAAAGAATATTTGTATGATGCAACAACTGAAAAAATGAGGTCTTCGTTAAGAAGAGAGTTTAATAAAACAGGTCAATACTATTTTGAATTTTCAAAAGGTGGACAAGTTAATTATTATAAGGATTTAGTATAATGGCTACCTCAGGAACAACTAGTTTTAATTTAACTATCGATGAACTTATAGAAGAAGCATATAACAGATGTGGTATGAGACCTAATTCTGGATATGATATGCGTAGAGCAAGACGTAATTTAAATCTTTTATTTTCTGAGTGGGGAAACAGAGGAGTACATCTTTGGAAAGTAGGACATACAGAAGTTGCATTAGTTAATGGAACAAGAAGCTATACTACTCCATCTGATTGTAATGATGTATTAGAAGCTTATGTATCTACAGGATCTGGAAATGGACCAAGCATACAAGATGTGTCTTTAACAAAAATAGACAGATCCGCATACGCAGGAAGACCTGATAAAGGAACTACAGGACAACCTTCAGAATATTATGTAGATAGACAAGAAACTCCAATTATTTATTTGTATCATACACCTAATGCTGCAACTTATACTTATTTAAAATATTATTACATGCAAAAAATTGAAGATGCAGGAGCCTACACAAATAATCCTGATATTGTATTTAGATTTTTACCATGCATGATTTCAGGTCTTGCTTATTATTTATCTTTTGAAAAAAGACCTGATTTAACTCAAGGATTAAAATTGGCATATGAGGATGAAATGGCAAGAGCTTTAGATGGAGATGGATCTAGAACTTCTTTATATGTTGCACCACAAACTTATTTTGGAGATGGAGTTGCATAATGGCTTACGCAAAAGGAAATAAATCTTTAACTACTTCTGATCGTTCGGGACAAGTTTTTCCTTATCATGAAATGGTCACAGAGTGGACGGGAGCGCTTGTTCATATTTCTGAATACGAGCCTAAACATCCACAATTACGTAGAAGAAAAGTAGTGTCCGATGCTATTGCTTTACAAAATTCTAGACCTCAAGATTTTCAATTACCTACTAATGTAGGAGGAGTTATTTCTAGTTCAGGTGGACAAGGAATGATAACCGCTAATTTAACTCTACCAGGTGATTTTGCTTTTATGTCTAATGGAATGCAACCAGATAGTGGAGCAGAACAAAATAGACGAAGAACTATACTGTCTTTAGTAGGACAAGTAACAATAGGAATATCATAATGGCTATAACTTATTCTGATTTTTTAACTCAAATAAGAAGCTACACTGAAGTAGACTCTAATGTTTTATCAAATACATTAATAGATCAATTTATTACTAATATTGAATTAGATATAGCAGGAAAAGTAGACTATGATGATTTAAGAAAATACTCTACTTCTAGTTTCATTACTAATCAAAGATATTTATCTATGCCTTCCGATTTAGTTATATTAAGATCAGTGCAGACTATTATATCTGGAACTAGAACTTTTTTAGAAAAAAGAGATGTTAGTTTTATATCTGAATACAATAACACAGGAGCTACAGGAACCCCTATTTATTATGCAAATTGGGATGACAATACTATTGTAGTGGCACCTACTCCTAATGCAGCAGCTGCAGCTGGACAAGTACAAATCAATTATATTATTGATCCTCCACATTTTACTTCTACTAATAGCACTTATTTAGCACAACATCAGCAGGGAATGTTATTACATGGTGTTTTAACAGAATGCTTTGCTTACTTAAAAGGCCCTGCGGATATGTACAAACTGTATTCTGACAAGTATAATGAAGAAATACAAGCTTTTGCTCTACAACAAATGGGTAGAAGACGTAGAGGAGAATACGATGATGGAGTACCTAGAGTTAAGGTTGCTTCACCATCACCATAAACAAAATTAATAAGGAGAAATAATTATGGCAATTACAACAAACGCAATTACTAATTCATTTAAAGAAGATCTATTAAATGGTTTGCATGACTTCGCTCCATCAACAGGCGATGTTTTTAAATTAGCACTATACGATTCATCTGCATCTATCGGTGCAGACACTACTTCATACGCAGTAGGTATCTCAGGACAAGTTGGAGATACTGGACAGTATGTTGCAGGTGGCGGAGCATTAGTGAACGCTTTAGTATCAGTAAACGGAACAACAGCTTTTGTAGACTTTAACGATTTATCATTCACTGGAGTTACTCTAACAGCTAGAGGAGCTTTAATTTATAACACATCTGAATCTAGTAAATCAGTATGTGTGTTAGATTTCGGTGGAGACAAAACTGCAACTGCTGGAACATTTACTATTCAGTTCCCTGATGCAAACGATACTCAAGCGATTATAAGAATATCGTAATAAAGAGATAATATGGAATGGCCAATGCTTGGAATGAACTTGTCTGGGGTATAGGAAATTACGGAGAGCAAAATAATTGCACTGTAATTGCTTCTGGATCTAGTTCAATATCAAGCGTTGGTTCATCCGATGTTCAAACAGAACAAAAAATCGAATTAGTAGGAATTGCATTAACTGCAAATTTAGGTAACGCTACTGAAAATATCATAGATGATGGATGGGGAGCACAGCTTTGGGGCTATGGTGCTTGGGGTATTAAAGGTGATGTCTTATTACAAGGGCAACAATTAAATACTGCTATCAACGATGTTACTTTCTCTATATCAGCTGAAGTAGATGTAACAGGATCTGCATTACAAACATTTACAGGACAATCTGCATCTAGAGTTGATGCTGATGTTCCAACAACAGGATCTGCATTACAAACATTTACTGGTAACGAAGGAACAGAAGGAAATGCAGTTGTTATTCCAACAGGAGCAACTGCTACATTTACTTCAGGGCAAGCTACTATTGATCCAACTTATCTAATTGGTGAAGGTTGGGGCAGAGATACTTTTGGAAACTGGGCGTGGGGAGTTAATTATTCTGTTATCGCTGCTGGTGCTAATGGATTATCCGCAACTGTTGTTACAGGAAACGAAGATGCATTTACGGATTACACTCAAGAAATAACTGTTTCGTTTGGATTAAATACAGCAATAAATCCTGTAGATATTCAAGCAGGAGCAAATATTTATGTTAATGTTACTGAACATACCATTAATACCGATATAGAACCTGCAACTATAGAAGGAACTGCTTTAGTAGAACCTACTGGAATCGGATTTAATACTGATATAGGAGTAGCTGAAGCTGGACTTTTAACAGAAGTACCAGTAACAGGAAGTGAAATAAGAGTATATAGTGGAAATGAAGACACTTCTGGAAATGCTACTGTATCGGTAACAGGTTCTTCCGCAACAACAGCAGCAGGTCAAGCTAGTTATATAGCTGGATTTGACGTTACAGGAAGTTCTTTACAAACACTTAATGGGGCAGTGTCCATAACTGGTACAGGTAAAGTAATACCTACTGGTACTGGATTGACAGTTAATACAATTACACCTAATATTATCGCATGGGCTGAAGTTGACACAGGTACTTCTGTTGTATGGACACCAGTTGATATAGCGGCATAGGTATAGTAAAATACTAATAGGAGATTTTAAAAAATTATGGCATCAAGTTATTCTACAGATCTTAAACTCGAACTAATGGTCACTGGCGAAAACGCTGGTACATGGGGTGATAAAACAAATACAAATTTAAACTTAATTCAACAATCCGTAGCGGGTTATCAAGAAATAGATGTTGCGTCAGCTGATGTAACTTTAACAATGGATGATGCTGCAATTTCAAATGCAAGAAACATGACTTTAAAATTTACTGGAACTCTTGCAGCAAATAGAACAGTAAACTTTCCAACAGGAATAGAAAAATTATTTAACATTATTGATGGAACAGACCACGCAGGTTACACATTAACTTTTAAAGTAACTTCTCAAACAGGATTTTTATTATGTGAAGGTCATTCTTATATTTGTCATGCAAATGGAACAGACATCATAAAAGATTTAGAGTTTAAAACATGGAGAGTAGTTAGTGCTGCAGAAACAGTTCAGGCAGGAGCACAGATTTTGGCTAACACTAATGGAGGTGCTTTTACTTTGACTTTACCAGCTTCTCCAGCTACAGGAGATGAGGTTTCTGTAGTGGATCAAGGATATGATTTTAATACCAACGCTTTAACTATTGGTAGAAATAGTTCTAACATAGCAAACGCTGCAGCTGATTTAACAATCAATACACAAGGCGCAGGATTCACATTAGTATATTCAGGAGACGCAACTACTGGTTGGACATATAAGGAGAAATAATACATGGCTAATTACGAAGCTACGAAATATGATTTCTCTGGAGCGAGTTTAACAGGAATTGAAGGTGTTAATACTGGTCTTATTGTTCCTTGGGCAAATAATTCTACACCATCAGGATTTTTAGATTGCGATGGAGCAGCAGTAAGCAGATCAACCTATGCCGCTTTATTTGCTGTAGTAGGTACTACTTATGGAGTTGGAGATGGATCTACTACTTTTAATCTTCCAGATCTAACAGATAAAGTTGTTGTAGGGAAATCACCAACTAAAGCATTAGCTTCTACTGGAGGAGCAAATGCAGTTACAAATACTGGAAATATATCTGGGAGTGTAGGAAACACCACTTTAACAACTCCTACTATTGCCGCTCACACTCATCCAATGCAGTTAATGGCAGGGGGAGCTGGAAATATGAGCATTGATGGTGAGAACAGGGGAGCAATGTCTGGAGGTACCACTAGCTCTGGCTCGTCTGGTGGAGCGGGGGCACACACACATCCTATAGCCGCAACTTTTACTGGAAATTCTGATAGTGTGTTACAACCTTATGCAACAGTTAAATATATTATTAAAACTTAAAAATTATGGCAAATTACGAAGCAACAAGATACAATTTTGACGGAGCAAACCTAACGGATATAGAGGGAGTAAATACAGGTATTATATTACCTTGGTCTAATGCTGCTGTTCCATCAGGATTTTTAGAATGCAATGGAGCAGCAGTAAGTAGAAGTACTTATGCTGCATTATTTGCAGTAGTAAGTACTACTTGGGGAGTTGGAGACGGCTCTACTACTTTTAATTTACCTGATTTAACTGATAGATGTTGTGTACAATCTTCTCCGACTAAATCATTTGCAACAACAGGGGGAGCTAATGCTGTACCTGTAGCTGGGAATATAGGTGGTTCTCTTGGACAGACTAGCCTTACAACTCCTACTATTGCCTCTCACTCTCACACCGTTGGTATAAAAGGAAACCCACCTGGTCCTGGACGATTTGGTGTATCAACTCAATCTGCACAACCTCCTGGATCAACAGGATCTACTGGAGGAAATGTTGGACATGATCATCCTTTTTCAGCCAGTTTTACAGGTGACGCAAAAAATGTTTTACAACCTTATTTAACAGTTATGTATGTAATTAAAACGTAGAGATTTATTATGGCAAATTATGAAAACACAAGATATGATTTTGATGGTGCTAATTTAACTGGTATACAAGGAGTTAATACTGGGTTAATTATACCGTGGTCAGATTCTTCTATACCAACAGGATTTTTAGAATGCGATGGAACAGCAGTAAGTAGAAGTACTTATGCAGCATTATTTGCTGTGGTAGGAACTGCTTATGGAGTAGGAGATGGTTCTACTACTTTTAATCTTCCAGATTTACAAAATAGAGTATGTCAACATAAATCTCCTACGAAATCACAGTATTCAACAGGAGGAGCTGACACTGTTGCTGCAACTGGTAATGTTACTGGAGGAGCTATTGGAAACACTACAGTATCTACCCCACAGTTGCCTTCTCATACTCATTCTATGGCCAGTTCATTCTTTTCTGGAGGAGGAGCACAGACAGGAGCAGGATCAGGAACCGCTGGTTCTTCTGGTGGAGGAGGAGCACATACTCATCCTTTATCATCAGCTAATTTTGTAGGGGATGCAAATTCAGTCTTGCAACCATACCTAACTTTAGTATATATTATAAAAACATAAGGAGAAAAAATGTCAAAACACGGAACTTGGACTGTAATATTTATAGACCAAACAATAGTTAAAAGAACTGGAGAATTTAATACCTCTACTGCTAGAGGATATGTTTGCGGGGGCACTGATTTTTGGATGCAACCTAAATTTTCAAATTTACATGCTATACAATTTACTGATGACAATATAGATAATGATCAAGTAGAATACGCAGATAGTAGACCAAATAGTAGGTATGATGCTTCTATACTTGGAGATTTTCAACAATTTATTGATTTATGGGATGCAAAACATTTATCGGTTCTACAAGAAAATTGGGATAATGATAACGTCTTTTTAGGAAAAGACGCTGAAGGAAACCCAATAATGGAGACTGTAGAAGAAAAAATAGCAAGATTAGGACAAAGACCGACAAGCTATTCTTCTTAAAATGCAATTACAAAAAGCTATTATTAGATTTGATAGGCTCTTTAACACCTGTCTAATAGATAGAATTATCAATTATTTAAATTTTGAAAAATCTTTACCTTTACCTACGTTAGGTGGAGACACTGAAAAAATAAGAAAAGTAAAAGGATTTAATGTCTCTTCGGAACCTTATAATAATATTAATAATAAAGATATAACTAAACAAGTTTTATTTAATTTTATAAAACAAGCATTGCAGATAGCTTTGTTAAATTATACAGTTAGGTTTAGAGAATGTGTTTATAAGGATATTTATCAGACTGATTTTTTAATATATGATGTAAATGGTAAATATGAAATCCACGTAGACGACTGCCCTGAAACTACTCGAAGATTAAGTATCATAGTTAATTTAAATGAAGATTATGAAGGTGGAGATTTTATATTTTTTAACCCATCAAATAACAAAGATATAATTCATAGAGAATCTTTAAAAAAAGGAACTATATTAATATTCCCTTCTAATTTTTTATATCCTCATAGTATTGAACCAATAACTAAAGGAACTAGGTATAGTTTAGTATCATGGGCAACATAAGAGAACAAAAATACATATTTGTTAAAGGTTTTTTAAGTAATGAAGAGTTAGCTATTTTACAACCGTGGTGCAAACAACGAGCTTTAACTTCTATTGAAACTGATGACCAATGTCCATATAGTCCTTCTTTCTATAATGATATTTTATTAGAAAATTTACTGCTGTCTAAAAAGAAAAAAGTAGAAGAAATATCAGGATTGAATTTACATGAAACATATGTTTTTTGGAGAGCTTATATACACGGATCTACTTTAAAAGATCACTCAGATAGGGCTTCATGCGAAATAAGTGTTACTGTAAACATAGACAGCTGCGGTACAAAATGGCCAATACATATGGATAATAATTGGTTAGAAATGGACATTGGAGATGCTGTTGTATACCTAGGGTGCGAGTTACTTCATGGAAGAAAAACTTTTGAAGGAAGATATTGTGCTCAGGCTTTTTTACATTATGTAGATGCTGATGGATTATTCAGTGATTTTAAAGGAGATAAATATGTCAAACAAGCAAAACTTCAATATAAATAATTTTATAGGAATTTTTGATAATTACCTTCCTTCTGTAGCAATAGACAAAAGTATCGAATGGTTTGAAAAAGAAGAAAAACAAAAAAATTCTTATGATAGATTATCCCAAGGAGTCACAGAAAAGTTTAAAAAAGACACTTCAGTATTATTACACTTTAAAGAAAATGATGGCTGGCTACAAGAAATACCAGGATTGGTAGAAAACTTAATGTTTGCAGTTAAAACTTATTTAGACAGAGTGCCTTTAAAAGATTATTTAAATTATGAGGATTTAGAATTTAATTCTATGAAAATTCAAAAAACATCTCCAGGAGGTGGTTATCATGTATGGCATGTGGAAGCGAGTGATAATTTAGAATTATTAAAAAGGGTGATTGCTTTTTCTATTTATTTAAATGATGTAGAGGAAGGTGGAGAAACAGAATTTTTATATCAAAGTGTAAGAGTACAACCAATTAAAGGAAGAATAGTTATTTGGCCAGCTTTTTTTCCTTATGTGCACAGAGGAAATCCTCCATTGAAACATGAAAAATATATAATAACTTCTTGGTTAAGTGGTAAGTACAGACTTTTAGGTTAATGTTTCCGACTTAAGTTTTTCATTGATTCTTCTAAAAGAATCAAAAAATGTAAAATTAAACACTACGTTTATTCTTTCTTTTTCAGAATCTATAAGATCTGTTCCGTGAAGTAACTCTGGAGGAGATATAATCCAATCACCTGGTTTAGGTGTAAATTTTATTTCTAGCTCTGGAAAAACTAAAGGACACCCTTCGGTTAAATACAATATTCCATGTAATGTATTATGATTATGTAACGCTACATGGTCTCCTTTTTTTAAACAATTTCCCCATGCGTCAATTACTTTTACCTCTTTACTTAATATGTATTCTGAGGACAATATATGTTTGCGTGAATCCATTATATCAGTAAAAAATACACTAAAATCAACATCCTTAATAAAAAAATCCCAATCTGTCATTCCCCCACGTACATAAGTATGGTTAGAAGTTTCTTTAGATAAATTATTTTTAATTTTTAATTTTAAATTATGAAGTATATGTTGTTTAGTATAATTTCCAAAAAGTAGTCTAACTGTTCTTGGATAAGTAATAGAAAGAGAGCCAATCGTTTTTTCTGATATAAATTTATCGTTTTGTGTAAATTCTATCATGTTTTTAAATATTTAAATTTTTCAAAATCTTTTTCATAATGAGTGTAGACTATTTTTTTACTGTTGTCATCATATACATCTCTCCATGATTTTTCATATGTTTGTTTATTATAATGAGGCATTTTTACATTTAAATATTTTTCTATTTCTTCTATTTCTTCTATTTTGAATATAGTTACATTATCGGAAGTATCTAACCAAGTGCACTGTGGAAGAAACATATACGTATTCATATAACGAAAATTACAGTTATCTTGCTTTAAAAAAAATTCAATAAAATGACGAAAACTATAATTTTTAAATGGAATAGTTAAATCCAAATTATTATTAAAACAATGTGAATAAAATTTCATTTTTTGTTGAAGAAAAAAATAAACACTTACCATTCTAGAAAAAGGATTTCTACAAGTAGAAAAAATTTCTTTGTATATAAAATTATTTAAAATTGCTTTTGCTTTCATTTGTTGACAAGTAAAATGACCATTAAAAGGATATGAATATTTTTCTTCTAAAATAGCTTTAATAGATATTCCACCGTTTTTAGGAATATGAATAAATAATTTCATTTTTTATTTTATATTTATTTTATATTTAAAGGTTAAAACCATTCTTAAATCATTAACGTCTCTTCTTACGTCTCTAGCGCAGTGAGGATATCCTCCGTCAAATACTATTATTCTAGTTGGTTTAGGAATTATACTTTTAATAATTTCATTTTGAGATTGATTAAAAAAAACAGTCTCTCCGCCGTAATCTACTTTCCAACTATTATTTAAATAAAACATGACTGTAATACCTTTGGCTGTTTCATCTCCATAATCTGTGTGCACCTCATGCACTGTTCCAAAAGGATTTGCACTAGCATATACTCTTTGTTCGTTTAAAAAATCATATATGTTTAAATCTTTTAAAATACTTTCAGATATTGTTTTTAATTTATTTTCAATTTTATTTTTAAAATTTAAATAATAATTAAATTTTCTCCATTTAGTCTCATCTTTTCCAGCCCCTATAAATCTCCATTGGACTTTATCCCTAAAATAAAAATAAAAATCATCCATATCCTTTTTATCATAGACATTATCTAAAACACAAAACATGTCTTGTTCCAATGTATTAGCAAAAGAAATAATTGAAACTTCTTTGTTTTCCTGTCTATTTTTATTAAAAATATAGACTAACTCTTCTGCTTTTTCTCCTATTAAATTTTTAATTATAGATCTATCTGTTTCTGTTTTAACTGTAAAAAAATCATTTCCATAAATAGAATGAAATAATCCAGCAAAACAAATATCTTCATGACATTCCCATTTTCTTAAAATATTGTAGGTTCCTATTAAATGGTTAAATAGGTTTGATTTTGAATGGTTTGTAAGATTTGTTTTTTTCTCTATTAAATAAGTAATACATTTAATGTATTTGTTCATAGCTGTTTTTTACTACAATACTAACAAAAACGCAATAAAACGAGGACAGCGTTGTTTTACTATAAAGAATAATAAGGTATAATGCCTTATGCCATTAAGTTTAATAAATATAAGACCAGGCTTTAATAAACAAATAACCGATACAGCTGCTGAAGGGCAATATGTAAATGGTGATTTTGTTCGTTTTCGTTATGGGCTACCAGAAAAAATAGGTGGATGGGAAAAATTAACTACTAATACTATAGTAGGAGTTATCCGTGCTCAACATCAATGGACAGATTTAAATGGTAGGAGGTATGTTGCGTTAGGCACGCAAAGAGGTCTTTTTATTTATTACGAAGAATCTTTTTATGATATTACCCCAGTGGAATCTCCTCAATCAGGAGGAACTTTTGATACTACTTCTGGTTCCGCTTTAGTCACTGTTAATTTAACAGGACATAATTTATCTACTGGCGATTTATTTACATTTACTTCCGTAACACCTCCAACAGGAGCAGGATATACCACCGCTAATTTTGAAGATCAAACTTTTGAAGTAACTAATGCTACGATTAATACGTTTACAGTAACCATGGCGACTAATGCCACAGCTAACAACAGCGGTAGCGGTGCATGTACCATTAATAGATATGTAACAGTAGGCCCTGTTGGTCAAACCTATGGATATGGTTTTGGAACAGGAAGATGGGGAGGAGCTACTGGGGTTACTACTACATTAAACGGAGCGATCGATGCGGTGGTTACTACCATTACATTAACAAGCACAACTGGTTTTCCTTCTGTAGGTTTTATTAAAATAGATAATGAATTAATTAGTTATACAGGAATATCTAGTAATGACTTAACAGGTTGCACTAGAGGAATAAATGGAACTATCGCAGCGGTTCATTCTAATGGAGTAGGAGTAGAGGCTTTTACTTCATGGGGAGAAGCATCTTTATCTTCTTCTGTTACTTTAGATCCAGCAGATTGGTCTTTAGATAATTATGGACAAATATTAACTGCAACTATTTTAAACGGAAGAACTTTTACATGGCAACCAATTAATGCCAATATTAATGCTCTTCAAACTAGAGCAACCGTTATGACTAATGCTCCTACTAAAACGGCTGTTAGTATTGTATCTGATCAAGATAGACATTTTATTCACTTAGGAACAGAAACAACGATTGGCAATCCATCTACACAAGACAAAATGTTTATTAGATTTTCCGATCAAGAAAACTTTAATGATTATCAACCAACTTCTGTAAATACAGCTGGAACATTTAGAATAGATGATGGAACAGAAATTATGGGGGTAGTAAAAGGAAAAGATTATATTTTAGTATTAACTGATACTGCTGCTTATACCATGCAATATGTAGGAGCTCCTTTTACTTTTAGTATAAGAAAAGTAGGATCTAATTGTGGTTTAGTAGGTTCTCATGCTTTAGTATTTGTGGATGGTGTTGTGTATTGGATGGATGACAATGGAGGATTTAATGCTTTTAATGGAACGGTTCAAAAAATTCCTTGCACAGTAGAAGATTTTGTTTTTACTACTAATAATCCAGGTGACTTAGGAATTAATTACAATGCTGCAAGATTAGTGTATGCGGGACACAATTCATTGTTTAATGAAATTAATTGGTTTTATCCTTCTAACTCTGCGAGTGAAATTGATAGATGTGTAACTTATAATTATCAAGATCGAGTTTGGTATACCAGTTCTTTAGCAAGAACCACTTATTACGATGCTCATATCTATGATAATCCTTATGCAAGTTCTTTTAATACTACAGGAGTTCCTAACTTTCCTACTATTCAAGGTGTCACTAATATTAGTGGATCGTCCACTTTTTGGGCACATGAAACAGGAATAGATCAACTTGCTGATGGAGTAACCACACCTATACAATCGTTTATTGAATCAGGTGACTTTCAATTACATCAAGACGGAGACGGAGAAACATTTACAAAGATAAGAAGATTTATTCCAGATTTTCAAAGATTAGATGGAACTGCAACGATTACTATTTTATTGAAAGATTATCCTTCGGACACAGCGGTATCCTCTTCTTTAGGGCCTTTCTCTATAACTTCATCTACTCAAAAAATAGATACTAGAGCAAGAGGAAGAGCAGCTAGTTTAAAAATATCTAATACCTCTTCTGGTCAAAGTTGGAGATACGGAACTTTTAGAGCAGATGTTCAACCAGATGGAAGACGATAAAATTTATCGTAATCAATCTTGTAGGCTATCGAAACTGCTTTTTTAACTATTTCCATATTAAAATTAATAGAATTTAAATTTTTATTAAAGTTATCTTTCCAATCAATATTTAAATTATATAAAGATATATTAAGTTTATCTAATAAAAAATTTTTAAAATTTTCACCGAAACCATCTTCGAATCTCCAAACTAAACAATTTTCGTTTACAAATTCCCATTGAGGTCTAAACCAATTATTTCCAAAAGAACCCAAACCATTTTTTTGAAAAGTTATATAATCTAAAACATTATCAACAGTGTCTAGTTTCCAGTTAAGAGAAAAGTGTAAATCTAAATCTATACGTGCGGCACTTATAAACCTAGATAAAGGATCTCTAACGATGGTGAATTTTTTTGAGTTTTTATATATATTAAAATCATTTAATAGAGATTCATGTAAGTGCATAAGTTCTATACCTTTATAATAAATTTCTGCTGGGCAATCAAAATTACTTTTAAATTGATTGGATAATAATAATTTTTTTACATATCTACCTCCTGTTCTTGGTATATGAACAAAGTAAATATTTAAGCCCTCTTTATAAAAATGCATAAACATGATATATTACACTATATCTTATAATACAATATTAATATGGCAAAAATAACAGCATATATACCTGAGCCAAGTATCACTCATGATTACAATAATGAACAACAAAAGTTACAGGCTTTAGAGACAATAAAAAATCAATTGAACACTTCTTTTCAAGAAGAGTTAAAACAAGAAGTAGAAAGAATGAATTGGTTTTTAGCTGGGAGTAAATGCTAATGAGTTGTAACAATGTCAATCCAATAACAGGTGGAAGTACAGTCGATGACATTCCGTTTTATTTAGCAATTCAACAAGGTAAAGTTCCTGGTTACTCTATGGTTAATAAATTTGGATATAATGATTCAATTGGATCAGGCTCTTTTGAAACTATTTGGGAAACAGGAAGCAATTATCCTTGGCAAACAGCTCAAGCCACTCTTGATGTAGTCAGTGATAATGCTAACGATGATGTAGTAGGAACAGCTGGAAGAACTTTAAGAATACAAGGACTTGATTCTTCTTATGCTCTTGTAGAAGAGACTGTTGATTTAGATGGTACAAACACAGTTACTACAACACAACAATTTTTACGAGTTTATAGAATGTCTATAGTAACAGCAGGGTCTTTTGGAAATAATGAAGGTACAATTACAGCTACTTATACAGGTGGCGTTGATGTTGCTGCAACTATATCTCCAGGTAATGGTCAAACTTTAATGTGCTTATATACCATACCTGCAGGTTATACTGGTTATTTATTATCAATAGATGTATCCTCTGGTAAAGACCAAGAAATGAAATTTAAATTTATACAACGAGATAATAATGTTGCTAATGCAGCGTTTCAAACAAAACAATTTTTAGATGTTAGGGGCGGACAGACAACTGTTATCTTTAATGCAATTAGTGTAATAACTCAAAAGTCAGATATTTATATTTCAGCATTAGCAAGTTCTACCTCTTCTGCTTCTGCTTCATTTGATTTATTATTAGTACAGGATGGATATTAATGGCAAATTTTTATCAAAATGCATTCTATGATCCTAACACTACAGCAGCTGTAGTTGTTTACACAGCACCTGCTAATGCAAGAGCGATCATTCAAAATATACAAGTCACTAATGAAAGTGGTAGCAAAGTATGTAAAGCAAGTATTGACGATGCCTCTACTTCCACTACTTATCAAATAGCCTATGCCTCTATATCAGGGCCTACTATTTGTAATTTAGCAAAAGGAACTATTATACTAGAAGAAAATGATTCGCTGTTACTTGAAACTAATGATACAACTGCTATAAGTGCGGTATGTTCTATATTAGAAATATCTAGAGAAGATCAGAATGGCTAAAAAAGCAAAAGGATTTGGTACTAATAACTTTATTAAATCTAAAAGAAGAAAACGACCTGGTAGGCATTCTAAGAAACATAAGGGAAAAAAGAAGAGTGGACGAGGACAAGGTTTTCCGCTATAAAGAATTATGTTTTATATTTGGCATACATTACTAATAGCTTTGTTTATAACTATAGGATTTGTATTAGGTTATAAATTAGGAAATAAAAAAACAACTATAGAAGAACAACCTAAAGGAAAATGTCCTTTTGGTTTTGATCAGGAGGAATAATGAACGTAATAAAAATACCAGCACAAGCAAAAGAAATTGTAAAAAATAAAAAAACTGGAAAAGTATACGCTGATAAAGCAGAGTTTGATGCAGATGTAGCTAATCCTGCAACAGATACTACAGCAGAAGATTTCCAACAAGATTTACAAATCACTGTTGCTTCCGTAACTACTAAACCAGCAGCTAATTAATCTATGCAACCAATAGGTGGCACTGAGTTACAATATGCTCAGTTATATAAACATGTGGATAATGATTTATTAAATCATTTTCAAATCACTACTTCTGTTCCAGAAAAAATACCTTTAGCTAAAGAT
>Ga0222714_10002581_pt1 | contig 19028 bp, 8 predicted proteins | sample C33_3DmetaG_FD_165048 | JGI IMG/M metagenome (GOLD analysis project Ga0222714, IMG submission 165048) | Estuarine water microbial communities from San Francisco Bay, California, United States - C33_3D | ecosystem: Environmental > Aquatic > Marine > Unclassified | place: USA: California...
AAGCCGCGGCGGCGAATTTAGCCGCCATTCATTCGCACGTGGACGGCGCGGTGGTGCCGCGACGAGTCAACGCATTGTACGAGTACTCGGCGCGCGTTCGATTTATGGACGCCGTCGAGCGACGCGCGCCAAAGCTTGCTCAAGCGCTGCAATCTCTCGTTGATTTAGAAGAGCCGCCGATTCGCGCGGAACCAAAAGTTGCGCGAACGCCGCATGGCGCGCCGAAGAGTTTCAATGGCGTCGCCATGGACGTCGACGACGATTTCGAGCGCGACGGGTTCGAGGATCAAAATATCGCTTCATTAATGAATGGCGCTTCGTATGAATCCATGTACGCCGAAGCGACGACCCCGAGCACATCCCCGGTCGTCGCGGAATCGCCAAACGTAGGCATCGGGCAGCGCATCGTTCGCGCTTTAGAAGACATGCGCGACGACGACGAGGCGCGCGTCGTACGCGGTTTACTCGCCGTCGCCCGGGCGGCGTCGAGCGACGTCGAAGCGTTTACGCCGTATCTCGCCTTGGTCGCGCCTCGCGCGTGCGCCGCGCTGAATGACTCGCGACCTATCGTCGCCGCGCACGCCGTGTACGCCATGCGGAGCATATTTGAGCGAGACGGTGGTATGCGCGCCGACGATGCCGCCGTCGCGTTGGCGCCGTTGCTCAATGATACGAGCGTGGCTGTCGTCGCGCCTCTGACGTGCGTACGCATGGTGGTCAGCCGCGCGTCGACACGTGAATTAGAAGGCGCGTTACCAAAAATCGTCCGCGCCATCGTCGCGGCGTGCGACAGCGACCACGTCGCGGTGCGTCAGCTCGCGGTTCGGGTCCTCGGCGCGTGTCAGTCAACGCTCGGCGAAGCGTGGATGGCGCCGTACGTGGAAGCGTTGCCGCCGTCGCGTCGAACCATGATTACGCACTTTGCCGCCGCCGCGTAGGCGACGCGACGTCACGTCACATTGTTCAATATCCAATATCAAAATACTACAGTACGCATACAATTCTAGTGTGCTCGCGCTACGCCGCGCTCTCGAGCACGGGCTTCCAGTCATTTGGATCGACCCACGGCCCAAACTCGATGGCGTCGCCGGCGTTGGAGGCGCTCGAACCGCGACTAAATTGCTGAACATCCCCCGGCTTGCGATAATCGCTAATAAATTCGCCGTGCGGAATTCGCCGACTCAACTTACTCGTCCATCCACGATTCCACAAGTTGAACCCACCGCGCAAGAGCACCAATCGCTCGTACCCGGCGTCTTCGAGCGCCTCCAACGCCTTGACCGCTCGCAGCCTCCCGTCGCTACAGACGACTATTATTTTCGACTCTTTCTTATCCGGAAAGTACCGCTCCACGTCGCCGACGAACGACGGATTCAGCGCCTGTCCCAAAAACACCTTGGCCTTTGCAGTGCTGTCGTATCGATAGGCGGTTGCCGTCACGAGCGGGACGACGCGCACTTTTTCTGGACCGCTCACGACGACCACCTCGCCGACGCCGCCGACGGTGCCTTTGGGCGGGTTCGGACACTCGCCGAAAAACTCGCGCTCGACGTCGCAACGCACGTCGAGGAAATCCCATCCACCGTCCCAGAGCACACGCGCTTGTTCGGAATCGGCGACGAATTCGTCGCCGGCGTCGAAGACTTCGCGAACGACGGCGTCAAAGGTGGCGTCGCCGTACTGGGGCACCGCGGGACGAGCCACAGGGCGCGCGGCGCGAGCGCGGCGGTGCGAGCGCGTGGGTGATACCCTCGCGTATGCGTGTGCGTGCTGTGCGGTGTGCGCGCGCATGATGTCCAAAGTGCGTCGCACAGTGCGGCTCTCCAGAGCTCTAGATGCCTTTATCCACTGACGCTGAGTCACCGTCTGACCGCGCGCGCTCGAGACCGCCGCCAGACCGACCGCGTCGGCGTATATCACGTTCAAAATGTGTAATTCGCAACGACAATTATGTAAGCTAATGTTGTATGCGCGAGCGCACGCGTGGCGTGGGAAACTAGCGCTGGATGACGACTGCGCCGGCTAAACCGTCTGAGATGACGTGGGCGTCGTCGTCCAACGTCTTAGGCGGGAATCCGCTGAGTTGCAGCGCGTACGCGAATGATTCCGACGGTCGCGAGTTGGCAATGAACGAACGAATGTGCGCCACGGTGTGTGAGGTGTTGAACTTTCCGACGAGTCGGCTACCGTCGCGTAAACGAATCTGAATCGACGTCGTCGGTTGACTTTCGTCCACAGTCCAGTCGCCCACGCTCGCGCCAGCAGCTGACGATGGCGGTGCGGACGTCGGCTCGCTCGCGAGCGTGCGCCCAGAACCGCCAAATGCTTTGTATTTAGGTTCCGCCGGCGGCACGTACGGCTCGTGACGCTGCATCAAATTGATGTTCATTCGCGTGTTTCGATCCCGAGGCAAAAGCTCCGCCGGCGCCTCGCCGCGCGCGATGGATTCCATAAACGCCACATTCGCGGGATCATCAAACCCGCGCAACGGTCCGTCGTCAATGGTGAATCCGTTCTGCCAGAACGTCACGACGGTGCTCTGAATCGCATTCGAATCCGCCGCGACGTCGACGTCCGCGTCGCCGACCTCCGCCGTCTCCGCCGCCGCGTCGCCCCCGAGCGTGCGCGCGCGCCCTTGAAACGCCACCCGCGCACCGCGAGCACCGCGCTCGTTTGGATTTAAATCTTCGTGCGTGCCTTCGCCCACGCCGTGTGCGCGCGCGGAGTCGAACATTTGTCCGAGACGCGTTTCTGGACGCTGCCTCGGGTCGATGACCGCTTGCCCGCTCGATGCCCCGCCCGTGTACCACTCTTGCGGGTCTGGCCCGTCGCCCCGTCGCTCGTCCTCATCGTCTTTATTCACGTCGCTCAAGCTGCGAACGTTGACCTGTGCGTGCGCGCGAACGCGAGAGACAAGAGCGCAAAGAGTGGTTAGCAACGAGATCCAATCCAACGCACTTTACGACGACACCGCCGCGCGGCGACACGACGAGGTCTCACGCGGGCGCGGGCGCACGTACCATTGCGTGATGTGCTTGTCTGTCGCGCGGAAGCGTTGGGCGAGCACCGGGGTGCGTGGCGCGCAGTGAGGTGGAGTCGCGTCGCCGGGCGCAGACGAAAAGAAAGAATTAATGAGTTGAAATTCTTGTGTGTGTTATGATGTACCGTCTACAGTTTGCGCGCCGCTATTTTTTATCGCTTACCACCCTTCTTCTTGCGACTGGCATTGGCCCATTCGCTGTCGTCATCACCGCCGACGTCGTTGTCAAAGCCGCCGCCGCCGCCCGAACTCTGCGACGCCGCCACCTTGGCCAACTCACCATTTCCCAATCCTTCGGCGAGCGAGGGATCGGCGCGCTTTTGGCGAATGAGCTCACCAGCAAACGCCGTTGCTTGCGCAGTTTTGCCGAGATACAACGCCACGTACTCTTGCACCTCGCCCGCGGAGGGCAAGCCGAGCAGGAAATCAACCAAGGTCATGTCGTCTGAATTGTTCAACGCGAGCATTTGCGACTTGCACCACGCGCGCAAGGCGTTCTTGTTGTTCAATGGAGGCATGGATGCTGTACTCGGGGTCGCAGGCGGCTGGGTCAACGGCGCCACGGCGACACCCATGGCCGGTCGGGCTTGCGGCGCTGGCGCCGGAGCCGGCGCGCGAGCGACAGGCGTCGGAATGGACATCGCTGGTCGAGGCACCGTCTTGGAAGCACCAGCCGCGGCGGTCGCCGCCCATCCACCAGATGGTAACTGCGACTGGTATTGTTGCTGTTGCTGCGCGGCGGCGGCGGCGCGGCGCTCGGCCGCGCGCGCCTCCTCCTCTTGAATTTCCTTCAAGCTTTTCCCCGAGCTCGATTGACCACCCCACGCGCTTCCGAGCACCGCGCCGTGCATGCTAGGCGGCGGCGCGTTCTTTGCTGCTAACGCAGCACGCGCTTCTTCTTCGCGCTGAATATCAAGAAGGGTCTTCTTACCAACGTTAGCCGGGGGCGCGGGCGCGGCACCACCCCACGCCGGACCCGTCGGCGCCTTGGGCGAGGGCGGAGGCTCCTGCGCCGGCGGCATCGGAGCGGGCATCGCCTTAGGAATAGGCATCGCTTGCGGAATGGGCGGCTGCGCACGTTGCGCGGGAGGAGCATCCCATTGCGATGACGCATCTGCGCCCGCATTCTCTTGACGTCCTTGCGAGTGGTGCATTTGTCTCGCCTCAAGCTCCGCAAGAGTCAACCCGCGCACTTGCGGAGGTGGAGCTTGACCTTGCTGGTTTGAAATCCCCAAACCTGCAGCGAAATTGGCGAGTGCGTTCATAGATGGAGGCGGCGCTTGCGGCTCAGGCGCACGATGCGCGCGTTCAAGTTCTTCGAGCGTCATTCCGCGCGACGGAGGCGCGCTGCCTACCGGAGGACCTTGCGGCATATTCGCGAGCCACGGCGGTAAACCACCGCCGCCAGGTTGTGGCGGTGGCGGTCCCATCGGTGGCATGTGCTGATGTTGCGGCGGAGGTTGCTGTGGCATGGGAATGTGATATCGCCAACCAGATTGCAAAAGCTCAATCAACGGCATAAACGGCGCTTGAGGTGGCGCGTCGATCGGTCTGCACGGCAAATCGTTCGGGAAAAAGCCACCTTGGTGCCACTCCATGAGCTCTTGACGAGAAAACGGTCCTTGTTGTTGCCCGCTTGGATCCAGATAGAGCCAATCGATGTTTGGCGGCACTGGCATCGGTTGCTGCGGCGGCGCTGGTTGCTGCTGTGGTGGCATTTGCACCGGCGGCATTTGCACTTGCGGCATTTGTACTGGTGGCATTTGTACTGGCGGCATTTGTACTGGCGGCATTTGCGCTACGGGAGGTTGCATCATACCATGAATGCCTCCTAAGTGAGACATGTGCGGCATGATGGTTTCCTCCTCTTCCAAAGCGACGAGTCTGGACGTGCGTTGCGGCGCCGGCTCTGCAGGCGCGGCCATGGCGAAGAATCCTTCGCGTTCCTCCTTTGTCAGCTCGGGCATCGTCGTGCCTAAGAATGAGTCATCCGTCATACTCGCATCGATGAGCGCGTTGCCCTCTTGCGCCCATTCGGGGACATCGGAATCCTTTGCCGCGCTCGCCTTGGCCTCAGCCTTCTTCTCCTCCTTGGCCCAGTCGCCGTGTCGTCCAATCATCGTCAACTCCCACAGCGGATCGCCAGGTTGAATAGTCTTCATCGGTACGTTCGTTGCGCACACGTCCGCGGGTAAAACGCACGTGTTCGACTCTTCGAGCTGACGCAAAATGGTCACCATTTCGCTCGCCGTGTATCGATACTTGGCGCCGTTGTCCTTCTTCTCCGCGCCCTCCTCGCCGTCTTCACCCGCGGCATCTGTGAATTGACCTTCCGTCGATTTGCTCATCACTCGCTCGTAAAAGGATTCGCTCACGCTGCTCACTTGCAACGCACCGAGGGACAATTGCAACGCTTGTCCGCCGCTCTTGCCGCGTCCCATCGTAAACCCTCGACCGGCGCCCGTCGGTCGCGTCGGGAACCCATCTCGCGAGCTCCGCGCGCCCCCCACCGCGCGCTTGCCATCACCGCCTTCGGTTTTATGAGATTCACCCTGAGCGTTATCCACCCAGCCTTTGCCGCCCCAATCTGCGCCACCGCTGCGACCGTCCGAACGCTTGCCCCACGATTCTCCACCGACGCGACGAGCGTCATCCTTAAACTTCCGATCGCGCCCGCCTCTCGTGCCTCGCGTACTTTGACGTTCACCTTCACTCGTACGCGCAGTCGTGTCTCCAGCGCTCGCATTATTGCTCCACGGCCGTCCACCGTCGACACTTTTACGATCGCGTCCGGCGGTGACCCATCCGTCGCCCGCGTTCGCGCCCTTCCCTTCCCCATCCGCGCCCGCGCCCGCGCCTGCGCCCGCGCCAGACTTCCCCTCAGTCATCACCGCGTTCTCGCGTCCCGCATCGTCCGCCGTCATGATCCAACGCGCGTCACGAATGCAGTTCAATGCGCAATCCTAATCGACCGCAATCAATCTCCAATTCACTGCTCGTGCGCTCGCCTCGCCGCGTCGCGTGCCCTCGCGCGCGCGTCCGTGCGTCGATGCGCCCTCGCGCAGGGTCTCACGCGCGTTCCACGCCTCGCCGCGCCTCGCCGCGTGCGTGCGTGCGTGCTAAAGAGCGTGGGGTAATGACGACGTGCCGATGCTGACGCAACGTCAGAGCGCGAAGCGCCATGATGCGGGCGTCGCGCACGATGTCGCGCGCGATCGGCGCCGTGCGCGCGAGCAATGCGCGCGTGAATACCCGCGCGGTGCTTGCGCGCGCGATGCGGGCGCAGCGCGCGCGGCGTCGCGCGTACGGGGGCGTTGGAACGCGCGCGAGCGCTGGAGAGACCTCGGAGCTGGCGTATAAATGCGCGAATGAACGCGCGACGGCGGTGTTGGCGTCGGCGCTGGCGGGTGTGTCGCGTACGGGTGATGTGATATGTTTGCATGGTGCCGTGGGTGCGGGTAAGAGTTCGTTTGCGAGGGCGTTTATACGCGCTGTGTTTGATGACTCGACGTTGGACGCGCCGTCGCCGACGTACTTGGTGCAACAACGGTACGAGGGAGACGTGTGCGGGGCGGATGGCGTCGTTCGAACGCGTGAGGTGCATCATTATGATTTATATCGCTTGAAAGATGCGCAGGAGATTGCGTCGATGGTGGATTTGGGGGAGAGCGCGGCGCGAGCGACGTCGTTGTTTGAGTGGAGCGAACGGTTGGGGACGTCGACACCGAGCGAGCGATTAGACGTATATGTGCGCGCGGTGCGCGAAGACGAGATCATAGAGAATGTTATCACGTTAGAATGTGGCGAACGTGAAGACGATGAAGATGAGGAGGACGAGGAGGACGAAGACGACGAGGAAGTGGACCAAGCGTACACCGATACGGCGGCGCGGTTGTTTCGATTGAGCGGTCGCGGTGGAGACTGGCACGAACGCTTGCGCTCGCTGGATATTTAGAAAATGATGTAATTTACCGTAGCTAAAGTAGTGGTGTTATTCGACGTCGATGTCGTCGAGATTCTCTGGACCCCAATCGTCGTCGTCGTCGTCGACATCATACATGTCAGGCGTGCCATTCAATTTTGCCGTAAGCGCGCGCACTAATCCTGCTTGAAGCGAATTGAACGTTTGTATATTTTCGATCGAGCCTTCGAGGGAACCGGCGTGAATTGCGGCTCCGAGCGCCACGGCTTCGTCGGGATTAACGAGCTTTTCGTTCGCCTTGCGTCCCATGGTATTCTCGACAAATCTTCGTACGCACGGCGACCGCGTTGCGCCACCGACGAGAAGAATTTGATCAAACGGACGACCTGCGGCGCGCGAGGCGCCGTCTTTCTTGTTTGCGTTCTCCATAATGGCTTCTAAATCTACGCCCGCGCTGTCAGCCGCGGCGCTCACAGGATGTCGCATGCGTCGAAGAACATCAATAACGAGCTTTTCTAGCAATGACCGCGTCATTGTTCGAGTCTCGCCCCCTGGCATCGGAATATCAACTTTGTCTTGAATACTCAGCGCCTCGCGCGCCTTGCGAGCGACGCTCAGTGCACCTCTTGGATCGACTTCGGCGCCGAGCTTTTTCGCCTCGCTCGAGAGCCACTGCGCGACGGCGCGGTCGAAATCATCCCCACCTAAATTCGGATCGCCACCAGTGGCGAGAACCTCAACAGTACCCCTACCAACCTCTAGCACGCTCACATCGAACGTACCTCCACCGAGATCGAATACGAACACGGTCTCGTCTTCGTCCACGTCTACACCGTACGCCAAAGCCGCCGCCACTGGCTCCTTCAAAAGTCGCACCGTTTTCAACCCAGCTAAACGCCCTGCCTCCTCGGTTGCCGCCATTTGTCTATCATCAAAGTACGCTGGCACGGTAATCACCGCCTTGTCCACAGGAACTCCTAAATCAGCCTCGGCGGCGTCCAATAAAGTGCGTAGCACGTGCGCGCTCACCTCCTCGGGTAGCACCACAAAGTCCTTCCCATCACCACCAACTCCGCACATGGCCGCAAACTTTGTCTTCGGATGTGAAATCACGCGATAGGGAAACTCACGCGCCATGTGCTTGGCGTTCTTGAACTTTTTCCCAATCAAGCGCTTGACGCTGTGAAACGTGTTTCTCGGGTCAGCGCTCAAGCGCTTTCGCGCCTCGTGCCCAACGAGAACGGCGCCATCGGGGGCGTAGGACACGACGGATGGGATTGTGCGATATCCTTGGCACGGCACGATGACGGCTTTGCCGTCGCGCACGACAGCCACAGCGCTGTTTGTTGTCCCGAGGTCGATGCCGCAAATTGATGCTCTGGGGACGAGTGTCGCGAGGCTGACGCGTCGCGTGCGCGACACCGCGCGGACATCGCGCGGGCGAAAAGGCGTGAACGTTGATGCGTTTGATGCGTTCGAGTGCGTTCGCGCGCGAGCGGCGCTCAGCGACATGTTCGCGCGCGCGTGCGTGAGTGAGTGACGGCGCTCAAGCCATGTGACAGTTACTTTTTCGTGGGGAAAGCGCAGCCGCGACGACATTACACAAACTCGCGTGCGTGTAATGCCGTCGCCTGCAACGGCTGCACCGAGTGTCGCACGTCATCGGTGTGTTTGTTTAGTATCTGAAATGAATTGAATCACTGGCTAGGAGTAAATGGATGTGAATGTGGCTAAGGTTGGAGTTGTCGTCGAAGAGGCGTGGCGGAGATGCGCAACGCTTTCAAAGGACTGGTGTGCGGCGTAGAATTCGGCGTCCGCGCGAGTCTCGGAACCATGGACAGGTCCGACGGACTCAACGAGTGCCCAATTCGTACTTTTACGGGTAACGGTACGGCGAGGTTGAATTCGTGCGCTACGGATTCCATGGCACCGCGCACGACTTGCGCCGCGGCTTTGGCGGTTTTCGCGTCGACTTCAAAGACGCACTCGTCGTGAATGGTTAGAATCAAACGGCATCGCTCGAGAAGATGCACGGCGCGGAGCTTGTCGTTGACGAGCAAGCACGCGCGTTTGAAAATATCGCTCGCGCTACCCTGACACACGGTGTTGAACGCCTCACGCTCGGCTCGGCTTCTGTGATTGTTGTCCGTAGAGTGCAGTCCTGGAAAATTACGACGTCTCGAGCGAATGGTCGTGACGTATGACATCGGCTTTTGCTCGCGTGCGTTTTGCAGCACGGAGTCTCGCCAGATTTGTAATTTTGGAAGCGTTTCATGAAAGCGCGCGATGTGAAGTGACGCTTCTTCGGTCGTAATCCCGAGCTTCTGCGCTACGGTGCCGGCGCCGCTCCCATATAGAGAGGCATATACGCACGCCTTGCACGCGTCTCGGTCACTCGGTTGCACGTGTTCAATCGACTTTTGCAACCACTTACTCGCGAGCACTGTGAAGATGTCATCCGCGGGATTGTCGGGATCTGGCGTTGGATTGGACAAAGACTGTATCAAAGTCTCGTCGCCGCTCAAATGTGCGGCGACTCGCAATTCAATTTGCGAGAAATCGGCGCACAGTATAAGCTTCCCGGGCGGTGCGGTGAACGCGCTTCGCATTCTGATCTGAGGCGGCGGCGCGTTCGAACCTACGGGTACAGAACATTCCTTGTCGAGTGGTACGGTGTGGAGATTCGGGTCGTCGTGTGACAGTCGACCAGTCTCTGTGCCCGTTTGCGACATGGAGCAGCGAATGCGAATCGGCGTTGACGGAGAAGCGCTCGCACTGGGTACCATTTCGAGCAGAGCTTCTGCTTCGCCATGCGCGCGCTTCAATGCACGATATTCTTTGAGCAACTTTGGGAATGGATGCTGGGTCTCCGTGATGAGCGCATCGAGGATAGCTTTGTCCGTGGAATACTTTTGCTTTCGCGCCGCGACGCCGCCGACGGTGGCTTTAATCGCGGACGGAGGCGGTGGTAGCTTTAAATGCTCAAACAAACACACACCAACATCGGCGGGCGAGTCCAGCGATGCACCCTCAAAAACCCACTTCGAGTCCACGGCGAGTTTCAGCAAGTATCGCAACTGATGATCAAGAATTTGCAACTGTTGTCTCATAATCGCTGGCGAAAACGGAACTCCTGAAGTCTGCATGGCTACAATCGTCGAGACAAACGGCATCTCAACGTCGAGGAGCGCGCCGATCAAATTTTTACCTTCGCACATTGTCCACAGATGACCGCCCAGGGCTAGACACGTCGCCGCCGATCGAGACACGTTGCGCAAATGTGCGTGGCGCTCGTCGTCAATTTTGCACGAGTCATCCAGCGCTGACGTGTCTAAGCCAGAACTAAACAACTGCGCGAGTGCTTCCGTCGGATCCTTGTCCAAGACTCTATTGGCATCCGAGATGGGTTTTACTTGAGCGGCTTCGACGTGAATCAACCATGCGGCGATGCGAATGTCGACGACAGGCGCACCAAACGTAAACAAACGTTCGGCGTACGTTTCTCGCGCGTGTAATATACCACGCAACTGCGCTTGTAAATCAACAGTGAACTTTTTTGGACCAGGACGAGATAAGACTTGCAACGCATTCTGAATTGGGATGCCCACGACTTTGCTCGGATCGTGTCTGTCGTAAAGAATCTTGGCGATGAAGACTGCGTTCGTGTTGAGCGCGACGGCGATGCGCGCCGGAGCGCCAATCGGATCGTCACGGTCGGGCTGGAACGTCACTGCGTACTCTGCCGCACTCTCCCACGCCTTCATAAACATGTCAACATCCGCATTGCAACGCAATAGTGTCATACCAGATGCCGAAGAGATGTCCAACGCGGGGAGCGCTGCAACTTCATCCGGTGTCAAATCCGCCGCGAGCGCAGCTTCCATCTTTTCAAGTTCAAGTAGACGAGCTTGCGCCTCTTCGCGTTCTTCACGAGACTCTTCAGCAACAAGCTCCTTCGCGCGCACAAATATTTGTCGCGCGGCACGAATTAACGCCCCTTGTGCCATATCAGTTTTGCTGTGCTGCTTCAGAACGCTTGCGATTTTCTCCACGCTCCCCAAAGAAACGATGGCTTGCGGCGTTTTGATACCTCCGTTGTACAGTGCACGCGCTCGCGCGATACCGATGAAAGGAATTTTTGTCAGCGCCAGAATTTCTTCTTGTGCGCCACTCGTGATGCGATCGTGCATGCGAGCGACGAGGGCTTCCATGTCACTCCATCCTAAAGTACCGCAAATAGTGGCCACGCCCGACGCAAATCGCGCGCACGTCTCTTGTACCATTTGAACATTTATTTCACCGTACTTTTTCACGAGCTCGTCTGGTGGCATTTCTTGAATCACATCAGTTACCATCATGGCTGTCTTAAATCGTCGGCACTTGAATCGCTGAAGTACTTGCTCGGGCGTGGTGTCTTTTCTATTTGAACGCATGCGGTTGACATAGAGCTCGTTAATGCCGACTTTCTCGGCGATGCGAAGCTCCACTTCGTTAAGATACGACCACATGTTAACAAATCTGTACGTATCAAATCGAAGCAAATCATTGGCATCTCGCGGTAAACCGTTCTCTTCGTTAATCACTGGTGGGTGCGTCAGCAGATACAGTAAATGTAACGGCGTGCTGAGAACGAGATCGTCCCGTGCGCGGCGAATGTCTTCAATTATTGGTCGTATAAACTCCAGTGGCAGCATCCCAGCCGCGACGGCAGATCCGAGTGGTGACGCACTCCATAACAGTGCCGCTTGATTCCACAGAAGCAGGCTATTCTTTTGGCACCACTGGATCGCTTCTCTCGCAATCTTCTGCACCATGTCGTCAAAATCATTGAGCGCAGATAACAACGTGCACTTGATGTAACACTCGACATCTGAAAGAGACTTTACCAACCCTGATGCGACGGCTTCTAACATGATGCGACGCATGCCAGTCTCCGCGACCGCACTTTCGAGCTCGTCCGTAGGTCCATCGATGAGGTCGCACACGGAGTCAAATTTCGCCACCGATGGACAAAAGACAACAGCCGAACCTGAAGTGTCTAAACCAGCGCGACCGGCGCGACCTGTCATTTGCTGAATGTCGCGAGCGGTCAAGTCGACCATTCCTTTCGTCAGATCTCGAATAATGACACGGCGAGCGGGAAGGTTTACGCCCGTTGCAAGCGAAGTCGTGCAGCACAAGACGCGCACAACGCCGCGTCTGAATGATTCCTCCACCATCTCCCGTTCGTCCGACGCCAATCCACTGTGATGGAACGCCACACCGTCTTCAAAGTACGGTGCAAGAGTACTTGAGCCTCCGAGCGTCGCCATAAACTCCGCTATTGATTCCTCCCGCGATGCACCACTGTCATTCGTGTTGTTCTCGCGCTGAGTAATAAAGACGTTTCGCAACATCCTCCTCAGCTGATCAGCTACGGATTTACATCGAGCCTTGGTACCGCAGAAAACTAACACTGATCCACATTGGTCAATTGTTTCGTGGCACAGCTCGGCCAGATGTGCGACGTCTGCATCTTTCGTTGCGTTCATCAACGCGCGCTTTACTTGCTTTGTCGACGCATCGAGCAATTCGTGCCCAACTTTGACAGAAATTTCAAGTTCAATCGGTCTGAAATTTGTCACGTACAGCTGAGCGAATAGCCACTGTGCAAGTGACGTGAGGTTTGGAATCGATGCACTCATGCCGATGATCTGAAGCACAGACTGATTTCGGCTGTTGCCAGATGTTCTCCCGACGGAGTGCGTCATTTGGCTCCCGTAAACATTTGTCTCAACGTTTTCCTTGCGCCTCCAAACACCCGAAGAATACAACAATTTGGTGATGAACAGCTCCATAGTTGCTCCGCGGTCGCCATCTTGAATCATGTGCAGTTCGTCAACGACGACAACGCTCAGTTCTTGAAATCTATTTTCCTCGAGAAGTCGCGAAGTAATTTGATTCGCGCGCTCGGGAGTCACTACTAATATGGAATTCTTCTTGGCGTCTGTAGGGAGCGCTCCACCTCGGTTACCGTAAATTCTCCGCACGCGAGTCTCCGTTCCAGCAAAAAGGCGCTCTAAACTATTCGCTCGTTCATCACATAACGCGACGAATGGTAACACACACATGCACATTGTTCCCGGCCGAGCCGCAAGTCGACGCGTCATCAAAATATCCGCCACGAGCGACTTGCCACCGCTTGTCGGCGCGCTATAGAGTAAATTTTCCCCTTCATCTAAAACGCCTGGCATGGACAAGCACTCAACTTGCCAAGGATACAGCGAACGCACGCCCTTGCTTTCCAACGCGCGTTTCGCGCTCGGCGGCATTCCCCAGTACTCCAAACTTTGCTTTGAAATCTTGCACGCGTGTTGCGTGGCACCCGACGCCGTCACCGTGCGCGCATTACTTATCGTTGTCGTTGCTGTTGTCACTTCTGAAGCCGCACTTGTTGTCGCCGCTTGACTCATCGTACGTCGACGAGCCTCGTCCAACGCGCGCGTCGCGCGTTCCGCCGCCTCCGCGAACGCCTCATCATCCTCAAACGCAAAATCATCCTCATCAAATCCAACCGCGGCGTCACCAACTCCACTGAATCGACTCGCGCGCGCACTTTCCTGCGTCACAGTCGTGCGCTGCGCGTCTACGTCGCGACGGCTGTCCAGCGCCCGCGGGCGCTTTGAATCTCGCGAGCCGACGCCGTCGGACACACCACCGCCGTCCGTCCCCGTGGCGCCCTCCGCGTCCGCGCGAACGATGTCTACGCACAAAGCTTCTTCGGCGCACACCGACCGACGGCGACTGGCCCGCGGACGGTCGTCTTGCATGGCGTGCGCCGGTGTTGGATTGGATGGAATTCAAATCCAGGCACCGTCGCCCGTCGACGAGCTCACGCGTCGTTTGGCGCGCACGTGGCGTTGCTCACGCGTCGGCGCGCGCGACGCGACGCATGTAATGCGTGTGCGTCGATCGGCGCCACGCGATAGGCGGCGACGGCGGAGGACGCGCGTGGTGGAGTGGCGCTCGCGAATGAGCCGCGGTTGGTGAGAGGTGTGCGTATGCGTGGCTAGTATTAAAAATATGTGCTACATGAGTGGAACGCCAACGCGCTCGAGCGTTCCAGTGGCGTGAACGAACGCCATCGTGGTGTGCTTAGTCTCCTTCGTCGGCGTGCGCGTGCGCCTTGAGCAGGTAGTGCGCAAAGAGTGGAAGATCTGGAAAGGTGTGCGCAAAGTACGCCTCGACGATTTTCCTCGACGACGTCCAGGGATCTGCGTTTGTATCTTCCGGGCGAAGTAAAGTTGCGGCGTTGACGCCGAGGGCGCGAAGCATTTCTGCGCGTTCTGCTTCGAGAGGTGGATGCTCGTGCATGTTGCGAGCAAAGCGTACGAGATCGAATAAGCGGTCTCCGTAGGATAAATTCGCCAGGGGAGACGCTTGCGTCTTCGCCGCCGCCGCACTGGCACCGACGTCCTCGGTGCTAGTGTCACCGCCACGCCGGTTCTTACGCTTCGGACGCGCGTTAGCTTTTGCGGCACGAGATTCCTCCCACGTTTGCTGCATGTCTGCAGTGCGGCGGACGTATCTCTCGGCGCGCGTCAGAAGCGACGGCACGACGATGGACTTCCAGTTTCGCACCGTTTGCGCGGCACGTTCGGCTTGCCCGGGTCGTCCTTTCCATACCGCATGCGCGAGATCAGTTTCTTCTTTTTCGGTCAAATCGCGCACGATTCGACGATCGAAGACTTCGCGAATGGCATCCATGCAATCTTCCGCGTCCCAAAGCACGGGGTGCTCGCACACCTCCGTCGACGTAGGACGCTCACGAGGGTCAGGATCCAACATGCGATGAAGTAATTCTCGCGCCGCAACCGTGGTATTCATCGGAAGCTTTGCTGTTTCGAGTGCTTGCAGACTAAACTTGCCTTTGACGATGCGTTGATTCTCGAAACCGACGTCAAGCGCCGTGGAGGCGTTAAACTCATCGCCGCCGACGGTTTTGTTGCGCGTGTCCGCCTTTTTCTCTTGCTTATATGGCGACTGTAATCCAGTCATGATGGTATACATTAAGCACCCAAAACTCCATACATCGACTTTCGGAGTGAGCTGAGCATTCAGAAGTACCTCCGGTGGGCGACCTTGCAGACCAATGTTTACGCCGTAGCCTTCAAATGTAGTCAGCGAGTACGTGTTCCCATCCGTCGCCTTGTTGACATCCTTCAACCGCACACCCAAACCTAAATCTGCAAGCTTAAACTCGCCTTCGCTACCACGCAAACAATTATCAGCCTTGATGTCGTTGTGCGTAACCCCGGCTAAATGCACATCCTCGACGGCGTGCGCGAGCTGCCGCACGGCGTCCATGCGATCGATGTGCGAAATAGCAGGAGCGCCGCCTCGAGATCCAGCGTTTTTCAACCAAGTAGCGAGCGACTCACCGCATAACTCCATGGCGGAATAAATGGCGCCATCTCCGCGATCGACGTCGAGTTTGCTGCCAAGAATGTACGTCACGCGCGTACTGCGCTCGTTCAAGTGTCGATGAATCGCTATTTCGCGCTCAACGAGCGACTTCATATTATCACCTCGTTCGCCAGGCGGTAGCGGAATGCGCTTGATTGCGGCGTCTCGACGAACGACGCGATTACCCGCACCTTCATCGTAGAATCCTTTGAACACAATCGTGCCGAGCGAGCCTCTGCCTAGAATCTCGGCTTCGTTGTACCAAATGTTGCGCCCGGCGTTTACCCAGCGATCACTATCGGAATCACTCCCTGACGTTGGTGCCGGGAGAAGTGAATCCGTGATGCGATGCGCGCGAATGAATGCCTGAATTTGCCGCTCGAGGTTTTCAAGTTTGGTTTCCGCGCTGAACACAATGTCTTGATCGACGCCGACTTGCTTCGCGATGTTGATTTTCTCGCGCAACTTCATAGGATCGACGTCTTCAGCCGCATGCAACAAATCACGCGCGGCATCGAGCGCTTTTACTCGCGCCCGTCCGCGTTCGCTCGCATTTGCCGCCGCTTCGACGTCTGCGGCATCGAGTTGAATCGCATCCATGAGTTCGGGCGTGATCTCGTCCTCGCTTAAATCGTCCATTTTATCTTGCGAGACTTGGATCGCTGAACCCGCCAGTCGAGCTTGAATTCTCGATGACAGCTCATTCATAAGTCGCTCCGTTTCTACGCTTTCGGCTTCAAGCGCCTGCGGGCCTCCTTCGACGGGCATCGGCGCCGAAACTAGTGCGTCGATTCTTTGCACCGTGTCTAAAAACGCTTGGCGGTGCATTTCGCCGAGGGCGGCAATTTGTTCCACCTTGCCCAACTCCATGGTGAATGCCATCACAGACGGGTCCATCATAGGTAAATTCACTTGCGATATCTTCCCTTTCGCGTTCCACATGTCTCGTAAAAGTACTTCAGCTTTGACGGCGTCGGCGTCCTCGCGTGAGGCTGTGATATCCTTTGAGCGCGCCGTGAGCGCCTTCAATTCAGCGCGCAAGTCTGCTTTGCGAACGGCGATACGGAACTCGCGCAAAGCATCGAAAATTTTCGTCACGGGTGGAAAAAGCTTCGCTTTGCCTTCCTCAGAGTCGTAAAAGTTAATCAGCTTGCGCTCCTCCTCGAGAATGGCTTCGTCTGTCAACTCTCCTCGAAGAAATTTGTGCGTGTGCTGCGTCGTTTCCACAATGGAATCCCCGAACGAGCGCGTGCGCGACCGCAAACGATTAATAAATCGCAATCCTCCGAACAGTGCATTCATCAAAAACCATCGCGCGTCGTGCTGCTTACCCAAGTACGGCGCCGTGTATTCGTCAAACCATTTCCGCGCGCGTTCGCTCGTCATCTCGCCAAACTTGTCGAGCTCGCCGTTACTCATCATGCGCGTGACTTCGGGCAAAGTCAATCCATTATGCGACCACTCGCTCAACCATTGATCTTGGATGTTGTCGAGCTGCGTTGCAAATCGCGAGTTGTGCTCGGCCACCGCGGCGTTGGATGTGATCTTTGTCATCTCGCTCATAAACTCATCCCACTGATCGCCTACGGCGACGTTTGACCCGCGGTGACCGGCAAACTCGAGCCCGCACACCACGACTCTACAATCTACTTTCTTCGCCACGCGTAGCGCGGTTTGGATGTCTTGTTCTATCAGCGTCCTATTGTCTTGCGAATTCAGCGGAGGAAGCACCCACACGAAGAGCTGCGGCGGCGTCAATCCTCGCTTATATTCTATAAGGCTCAAATCCGTCATGGGCACCACGGTCATGGGCGTGTCCGGGCGTACTTCAACCACGCGCCCGGATTCTTCGATGCGCTTGACGAGCATCTGATGCAATCGCTGGCCTTCCCAATCGCGGGGTAATCCCGCGAGCGTCACGTACACGTTGGGCTGAATCATCGGAATAAATAAGGGCGAATACTTTGACCGCCCCGCAGCTTGCCTCAACAGCATGTTCGCCGTGAGGTAGTCAAACAACGCCTCTCCGCGCTGCGTGAGTTCGATATCCATCGTTTTGTTACTTCGCACGTTGTACAGAAAGGTTGATTTCCGCGACGAGCCGCTTCCAAAGTTTATAAACTTTGTCTTGGCGTTTGGATTCTGCCCAACCACCGCGCCCGTGATCACCACACTTCGCCAAAACCCTTCATTTTGCGATTGACACAACCATTTCCACATCGCGGGCGCGAAAGATGGCGTCAACTCCTCCTTGGGCGTCGGAGCCGCGCCGCCCCACGCGCGCGCCAACCACCTCGGCCGCGCCAAGTCGGGCTCGTACGTCTTCTGAATCGCCAGCGAATACTCCGTGGTTTCATTCCCAGTCAACGGCACCACGACTTTATCATACGTCCAGTGATAATTCTGCGCGAGCCACGACGCGAGCAGCTTCGATCCAGGCCGCGGCGTCGCCAACCCGAGTTCGCGCGCGCGCGAGAGCTCCGCCGAAGCGTACGCGCGCGTCGAACCTCCCGCCACCGCGTTCACCGACGCCGACGACGGTGACGACGGTGACGCGCGCGCGCCAAACCCAGCACCACGCGCGCCATCCGCTGCCGCCGCCGCCGACGACGACGACGACGCCCCCGCGGACGACGCCCGCCGAACCGCCGCCGCCGCCGCCCGCGCGACGCCGTCCGCCGCCGCCCGTCTCGCCTCACCACCCGCGCGCTTCATCGCCACACCACCCGCGCGCGCGTCGCGTAAAAAACAACAAACCGCCAAACCTCCACGACGATGTCTACCCCTACACGCCACGCGCACGCGACGCGCGCCTCACCAACCGATCGACCGATTTTCACCAATGCGATGAATGAATGAATGAATGAATGAATGAATGAATGAATGGGACACCGCCGAGCCACCTCACGACACCCTCACACACTACACACGTCCACGTCGACCCTTACCACGCGTGACACGCACGTACGCGCACGTGTACGCGTGATTCACCGCGACCGCGACCGCGCGCGCGCGTGTGGTGCCGACGCCACAATCAATCACTCTCACATCGCATCGCATCAACGCACTCTATACTGTTTGTCACGGCACACGTGCAACGACGCCCGATCGTGATAATACATTCAAAACGGGTACACGTGCCATATGTCCGAATATACTCTCAGTCGTTTGCGCGCCGTCGGCGAGGGGCGCCATCGACCGATCGCGACCAGGGACGACGGCGGCGGCGGCGGCGGGGCCCCAGGTGACGTCATCGATGACGATATCGATGTCGATCGACATCGATGTCGATCGACATCGATGTCGATCGATCGATCGATCGATCGATCGCGATCGCGATCGCTCGACGGCGACGGCGACGGATCGACACCCGTGCGTAGACGACGACGACGTAGACGACGACGTAGACGTAGACGACGACGACGACGCATATACGAATAAATAAATCCCCATCATCGTCGTATACGTCGTCGTCTACGTCGTCTACGTCGCCGTCGTCGTCGTCGTCTACGTCTACGTCACCCACGCGATTCCGTGCGCCCGTCGTCATCGATCGATCGGTCGTCGATTCCCCGGCACTGCGCGACGCGAGTTCTTCGCGAACGACGGTCGCGGTCGTGG
>Ga0222714_10002582_pt1 | contig 19027 bp, 13 predicted proteins | sample C33_3DmetaG_FD_165048 | JGI IMG/M metagenome (GOLD analysis project Ga0222714, IMG submission 165048) | Estuarine water microbial communities from San Francisco Bay, California, United States - C33_3D | ecosystem: Environmental > Aquatic > Marine > Unclassified | place: USA: California...
TTGGTCATCGCTTTAAATTTTCAAATGGGCTGCAAAGTTAACTCAAGCATTTTTCAAATGCAATGCATACTGTCCAAATTTTCAGAGAACTTTGAAGCATGGAAGGTTCTCAACTCTTTCAACACCGCTCCAGTCTATTTTCTGGAAAACTGTGGATGATCGTCCTTATACCCCTGTTGGCCTCGTTGACTCCCCTTATTTTGACGGCCCACGAACGCCAACCCATTGAAGTCATCCCTCCCATCATCATCTTGGCATTGGCCTTCGGCTTGATCGCCTACATGCAGCTGGAATACCGCCTTCACTTTGCTGAAATCACATTCCGCTTTCGCCCCTTCGTTCGTTGGAAAACCGCGCCCTTGAATGATTATACCGAGGTACAGATCTTGAAGATTAGCCCCTTGAAAGAATTCGGCGGATGGGGACTTCGCTATGGAAGCCGCCTGGGGAAAGCCTACACCAGCCATGGGAAACACATCTTGCATTTTGTACCCAAAGACGGGCAAAAACCCAAATTGATGAGCAGTTGGAAGCCCGGTCAGCCCTTCAACTTGAGCATCAAGGAATCGGAATTGGACATCGTTGAGCAAGCCTTGAAGGCTACAGGCATCAAGGTGACGCGGCAGACGGACTGAGTTGAGCGCAATCGTCAGCGAATGTTTGGCAAAAGTTGACCTAACGTCTGGCCTTTGGCTTGAAGAATGCTTGGTCCATTAAACAGACCTGCGTCTTAAGCAACCCCAGCACCGCTGTTGACGGCTTGGTCGGGGCGCATGAAATGCAGCTTGCCTTCAGCATCTTCGGCCATCAAGATCATACCTTGGCTTTCTATGCCGCGCATGACGCGCGGCGCCAAATTCGCCAAATACAGCACTTGCTTTCCAACAACAGCCTCGGGTTCGAAGTGCTGGGCAATTCCACTCAATACCGTGCGTGTCTCTTCGCCTACTTGCAACTCCAACTTGAGCAGTTTATCAGCTTTGGGAACGCGCTCGCAGTGGTTTACTGTGGCCACGCGTAAATCGAGTTTGGCAAAATCGTCGTATTGAATCATGGGTTTGAAAGCGGGGGTTGTGGGTTGGGCTGAGGCGGCCGGAGCGGCAGCGGAGGCCGCCAAAGAAGCTTGCAATTTGGCCATTTGTTGCTCGACCAGCTCGTCTTCGACTCGCTGGAACAACAAGGAAGGCTGAGCGACGGTATGACCAGCCGCCAAGGTTTGGGCCTGGCTCAACCAAAATGCCTTTTTGCTCTCAGTTGATGGCTGAGCATTCAGTTGATCCAGCAGGCGCTGAGACGCAAAGGGCATAAAGGGCTCCATGGCCAAGGCGGTGTTGTACAAGATCTGAACCGCGCGAGCCAAGACAGCCGAAGCCGCTTCAGGATCTTCTTTGACCTTTTTCCAGGGCTCCAAATCGGCCAAAAACTTATTGCCGTAGCGGGCCAATTCCATCATGGCAAACTGGGCATCTCGGAATCGGTATTCTTGGATCGATTGAGCGATGGGAGCAATGCGCTTGGACCACAGCTCTTCCATGGACCAGCTGTAATTGCTGGCATCCATCCAAGCTTGCGCCTGTTCGGAAACCTCGGGGATAACCCCGTTGTTGTATTTCTGAAGTAGCACCAAGACACGGTTGGCGAAATTGCCCAAAATGCCGACCAATTCAGAATTCACACGGGTTTGATAATCCTTCCACGTAAACTCCGAATCTTTGGTTTCGGGAGCGATGGCCGTGAGCACATAGCGCAATTCGTCCTGCCTATTTGGGAGTTCTTGCAAATATTCGTGCAACCATACCGCCCAATTGCGACTGGTGCTGATCTTTTGCCCCTCTAAATTCAAAAATTCATTGGCTGGTACCTGGCTGGGCACGCAGTAGTTATCGCCGCGCACGTGCAACATGGCCGGGAAAATGATGCAGTGAAAAACAATGTTGTCTTTGCCGATAAAGTGAATCACTTCTGAATCGCCGGTCCACCAAGACTCCCAATCATCGGGGCGCAACTCGCGGGTTGCCGAGATGTACCCAATGGGAGCTTCGAACCACACATACAAAACCTTGCCATCCGCGCCCTCTACCGGAACAGGAATGCCCCATTCCAAATCTCGGGTCATAGCGCGGGGTTTCAAACCGTCGTTCAACCAGCTCTTGCACTGACCCAGTACATTGGACTTCCAATTCTGACGGCTGCCTATGTACTCATTTAAGAATTCGCTTTGCAAGCGATCCAGGGGCAAGTACCAATTTCGGGTCTCCTTTTTGATGGGTTCAGCTCCGCTCAAGGCACTTTTGGGATTGACCAATTCATCTGGACTCAAGGTAGATCCGCATTTCTCGCACTGATCGCCATAAGCCCCTTCGGCCGAACATTTGGGACAAGAGCCCACAATGTAGCGGTCGGCCAGAAACTGCTGGGTTTCAGGGTCAAAATATTGCTCAGACACCTGAACATCAAAGGCCCCTTTTTCGAGCAAATTGGAAAAAAACTCCTGAGCGGTTTGTTTGTGAGCCGCCGATGTAGTGCGGCTGTAGGTATCAAACGATATACCCAAATCTTGGAAGGAGTCACCGATGATTTTGTGATATCGATCGACCACATCTTGAGGAGTGATTCCTTCCTTGCGAGCTCTTAAGGTAATGGGCACTCCGTGCTCATCGCTTCCGCATATAAACAAGAGCTCCTCCCCCATCATGCGCAGCATACGGGCATATATATCAGCGGGTACGTAAACGCCAGCCAAATGGCCAATGTGTACCGGACCGTTGGCATAAGGCAGGGCTGCGGTGATGGTTTTGCGACTCATGCCGCAAAGGTACATCAATTGGGCAGTTCGCAGGCCTTTGAACCGAAGAGCCTGTATCGGTTTCTAGCCACCCATTTGTAGATGGCATCGCGAATCGGTTTGGGGAATAGAAACAGCGACTTCCAAAAGGGACCTCGGCAGCTAACCATGGCGCGAATCACCGCTGTCGAATAAATTTCTGTTCGACCCTCATCCACCCAGATGAGGCTATCTACCCCGCTTTGCACAAGATCTTGATGCTCCTGGATGGGCAAGAAGCGAACATTTTTAGCTCGCTTTCCGCGCTGAATAAAAGCCACGCAGCGGCTGCAAAAACTGCAATCTCGATCAAAGTACAATTCTGGCATTAGGGCAATCGATTGAGGTATTGATCGGCGGCTTGTTGATAGGGCCAACTCAAGGGCACCGCTGCGCGATGCAATGCCTCGGCTTCTTCCAATTTTTTTCGGATGGGCAAGGCCCATTCTTCGGGTATCTCTGAAGCCTGGCCTTGCGATTGCTCACCCCTTCTCTGCTCGTCTTGCTGTTGCTTTCGCTCTCCTTTTTCGTGCTCCAATAGACGCGTCAAGATCTCCTGTTGACGGAATTGCAACTGCGGCCCTAGTTGGCCGTTGATCAAATCCCGCTCCTGCTGTTCCATCAATTGCTCGGCCTCGTGCAGCAAATGCGCTGCACCGGGATCGCCCGCCTCGGCTGCCGCCTGCTTGAGCTTTTGAATTTCACGCCTCAATTGTTCCTGCATGAGCGCCATTTGTCCTAGTTCTTGGCTGAGCTGACGCTGCTGGCCTTGGCTTCCACTTTGCCCGGATTGGCCTTGCGATTGCATTTGTTGCAATTTTTCTCCCAAGGCTTTTTGGCTTTGGGACAAGCCTTGACCTGGCTTGGGTTTTCCCTGCTGACCGGGACCTCGTTTGTTGGGATTGTTGCAGCTTTGGGAACCGCTTTTTTTCTGCTGAGCCGATAGTTGTTGCTGCATGTTTTGCATGCTCTCCATCAAGAGAGCAGCCAAGGTATTGTAGGAGGTCATGACGAATTGCTCGTGCATGGCTGCCGTGCGCAAATCTCGTTTCTTCAGCGATTGCAAGCCTTGCTCCATGCGGCGATTCACCTTGCTCATCTCGCCAGTAACAACGCTGCTGATCATGGGCTGCCGGCGCGCCAAAGCCATGAGCGAATCTTCAACTGCCGCGCTCAATTCCCGAATTTCCATTTGCTGCTTGTTCAAAGCCAACACCCTAGGATTCTCTCCCGACAAGGTTTGCAACTCCGTAAACACAGCCTCTTGCCTCTTGCTCAAGTCAATCAAATTGGCCAACAAACGCCGAAGAGACTCGTAGTCCTCTTCCATGCGTTCCTCTTGGGCCTCGTCCATGCTTTTCTGCAGCTTTTCGGCCGCTTTCTTCATTTGCTCAGCCGCTGATTTTTGCTGCTCTGAAGCTGATTTCTGCTGACCCTTTTCCAAGCTCTGCTGGGCTTGTTCGGCTTGACTCTGGGCCTGTGACTGTTCCGATTTGGGCACATCCAATCCCAGAGGCTTTTCCAGATCAGCATCGCGTTTTTCTATTTCTTGGCTGCGCTCGAGAATGGACTCCAACTGCTCCAATTGCTTTTCATGAGCCTGTTCCAAAGCCTGTTTTTCTGCCTCGGTCTTGGCCTGTTTGGAGGCCTCTGACAAAGCCTGCTCCTGTTCGGCCCAGTCCTGCATCTGCTGCACTTGCTGATCGAGTAGCCGCTCCAGTTGCAGCTCTTTGATCTGCTCTTGCACATTGTCCAATTGCTTTTGGATGTCTTGGCGCATTCGGCTGATTTCTTGCATCTTTTGTCTAACCTGATCGGGCTCAGCCTTCTGATTCAACAAGTCTTGCAATTCTTTCATCAGCTTTTCGAGCTCGGCATTTTGCTTGAGCTCATTCAAACTTTCTTCCACCTGCTTTTCTCGCGGGCTCTGCTCCTGTTGACTGGGGTCCAATTCCAATTTCTTTTGGCTTTCGGCCAATTTCTGTGTCTGCGCTTGAAGCTGCTTTTGCTCGTTCAACCACTGCTGTACCGACTGTTTTTTATCGGCATCAAAACCCGATTCTTGCAGCAAACTTCGCTGCAAATCGCTGGCCCGTTTTTGCAAGTCTTGCTGGGCCTTGCTCGCTTTGCTCAGACCCGACTCCACTTGGTTCTGTTTGTCCAATTGCCACTGTTGCAATTCCCGCTGATCGGGCATTCGCAGCACTTGAGTCAGAGATTGAACACAATGAGAACCCAATACCGCATTATTGTCGCAAGCGCGGCTGTAAACCAATATTTCCTCTCCGGGATTGGCCCCGTAATCTTGAGCTCTCAAATCTGTCACAAAAGCAGCGCTATGCTCTCGGTATTCTACAGGAACCTGCAACCGAGTAAACTGCGTTTGTCGAGGCCCTTTTACCCAACAATCCAAAGTTTGCAAACCGTGATCATCTCTGGCCAATGATCGCAAGTACCAATGACCATACTGACTGCTGTCGGCCTGAGCCTCCAGCTCTACTTGAGGGGGAGCGTCGGCGACCACTTCTATGTGCAAGCGCAAGGAATCTCCCCAAGCTGGCAAGCCTGTTCTGGGCTGACTAGAACGCAAGGCGTAGACCCAATCTTCACTATTTCTCAAGTTCCGAGAAAAGCGCAGTTGACCCTTTTTTATCTCTTTGGCGAGGTTAAAACTGCCAGAGAATTGGAGCATATCGGCATGTGCAGCTTCCAACACCAAAGTCAACTCCGTGCCCGCTGGTACGATGACCGTCCCTTGAGTAGGCCATTGAAGGGGTGCCTGGGACTGCAAATACGAGGGGTATCGAGCCTCCAATCGAAGCGAAACAAATCTGGGGGGTGCCCAAACCGGAAGTTCAAAAGACTGAGAAATGAACTCACCTGCCGCAAATCGCAATTGCTTTCCTTGAGCGGCACCCGACAATTGAAACGAGAAGGAATCGGGCCCCACCGACTGCATCAAATACTCCCCATCACCCCATAAACAGCGAACCGTAGAGGGAATTTCCCTACCCTTGAGTTTGAGGGAAACCACATATTCTCTGCCTTCTATCCAAGGCTCTTTCGAGGGGTAAAAACAAAATTCGAAGGGTGACGGCTTGGTAAATTCTTGATCGTGCTGCCACAGGCGTTGAGCTCCGCTCAACAATCGCGAGGCATCCAGAACAAACCATAGACATACCAAGCCCAGCCCAACCGATAAACGGATGGCTAGTTTCCGAAAAGCTGCTGGGCCCAAGGCCAGCCAAAAAGAAATGGGAGTCAAAGCCATAGACCGCTGCTCAATGGCGGCTTCTACCCAGGCATCTGCCGCTTGGGTTTGCTTCAATTGCAGCAGGTTGATCAGCTTGTCCTGGACTTCAGGAAAATGTTCGCCAATTTGCAGGGCCGCCTCTTCTCGAGTCAAGCGAGGCAACCAGGCACGGTATTGGGCAAAGGGCCGAATGACCATCAAAAGCGCAGAAATGCCCGTGGCCGTCAATAGCAAATAATATCCTCCAGTACGCAGCGAGGTGGACATCCACAGCCAATGTTCACCATAGGCCAATAGAAGCAACAAGAGCCCCGATCCAAGGCCCCAGAACAACAAACCGCGCAGGAATCGATGCCAATGGTATTGGTCGATGTAGGCGTCTAATTTGCGCTCAATGCTGCTCAAAGGAGTGGAAGGCTCCATCATTTATTGAAAGGTAACGCAAATTTTGCGACACCCCGTTCACGCAGTCGACGAACGGCGTTGTCTAGCGATATACCCGCCGCCATGGCCGCGTTCAAACTCTCGGCTTGGCCCAAACGGGGTATGGTAAATCGATGCAAATTCTCTAGCTCTTCACCTATGCGAATGCCATGCGACTCGCTGCCAATCAACAGCACAGACGGGGCCTCAAAGGGGGCATCATAAAGGGAAGTCCCTTCCAAATAGGCGCCAAAAACGCGCTTGTTTTTCAGGACTTCAGCCAAATGGACGTAGACAACCTCCACCCTCAAAAAGGACCCCATGCTCGCTGCCAGGCACTTGGGATTGTATTGATCAACGGTGTCTTCAGAGGCCAAAACCTGGGTCATTCCGTACCAGTCAGCCAAACGAATCAGGGTTCCGAGATTGCCGGGATCAGCCAACCCATCAACAGCCAAGGTCAAAGGAGCTTGGTCTTGCCAAGCCTGCGCCGAAGGCATAAGGACCACCGCCATGATACCCGGAGCCGTTTCGAATTGGCTCAGGCGCTTCATGTCGGCATCGCTGATGATTTCGCAAGTTTCGGGCAAGGCTTGCTTGGAAGCGTAGGATTCACTGGCCATAACCGCTTCTAGCTTCGCCCGGCTGTGGATTACTTCGTCTACTACCTTGCGCCCCTCGACCGTGAATAGCCCATATTTTTGTCGATACTTGGGCATTCGCAGAGAAGCGTATTGTTTGAATTTCGCAGCAGATGGCATGGCAGAGACACAAATATCATAGAAATAAAGCCTTCCTGCTAATGGCTATGCTGTTGTTCCTTTCCAGCTGCGGGGTAAAACGCTGCATTCCCGAGGGTCGGTTGTTGCTCAAACAAAACAGCATCACCTTGGTGGAGACCGAATCGGTCCCTTTTCGACCCAACCGTGACGAACTGCAAGCACAAATTTTGCATAGACCCAATAAGCGGGTTTTGTTCAACAAATTGCCCATTTACCTGTGGTTCTATGCCCTGGGTTATGACGCCAAAGACACCAGTAAAATCAGCCAAAGTGCATTTCGCAGCCGATTGGTGAACCAAATGGGGGAAGAACCCAAGCTCATTGACAAGAGCTTGGCCCAACTGTCAGCCAACAACATTCGCAACTACCTCTTCAACAAGGGATTTTTCGATGCCGAAGTGGGCTATTCCATTGAGGTACATGGACACAAAGGAGCTGTGCGCTACCACGTGTACTCGGGTCTGCCATACCGCATTAACTCGGTCTTCAAAAACACCGCTGATTCTGGAATGGCCACATGGGTCGACAGCCTAACCAAATCAATGAATACCTTTCGTCTCTGGTGGCCCAGCGACTTGAATCGATTCAAAACTGCCCGGGAAGAATTGACTAGCCAACTGAGAGACTTGGGCTATTACGGCCTGCAACCCAGTATATTTCACTATGAAATCGACACCTTGTTTGCCAAAAAGGAGGCCCAAATCACGCTTTACATGGATGGCCAAGCCAATGGAGAGCCCTATCAAGTCTGGAAATTTGGCAATGTGTACATGGACATTCAGTGTCCCGATGACTATGCCCTGAATCCCCTGTATCACGAATGGGCGCACATTGGAGCCCATCACTACAAAATGAATCATTATCCGCTGAAGCCCTTTGTACTTCGCAAGGTGATCTTGATCGACAGCGGGCAGCGTTACTCCCAGACCCGCATCAACCAGACCTACCGCGGATTGGTCGACATGGGTCTTTTTTCTTACGTGGAATTTCGATTAGAGCCCGACTCCCAACAGCACGTACTCAACGTTCGCATCCAAACCCAAGCCCTTCCCCGAATTCGCTGGATGGTCGAGCCCCAAATGCTCTATAGCCCCCAGGGAAGCAGCGGCACGAACTTCACCTCCAGCACCCAACGCAGTTTCGGCTTGGCGGGAATCATGTCTTTCAACAACTTGAACGCCATGGGCAATGGAGAACAGCTTCGACTCTCAGCCCTGACTTCGTTCGAAGCCATTTTCAAACGCAACGACCTGGGCAATTTCGCCTACGGCTTGCAACAAGGTTTCTCGGCCAGCATGACCGTTCCCAGCTTTCGCTTGCTGGATAAAATGGATGCCAAAAATCAGTACGAGCGCAAAAACACCATCTTCAATTTGAGTTACCAAACCGAGAGCAACCCCAACTTTTTGCGCACCTCCCTGCCCGCCTCCTTCTCCCTGCAGTTCATTCGCCCCAACTTCAGCTGGTACTACACCCCACTCGAATTCAGCTACAACCAAAACGAATTGGACCCCGCCTTCTTACCCCAGCTCAGCACCCTGGACCAGGAATTTGTTCGCCGCGTTTTCACCGACCAATTGATCACCGCCGCCAAGGTGGGCATGGTGTATTCCAACAACCAAGACAAGCCCGGACAGAGTTACTTCTTCTCTCGCTTAGGCTTGGAAACAAGTGGCAACATGCACCGCCTGGGACGCTATTTGTTCGAACCCAATTACAACCCCGATTCCAGTTACCAGTTCTTTGGAGTAAACTACTTCCAGTACGCCAAATTGGGGGCCGAAATTCGGGTGCGTCACCACATCGACGAATTGAACACCATCGCCGTGCGATTGAATTCGGGCTTGGCCCTTCCCTTCTGGAACAGCGATGTGGTGCCTTACGACAAACGCTATTTCATCGGGGGTTCCAACAGCCTGCGTGCATGGCAGCCCCGCCGATTGGGTCCCGGAGCCACACCAGAATCAGTGGGCAGTTTGATTGACCGATCGGGCGAGTTGCTGCTAGAAGCATCGATTGAATACCGATTTGGGGTAATCAAGAATTTCTTAGAAAGCGCCTTGTTTTTGGATGCCGGAAACATCTGGAACCTGAGTGTGGCCGGAGTATCCAATCCCGATTATGGCGTATTCAACCGCAATACCTTCTTGTCGGAAGTAGCGCTCAACACCGGCATCGGTTTTCGTTTCGACGTCGAAATCTTTATGTTTCGAGTCGATTGGGGAATTCCCATTCGAGACCCCAGTAAGCCGCTCGACGAGCGCTGGGTAATGAAGCAAATTCCAAGCACAGGCTTGGCCAATTGGACCTTCAAAGAGACGGCCGTGGCCATCGGCATAGGCTACCCATTTTAAGCGCAATTGCTGCTTATCTTTGTGTATATGAGATTGCTGCATTTACTGCCCTTGACGCTACTTATGGATGCCTGCGCCAGCTTTGTTGGCAACATCAATGTATTCCCTGTTCAGTACGACAAAGATTTGGGGGCCCAAGTCGCTCACAATATCGATTCTACGAATGCGGCCACCTTATTGGATTCCGCTCAGCACGTCGAGTTGTACGCCTACCTCTATGGCATTCGGGATTCCATTTTGAATACCGGACAGCTCGAGCACAGCGCTGACTTTGCTTGGCGATTGCGCATTCTCAATGACAGCACTTTGAACGCTTTCTGCACCCCCGGAGGATACATCTACTTCTACACCGGATTGATGCGTTACTTGGAGAGCGAAGACCAACTTGCCGGTGTCATGGCCCATGAAATGGCTCATGCTGATAAGCGTCACTCTACCGATGCCCTCACCCGTCAATACGGAACCGAAATCCTTATTTCGCTGGCCTTAGGCGGCGCTCAACCTTCCATGCTTCTTCAAATTGCCGAAGGATTGACCCATCTATCGTATGGCCGGAGCGCCGAAACCGAATCTGATTTGAGCAGCGTGGAATGGTTGTACCAAACCGCCTACAACCCCACTGGGGCCGCTGGCTTTTTCAAGAAAATGTTGGAGAGCAATGCCCAAGAACCTCCTCAGTTTTTGAGCACCCACCCCAATTCTGACAACCGCGTAGAAGCCATGACCGAACATTGGCAATCGCTAGGGGGCAAGACCGGCCAAACCTTCAAAGAGCGCTACAAAGCCAATCTCAAACTCATACCTTGATGAACGCTGTGGTCCGAACCATTGCCTTGTTGCTCCTGCTGCTTAGCCAACCCTTGTTTGGTCAACAGGACAGCATGTCGAGTCAGGGCCCCAGAGAAAATGTAGCCGCTGTTCAATCTCTATTGAACGAAGCATACACCCACTTGAGGGTTCGCTATGTCTACGGGGGCAAAAGCCCATCCGGATTTGACTGTTCCGGCTACGTGAGTTACTGTTTCGGTAAAAGCTTAGAAATGAGCATGCCCAACCGTTCGGCCGATTACCAGAATTTCGGATCTGAAATTCCCCTCTTGGATTGCCGTCCTGGCGATGTCATTTGCTTTTCAGGGCGCAGCATCAATCGAACCATAGGCCATGTCGGAATCGTCATTGACGGGCACAGCGAAAACCCGCTGTTTATCCATGCGTCAACCTCACAAGGCGTTCGAGTAGATGCCCTGCGCTCTCCCTATTTCGAACCCCGTTTCATTGGGGTTCGTCGGGTCATTCAGCCTTAGTTTCAGAACTTCCGCCCTTCTTGGAGCGCGAAGCTTTGGGTTTTACTACGCCCAACGTCAGTTCATCGGCATCGGCCTTTCGGTCGACCTTGATGGTATCTCCCTCCTTCAATGAACCTTGCAATACTTGCTCGGCCAAAGGCTCTTCCAAGTACTTCTGCAAAGCGCGCTGCAAGGGTCGTGCTCCAAAATCAGGGTCAAAGCCTTTGTCAGCCAAAAATTCTTTGGCCGCATCGGTCAAGGTTACGCTGTATCCCAAATCGCCAATTCGTTTGAGCATCTTGGCCATGCGAACATCCAAAATTTGAACGATCTCCTTTTTCTCCAAAGAGTTGAAAATGATCAAATCGTCTATGCGGTTCAAGAACTCGGGAGAGAAGAATTTGCGAATCTGGCCTTCGATGACCATTTTGGTTTCCTTCTCTTTGCTTTCCTGCTTGTTTTGAGTGCCAAAGCCGACACCCGTACCGAAGTCTTTCAACTGGCGTGAGCCAATGTTGGAGGTCATGATGATGACCGTATTTCTAAAGTCAATTTTGCGGCCCAGCGAGTCGGTCATTTGACCTTCGTCAAGCGCCTGCAAAAGCAAGTTGAACACGTCGGGGTGAGCTTTCTCTACCTCATCGAACAGGACTACGCTGTAGGGTTTGCGGCGCACCTTTTCGGTCAACATACCGCCTTCTTCGTAACCCACGTAACCCGGAGGCGCTCCAACCAAACGGCTTACGGCAAACTTCTCCATGAACTCACTCATGTCGATGCGAATCATGGCATCGTCGCTGTCAAACAAAAATTCGCTCAGGGCTTTGGCCAGCTCCGTTTTACCTACACCTGTTGGGCCCAAGAAAATGAACGAGCCTATGGGGCGATTGGGTTCTTTGAATCCAGCACGCGTGCGTTGAATGGTCTTGGTCATTTTTTCAATGGCCTTGTCCTGACCCACCACACGAGCCTTGAGGATTTCGCTCATTTGCAACAATCGCTTGCCTTCGCTCTCGGTCATTCGCTTGACCGGAATGCCCGTCATCATAGAGATGACAGCGGCTATGTCTTCTTCTTCTACCGCAAAACGCTTGTCCCGTGAAGAATTCTCCCATTCGGCTTTGGCCACATCGAGTTGCTCCAAGAATTTCTTCTCCTTGTCGCGAAGCCGAGCCGCCTCCTCGAAATTCTGGCTCTTGACCACCTTGTTTTTCTCTTCCTTGACTCCCTCTATTTGGGCTTCCAAGTCCAAGATTTCATTGGGGACGTGAATGTTGGAAATGTGAACACGGGCACCAGCCTCGTCCAAAATATCAATGGCTTTATCGGGCAAATGGCGATCGCTCATGTAACGAACGCTCAACTCTACACAGGCTTTGATGGCGTCGTCGCTGTATTGAACGCTGTGGTGATCTTCGTATCGGGCTTTGATGTTGTGCAAAATCTCAACCGTTTCTTCGGCTGAAGCAGGCTCGATCAACACCATTTGGAAGCGGCGTTCCAAGGCTCCATCTTTCTCAATGTACTGGCGGTATTCATCCAGGGTGGTAGCACCAATGCATTGAATTTCTCCGCGAGCCAAAGCAGGCTTGAACATGTTGCTGGCGTCCAAAGAGCCAGAAGCACCTCCAGCCCCCACAATGGTATGGATCTCGTCGATGAACAAAATGACATCATCGGCCTTCTCCAATTCCATCATCAAGGCCTTCATGCGCTCTTCAAATTGACCGCGGTATTTGGTACCGGCCACCATAGAAGCAATGTCCAAGCTCACCACGCGCTTGTTGAACAAAACGCGGCTCACCTTTCTCTGCACAATGCGAAGGGCCAATCCCTCGGCAATGGCCGTTTTACCTACACCGGGCTCACCAATGAGCACAGGATTGTTCTTTTTGCGGCGGCTGAGAACCTGAGATACGCGCTCAATTTCTTTCTCGCGCCCAACGATGGGATCCAATTTCCCCTCTTCGGCGGCTTTGGTCAAATCGCGACCAAAGTTGTCCAACACGGGAGTTTTGGTCTTGCCTTTTCCCCCTCGGGTTTGGTCTTTCTGGCGCTGTTCCTCGCGGTAGAAATCTTCGGGAGTGTCTTGGTCGTCGTTAGGCAATTCTCCTTTGATGGGTTCCACTCCTTCTTCAAGGGCGGCCTTGAACACATCGTAATTGACCCCGTATTGGTTGAGCACCTTGGAGGCCATGTTGTCCTCATCGCGCAGTATGGACAAGAGCAAATGCTCGGTTCCTATTAGATCTGTTTTGAAAATCTTCGCCTCCAAATAGGTGATTTTCAAGGCTTTCTCAGCTTGTTTGGTCAAGGGAATGTTTCCCAAATTGGCTGTTTTGGAAGCCGTGGTCTTGATCGCATCTTCGATGCTTTTTTTCAAACGCAAGGTGTCGATATCCAACATCTTAATGGTTTGAATGGCCTTCCCTTCGCCTTCGCGTATCAAGCCCAACAACAGGTGCTCGCACCCAATGTAATCGTGGCCCAAACGAATGGCTTCCTCTCGGCTGAACTGGATCACTTCTTTGACCCTGGGAGAAAATTTAGCTTCCATGCTTGCATCAAATTTATCATCAACGGGCGTATTCGCGATCGACATTAACGCACATGCCGTCTGAATGTCCCGTGAACCACACAATGCCAAAGCCATGCCAACTTATGCACTTGTTCTACACGGGCTCTGTGAACAATTTTTATACCTGACATACTGTCGCAATTCAGGCGCTATGTCATTACTTTGAAAGACTATGGACAACCCAAGCATGAGCAAACGCAGTCGAACCCCTCAAGTGAACAAAGCACTTGTCGGAGACATGGCGGGCCGCACAGCCCCGCATTCTATCGAACTGGAAGAAGCCGTTCTGGGTGCCATTTTGTTGGAAAAAGAAGCCCTGAGCAAGGTGGTTGACATCTTGAGCAAGGATCACTTTTACAACGAAGCCAACGCCACCATTTTTGAATGCATTTTGCGCATTTACGCCGATGGGGGCACCGCCATTGACTTGCTCACCGTTTCCAACCAACTGAGAAACGAAAACAAACTGGAAATCGTAGGCGGCAACTTGTATTTGGCCATGCTGACCAACAAGGTCTCAAGTTCTGCCAACATCGAATTTCACGCTCGAATTCTCACCCAGAAGTTCATTCAGCGCAGTCTGATCAAGGTTTCAGGAGAAATCTTGACTGAGGCCTACGACGACAGCCAAGACGCCTTCATCATGCTGAACCGCAGCGAAGAGAAGTTGTTCGAGATCAAGAATTCGGGATTGAAACGCTCCTTCCAAGAAATTGGCAGCTTGGTCAACCGAGCCTTCAAATCACTGGAAGAACGCTCGAAATCAGACAACAGCGGCATCACCGGTGTAGCCTCAGGTTTCAGCGACCTGGACCGCATAACCTCGGGATGGCAGAAATCAGATTTGATCATTCTCGCTGCCCGTCCCGCCATGGGTAAAACGGCCTTTGCCTTGAGCTTGATGCGAAATGCAGCCGTTGAATTTGGTAAAAGCGTGGTGATTTTCTCGCTCGAGATGGCTGACGTACAGTTGGTCAATCGATTGGTCAGCGGCGAGGCCGACATCAGCGGTGACAAAATCAAGAAGGCCCAATTGACCGATGAGGAATGGCGTCGCCTCAACGATAAGACTTCCAAATTGACCAATTCCAAGATCTTCATCGACGACACCCCGCAATTGAACATTTTGGAACTGATGGCCAAGTGTCGCCGCATCAAGGCCCAACAAGGCTTGGACATGATTGTGGTCGATTACTTGCAGTTGTTGCGCCACGAGACCAACACCAAAGGCCAATCGAACCGCGAACAAGAAATTGCCTTCATTTCACGCTCTTTGAAGAGCTTGGCCAAGGAATTGGAAGTTCCGGTCATTGCCCTGGCCCAGTTGAGTCGTGAAGTTGAAAAACGAAACAACAAGCACCCCCAGCTGTCTGATTTGCGTGAATCGGGTTCTATCGAACAGGATGCCGACATGGTCATGTTCCTGTACCGAGACGACTATTATGCCCGCATGGGCATGGAAAGCGAGTCTCAGCATGGAGGCGATGTCAAAGGTTTGACCGAAGTTTTGATTGCCAAACACCGAAGCGGTGAGGTGGGAACAGCCCTGGTCAAGTTCGTACACGAATATTCCAAGTTTGTCGACCTGGACCCAACCGAGCGCATGTTGATCAACAACCAAAACAGCGGCGGCGGCTTCAGCCAGCCCTATGTAGCCACCGTTCAGAGCAAAATGAACGAGCCCGACCCCTTTAAGGGCGGCGATAGTGGAAATTCTTGGGGCAGCGGCTTCAGTCCCAACATCTCTGTAGACGACGAATAAAAAAAGGTCCCGGCGAGCCGGGACCTTTTTTTCATTATCCGAATGGAAATTACTGCTCTGTTGTTATGGGCAACTTAACTCCAAACACCATCTCTTCTCCGCTCTGGCTCAAGCCCTCGATTACGATGGCTCCTTGCATCGACTTCAACTGAGATACGGCACCAGCCGCTGAGTAAACGGGTTGGTTGTTGATGTGCGTGATGATGAAATTCGTGGGGATACCGGCGTCTTTAAATACTCCTTTTCCTAGGGACTTCACTTTCACTCCTGTTTTGATGCTCTTGGCCAATCGCTCCTCGCGAGTGGTATTAATGAGTTCCATACCAAAGGCTTCGCTGCTACTCTCGCGCTCGGCCAATTCGGGCTTGGATTTACCATCGGTGCTCAACAAGGACACAGGAATTACCATTTCCTTGCCTTTACGTCGCAGGGTCACTTGCACTTTATCTCCAGGGCGGAATTTTCCAATGGTTTCTTGTAGCTTACTGCTGGAATTCACAGCGGTATTATTGATTTTCAGCAACACGTCGCCTGGCTGAATGCCAGCTTTGTCAGCCGCACCTTTGTCGACCACTTCAGCCACGTAAACACCGCTCAAATCTGTAAGATTCTTTTCGTCAGCCAAATTTTGACTGATATCCTGTATTGAAACTCCCAAAATGGCTCGCTGAACCTTACCGTATTGAGTGATATCATTGAACACCTTTTCGACCAAGATCACCGGAACGGCAAAGGCGTATCCGCTGTAAGAACCGGTCTCAGATGCGATGGCCGTATTGATACCCACGAGCTCGCCTTGGGTATTGAGCAAAGCACCACCGCTGTTGCCAGGGTTGATGGCCGCGTCGGTTTGAATGAAGTTTTCAATGGCATATTGATTGCCGTTGGAGCGAATCAGGTCGATATTGCGACCCAAGGCCGAGACAATGCCTACCGTCACGGTTGAAGTCAAATTGAAGGGGTTGCCCACGGCTACCACCCACTGCCCTACTTTCAACTGATCAGAATTGCCCAGTTTGATGAAGGGCAAATTGTTCTCGGCTATGCGCAAAACGGCAATGTCGGTATTGGGGTCTGTGCCCACGAGTTCAGCGATGTAAGAACGTTTATCGTTGAGAATGACTTCGATCTTGGAGGCGTTGTCGATCACGTGATTGTTAGTGACGATATAACCGTCGTCGGTCAAAATGACACCCGAACCGGAACCGCTGCGGGGGCCGGGCTGTTCAAATTGGAAACCAGGGCCCTTGAAGAACTCGAAGGGATCAATGGGCATCTGGGGGTTGCGACGCTGTTGAGGCTGTGAATTCACGGTGGAGATAATGTGAACCACGGCTGGATTGGCGACTTCGGCCACGGCCGTAAAATCGAAGGCGGGCTCGGCTCCGATACTGGCATAGCGGGCATTCACGCTGGCTGATGATTGCTTATCAGACAGTGTTTTAGCCGAGCCTGAACCACTGAACAGAGCGTTTCCTGCTAAACTGATGGCTCCGCCCGCGCATCCGGCGAGAACAAAAAGCCAAATTCTGCGATTCATCAAAATTTCTTTCATGTGCATGTTCCTATCAAAATTTGTTCCAACACTACGAAATAAAGGCTTTACTCTCCTTTACTTTGTGTAAAAGAATCGATGTACCGTTTACCTTCTGGGACGATCAGCGATAAACGCCTGTCAACATGACCGACCACTCACAGCAAGATCAGCAAATTGTAGCCCGCATTCAGATGGGTGACAAAGAGTCACTGGTTGAATTGTACCGCAGCTACAACGGTATGATTTCGCAATTGGTGCTGGGAATGGGTGGGTCTCAAGACGATGTTGACGATGTGTTTCAAGAAAGCTTGATCGCCATTTGGGAGAACATGAGAAAACCCGATTTTACCCTGAGTTCCAAGTTGAGTACCTACTTGTATAGCATTGCCAAGAACCAATGCATGCGTCTGTTGGACAAAAGAAAGCGTACCCAAAACGAGGATCCTCTGGAACATACCCGCAAAGTCGAGGGGCCCACTCCTGACAAAGCCATGGACGAGTCTTTGGTGCGCAAAGCCCTGCAACAGTTGGGTGATTTGTGCCGCAGCGTATTGATCATGTACTACTACGATGGTTTTGACATGAAAAACATTGCCAAGGCCCACCACTTCACGAATGCCAACGTAGCCAAAAGCAAGAAGTATCAATGCCTCAAGCAATTGGAAGGTCTGGTCAAACAAAAGTATAGCGCTTCTGATTTTCTGAGATGATGAACGACGCCCAACACCGCCAACTCTACGACTACTTGGAAGGTTCTCTTTCCGAGGAAGAGCGCGTGGCTCTGGAACGCGAACTGGAGTCATCAGAAGAGCTGCGTGCCGAATTGGCCCTGAAGAAAGCCATCATGGAGGCCATTCAAGAAGAAGGCAGGGACGAACTGCGCGGTTTTTTGAAGGAGCGCTTGTTTGAAGAGTCGACTGACAAACAAACGGGATTGTGGTTGGTGGCCGCTGCCACCGTCGCAACCTTGATTGTCTCTACCCTGATCATCAGCGGGCAATTCGGTCAAGGCGGTTTCCTGAAGTCGAAGGCCATGGCCGAAAGTGAAATGGCCAACCAAGATTCTGATTTGCCGCCGTCTCGAGTCAAGAAATACCGACGCAAGTACGAACCTTCGGCCCTGTCTGAACTGGACAGCGTTTCCATACTGGATCCGGCGGCCGTGGCCATCATGGAGGTACCCACCGACGCCAACGACGTGGATATGGTCGAAAACTATGGAGCACCCGATATGGACGTGCCCTTGTCTATGGCCGATGACATTCTACCCATGGGATATGCCCGTGTAAAAATCATCGATCTAGGCTATGCCGAAACAGAAAGCGAATCCACTTCTGTAGCAGCCAAACGAGCCGCTCCAGCAGCCGGTCGAGTAGCCGCCGCCGCTGAGCCCGGTGCGGCCGATACGGTTATTCGTAGCCAACAAGTGCAGCGGGCGCGAAGCGACCGCTATGCCAAGGTGGAATTTTTCAGCACCCCCAGTTCAGATGACCCCAAGCCAACGGCACCGCCCAGTGTTATGCTGATGGCGGGAACAGAACGCACCTACCACATCTTCAATGCGATGGCTGAGAATTATTTGGTCATCTTCTTGAATGGCACCTATTACTTGTCCATGAACAACGAGTACTATGCCCTTCCCTCTAAGGCAAGCGTTAAAAAGCCCTTGACCCAGGTGGAGGATGCACGAATTCTGCGCCTGTTGGAACAGAGCGAATAAGTTTACCTTTGCTCCGTGCAACGCCTTTCATTTGTCAAATACCAGGGCACGGGGAATGATTTCATTCTTGTTGACGGCCGCAAGGGCCTGGATGCCCATTGGTATCAGGAATCGGTCATTGCCCAGTTGTGCGACCGCCGATTTGGCATTGGTGCCGACGGATACATGGTGCTCGAGTCCAGCACTGAGGCTGATTTTCACATGCACTATTGCAACAGCGATGGAAAACCCAGCAGCATGTGCGGCAACGGGGGTCGATGCATCGCTCATTGGGCGCATTCTTTGGGCTTGGGCCACCGTCTTGTCTGCGCTGCACACGCAGAGCACGGCTCGGAGGGACATCTGCGCTTTACCGCTCCCGATGGCCTGCATGAAGCTTGGGTTTCATCAGAGGGTTCGGTTCGATTGGCCATGCACTCGGTGCGGGCTGAACAAGCTTCTGTCCCCAATGAGGCCACTGCCATATTGGATACGGGCTCTCCTCACTATGTGTCTTTTCGAGAAGAGC
>Ga0222714_10002583_pt1 | contig 19021 bp, 15 predicted proteins | sample C33_3DmetaG_FD_165048 | JGI IMG/M metagenome (GOLD analysis project Ga0222714, IMG submission 165048) | Estuarine water microbial communities from San Francisco Bay, California, United States - C33_3D | ecosystem: Environmental > Aquatic > Marine > Unclassified | place: USA: California...
CGCTTAGAGTGGCAGCTCGGCGCTGCCTTTTATGCGGATGCGTTTTTGAATGAGTGCTTTCTTTGGGGCAAATTGGGGTTGACCCGAACCGACGTGTAGCGTGAAGGCTCCCGCTTCTATGACACGTTTCGATTGGCGATTGATGAGTGAAAAGTGCCTTGGGTTAAGGGTCAATTTCACCTCTTTTTGTTCTCCAGCTTTTAGGTGCACACGTTCAAAGGCCACTAGTTGATGCTGCGGTCTTGGGGTGCTTGCTTCTTCGTCGGTAAGGTATACTTGAACGACCTCGTCTCCGGCTCGAACTCCCGTATTGGATACCGTAACGGTTATTTCAAGCGGGTTTCCAGCACTAACCGAGTTAGGGGTTTTGAAGTTGCTGTAACTAAAATCGGTATAGCTCAGCCCGAATCCGAACGGATACAAGGGCTCGCCGCTATAGTAGCGATAGGTGCGCTCGCTCATGTCGTAGCTTTCAAAATCGGGTAGTTCATCGAGTGAGCGGTAGTAAGTGATGGGCAGTCTTCCGGCCGGATTGTAGTCTCCCAAGAGTACGTCGGCTAGGGCGTTACCTCCTTGCTCGCCGGGATACCCTACGCTAAGGATGGCGTCGATTTCGTCTTTGGCCCAGTTGATAGCTAAGGCAGATCCGGCGTTCAACACTAAAATCACGGGCTTGCCTTGGGCCTTAATGGCCTTGAGCAGGTCGGTCTGTACCTTCGGTAAGGCGATGTCTTTACGGTCACCCCCCTCGCCCTCGAGACGCTGACTAAGCCCTAGTACCACTACGCTCAGGTCTGCTTCTTGGGCCAACTTAACGGCCTCAGACTGAAGATCGGTATCGGTTCGCGTCCAAAGCAATCGGCATTCGGCGTTTGAATCGTCGCTGAAGTACTTCACCTCAATGGGGTATTTGACACCCTTTTCTAGCTTCAATACTTTGCGAGCATAGGTGGTTTCGTGTACCATTCCCTGTCCATTGCCAATCTCCTCTTCTCCTATTCGTAGATTCATACCCATTTTGGCAAATACGGCGAGTTCGTAAGATCCTGATTCGGGCACCTTGAGAAAGCCCGTCCATCGCACCGAGAAAAAGTCATCGAGTTCTTTCGATATGGGATCGTGCTCCCACCAAAAATCAATTTTATCGTCAATGCGCTTGAGCACGGGCTCACCCTGCCAACTCATGTTGTTGTAGTAGGAGGCCTCCAGGCCTTGGCGACCGTCGCTAGTCTCGAAGTAGACCGAGGCAACGGGGTCTAGGCTGTACACATCGTCGCTGAAATGAGATCCTTTAGCGTAGCTGATAGTTACTTCAGGGCTCAGTTTGTTATGGAGTCCTTTAAGAAAGGTTATGGGTTCAATGGGGGTTCCGTGGTAGTTACCCACTAGCGACTCCCAGTTGTCGGCATTTGGCCCGATCACGGCAATTTTCTTGAGTTGATCTTTATGTAGTGGTAAGAGCTGGTTTTCGTTTTTCAGCAACACGATGCTTTTTTGAGCGGCCTCTCGCGCTAAGTTGAGATGCGCCTCTGCGCCTACTATGTCTATAGGTAATTTGCTGAAGGGTACCGAGTCGTCGCTGTCAAACATCCCCAGCTTGAATCGGCTCAAAAAAAGACGTTTAACAGCCTTGTCAACGGCTTCCTCGTTTAGTATACCCTTTGCTAATAGCTCTTTGAGGCTGAGGAAGGTTGAGCCGCAATTCAGATCACATCCACCCTCTAGGGCCATTCGTGCTGCCTCTGCCTTGCTGTCGACAATTCTGTGGTTGTAGAGAATGTCTCCGATGGCTCCGCAGTCAGATACGACGTATCCGTCAAAACCCCACTGCTGCCTAAGGGTCTCTTCGACCAGAAAATGGCTTGCCGAAGCAGGTGACCCTCTAAATCGGTTATAGGCACTCATCACTGAGGCCACCTTGGCGTCGACCACGGTCATTCTAAAGGCCTCTAGGTAGGTTTCGTAGAGATCTACATCACTCACGTCTACGTCGAAGCCGTGGCGAAGGGCTTCGGGCCCAGAATGCACGGCGAAGTGCTTTGAGGTGGCGACGGTTTTGAGGTATTTGGGATCATTTCCTTGAAGGCCGCGAATAAAGGCAGACGCTAGGGAGCCTGTAAGTAAGGGGTCTTCTCCATAGGTTTCGTGCCCCCGGCCCCATCGCGGGTCTCTAAAGATGTTGATGTTCGGAGACCAGAAAGTTAGCCCGGTGTAAATGCCTCTTTTGTTTTTTCGAATAAAATCGTGGTGTTTAGCCCTAGCCTCGTCTGAGGTGACCGATCCAATACGGTATAGTAAATCTTTGTCGAAAGAAGCGGCTACCGAAATGGATTGCGGAAAGACCGTGGCATATCCGCTTCGAGCCACTCCGTGAAGAGCCTCGTTCCACCAATTGTAGGCCGGAATGTTAAGCCGTTCTATGGCAGGAGCCTCATGAACCAGTTGAGCTATTTTTTCTTCGGTGCTCAGTTGAGCTACTAGAATTTCGGTGCGCTCTTCGAAACTTAAAGTTTCATCAAGGTAACGCCAATCAACAGATTGAGCCATTACAAGGCTAGTGAGGCCTAAGTTTAGCACAAAAAAGAGCGCATTGCGTATCATAGGTTCAGCCAGTAGTTGATCTTAAAGGTAAGGTTCCATCCGCTTGAAAAAGACGGAATGGTAACCTCATTACTGTTGAAAACCAAGAAGATGTCTGAGGCGGGTTTATAGCGCCACTGCAATCTAGAGTTGAAATTCCACAAATCGACTTGCTCGTTGTATTGGTAAAGGTTTGAGAAAAACAAGTTGTCGGTAAGGGTAAGATTGGCCTTTAACCCAACCAGCCAAAACGACTGATCGTTCCAGGGCTCTGGAAGTTCAAACTGGTTGTAGTTAATCACCGAGCTCAGCTCTAAAATGGGCTGTATGCGGTAACCAAATTCGCCTACCAGGGCGTTGCGCTTAGAGTCGGCGAAATAGCCTCCGACTATGGCATCGAGAGAGTAGGTAAAAAGGTTTTGAGGCTTTGAATCGTAAGAGATCATTAAGCTCGTATAGCTGTGTTCACTGCCCTTTTTGAGTGTTGCAATGCCGTTTCGAATCGGGTCAAAATCTGCCGATAGCAAAATATAGGTGTGCATAGCGGCCACCGAGAGTTGACTGCGGTTTTGAAAGTTAAAGCGGTAACGCAGCTCATCAAATTGATCAGTACGCTCAAAATCAGAATCAAAGAAATAGGTACGCGCAATGCTCGGACCGTGAGAGAGTAGCGGGTTGGTGTTCTTTTTGGTGTAGATGAGATGACCTGCAGAGGCCTCAAATTTGTGAAAGTTGGTGCGTGGCACAAAACCTACATCTGCCCTGAAATCTTGGGAAATATATTCCTGTTGAACGCGCCAGTTCCACCGGATTGATTGGTGCTCAAGATGGGAGGCAATTACGGTTCCCTCTTTATCGGGGTCTGGGCTAAACGATTGCAAGAGCATCACCTTTCCGTTGTACTGATTATCTTCAGAAAAGTAGTTGTATTCGACCCCTGCGTTGCGGTGAAAGCGTTCAGATAGTGATGCGTCTGTGTTGGGGGCCTCTTTGTTGACGAGTAAAAAGTTGATGTTTGAGCGCTCTTGAACCTTGCGCTGAAGGCTAAGCACACTATAATTTTCAGCCCCTAGACCCATGAGTTCTTCGGACTTGGTTTGAATATTCATGAGACCGACACGCCAGTTTTCATCGAGATTTCCGCTGAGTCGTGCTCCGGCCACTATGGGCACATTAAGCCCTATACGTCTAGAGAAAAACGGGCGGATGGTTCGGTATCCAAAATTCGAGAACAGGTCGGCGTTTTCAAGAAAAAACTGACGGCGTTCAGGAAAAAAGAGCTCGAACCGATCGAGATTGGTAACCTGCTGATCAACCTCTGCCTGAGAGAAGTCAGGGTTAATAGTAGCATCAAGGTTCAATGCGGTGGTTAGGGTGTATTTTAGATCGGCCCCGACTTTGATCTTACTTTGATCGTCAGTCAGGTTGGTCCCTTCAGAGATGCTCGAAACGTATGGAATAAAAGAGGCATTCACTTTTTGCTCGGGTGGAGGTGACTCCCACACCAGTCTTCCCGCAAATGCTAGTGAAACCGACGGAAACTGCCTTGGTACAGGAGCCCAGCTAGATTTTTCGCTGGCCTTTAGGTCTAGACGGCTAAAGTTGATTCCCCATTCTTTGACGGTTTCGTCGTAGCGAATCGATTTAAACGGGATGGCCATTTCGCCCACCCACTTGTCCTCATCGAAGCGCACCTCTGAGTACCATTTGGTGTCCCAATTGAGATCGACTCCACGCCCTTCGAACATGGTGCCATCCCATTGTGCTCCGTAGGCATTCAGCCCGAAAGAGAACCCTGTAGTTTGATTGTCAAAGGGGTCAAGGGCAATAAGCAAGTTGTCGTTTTTACCGAATGAAAAGTCACGCTTAAACGATTCGACCACGTAAGGTCCTTTAAATGCATTGTTGTAAAAGATCACTGAGATGTACAGGTATTCGTCATCAAAGGCTACTCGGGCCTCTGAGTGTTGACGTGCCTTACCCGTGTCAACCGGGGTAATCATAAAGAAGTCTTTGGCCACCTGTGCACGGTTCCAGGCAGGTTCATCGAGCACCCCATCAATCACGATCTTTTCACTAATTTTTTCGATGGCCAACCGGTAGTCTTTGGCGTTTACTTGAGCAGTTAAAGAGCTTGAAATCAGTGAACTAATTACAATAAAGACCCCTGTATATATGCGATTCATCGGTGTGCTAGGTTAGGTGGTAAAAAGGGAAAACCCGCTAATACTTAGCGGGTTTTCCATTAGTTTGTGTCTGCTTAACAAAATACTTTAGGTCTTCATTGGCGGCTTTTAGATCTTCGGCTCGTAGGTACATCATATGCCCAGATTCGTAACCCTTGAATTGCATACGATCGTTGAGTTTGCCACTAGGGTCGATCTGCCAGAGGGTATATTTCGCATTGAAATAGGTGGTCGCTCCGTCGAAATAGCCCGATTGGTTGAGAACATGCAAATATGGGTTCATCGCCATGGCGGCACGCAGATCTTCACGGGTGTTTACGCGATCGTCCTCCCAGGGGCGAACAGGTCCAAACATGTTGTACTTTACATCCGTTCTGAATCCTAATACTTCGTTGTAGTAATAGTTTATAGCCGGAGTAAAGCTATGCAGCCATGAAGTAAGCTCTGAGTTATAATCAGGCCGCATGCCCACACCCTCTTTATCGATCCCTTTGTAGCGGCTGTCTAGACGCCCAACGGTGAATCCTTCTTCTTTTAGTAGGTTCTTCCAAAAGAATCCTGTCGGGATAGCAAGATTTAATCCCAAAATATCCGATTTAGTTAAACCGGTATAGCGCGCGAGTTCAGTTGCAATTTCATCGCGTTCTTTTGGATCAAGCGATCCGCCTTTGGCTAATGCAGGGATCAAGATATCCATAGTATATGTTTCGGTAATCGCAAGCAGGGCCTCAAGCGATAGTTGTTGCAAGTCATTTGGAAGTTGCTTGTGATACCAAGCCGCCGCAGAGTAGTAAGGCACGTTTAAGGCGTCAGAAACTGGGCCTCCTACGCGCAGTACTTGATAATCTGCAGGGCTTACCATGATCACTCCGTTGAGGTACATCCACTGTTCTTCTTGAAGGGTTCGGGCAAGACCCATTACGCGGGTTCCTCCATAGCTCTCGCCAATGATGTATTTCGGTGCACGCCATTTGTTGTGGCGGGTTACAAAGGTGTTCAGCCATTCGGCGAGGTAGGTAATGTCTGCGTCAATTCCGAAGAACTTCTTGCGATCTACCTCTTTGCCAGATAAAGGGATGGTTCGAGAATAACCGGTGTTCACTGGGTTAATAAACACGATATCGGCATCGGTCAATACGGTATCTGGATTATCTTTTACGCCATAGGGTTGAATGGGGAATCCCTCATCGTCTACACGCAACACTTTAGGGCCTGTATAAGCGAGATGCATCCAAACCGAGCCTGAACCCGGCCCGCCGTTAAAGCTCATGATGAGTGGGCGCGTTTCGTTATTGACGCCAGTGCGCTTGTAGTAGGTGTATTGTAAGTAGGCTATTTCGCTTCCGTCAGTATCCCAGACAGGTTGTGTTCCGACCTCGACACTGTAATCAAGCCATTCAGAACCGATGCGAATTCGGTCGGTTTTGATGCTTAGAGTATCTGGCGGAAGGCTGCGCTGCGCCCAGCTCATGAAGCTAAGCAGCACTGCGCAAAGAGTAAGTAATTTGTTCATAGGGGTTGAAGTTTAAAGAATAATAGTGCGTTGTTCCTTAACCGATTGATCGCAGGCTAGTGCAATTTGCAGGCTCGTTACTGCATCATTGAGGTGGCTACTTAGGTCAAGATCGTTAATAATGGCCTCAAAAAAATAGGCTTGTTCGTTGTCACAGAGCTTTTGATGATCAGGGCTTTGCTCAAAGCGGATGAGGTCATCGGTTTTTGTAAAATGATTGTGTTCATCGATTTCCGCGTGATGAATGCGCATAAGGTCGGCCTTGGAGTGTCCGTCGACGCAGTCAGAGCGCTGCTGGTCTTGGGTGAGCGATACGCTGCCATTTGGACCAAACACATCTTTGACAAAAAAGGCGGTTTCACTAACCATAGGGCCCCATCCGGCTTCGTACCAACCCACCGATCCGTCATCAAAACGAATTTGAAGCTGTCCGTAGTTGTAGTTATCGTCAGGAATCTCATCGGTAAGTCGCGCGCCTATGGCCGAAACACTTATGGGTTTAGCCTGCGTCATTTGACACATGACATCTAGGTAATGTACCCCACAATCAACAATAGGGCTTAACGATTGCATTAGACTTTTGTGCACATTCCACATATAGCCTTGACTCTGTTGATTGAGATTCATGCGCATGACCAGTGGCTTGCCTAGTTTTTGAGCTTCTTCAATAAAGCGCTTCCAAACGAGATGGTGTCTTAAAATGTAGCCAACCACCACTTTTTTATTTAGGGCTTTCGCTTTTTCGCTAATGCGTAGCCCTCCGGCAACCGTGGTCGCGATGGGTTTTTCAAGAAATACATGGCAGCCTTGTTCGAGGGCCATTAAGGTGTAAGGCTCGTGGGTCTCTGGATAGGTTGAAATACAAACTGCGTCTGGAGCGGTCTGCTTTAGGGCCGAAGCGTAGTCGTCAAAGAGCGGGTAGTCGCCTCTTAATTCAGCATTTAGGGTGTTCTTGCTTGAGCCCCTAGAAACAAGCCCGCAGATCTCAAATTGGGTATGCGCTTCATAGGATTTGGCGTGAGAAGCCCCCATATTGCCGCAACCTACAATTAGAATGCGAAGTGTTGTTGCCGTGCTCATAGTGCCAAAAGATAAGATAGTCTTACGTATCGGCAAAAAAGCCACCCCCTGCTAAAGGCATTTTAACACGCTCGAATCGAGACTTTAACACTATGCGCCTAAGGTTCAATCTAATTTACCCCTACCTTTTGCCTGAATTTATAACCTAGATATCATGAAATGGACCACAACTCTAGCCTCTGTACTTTTTTTGCTCATTGCGGTTAGCTGCTCCTCTACAAAAACTGCTGCAACTGCTTCGTCTTCAAATGAGGCCCAAAACATGGGTAATATGAGTCTTTTAGACCGACTGCGTCAACAAGCCGGATTGATCATACGTGGCAGTGATGCCAGTGCCGAAATCTATTTGAGAGGGGTGTCGAGTGTAAACAATCCGAAGCAAGTCTTGTTTATTATTGATGGCGCTCAAGTGGGCGATTTCTCAAGAGCTGCCTCTACCCTTAATCCGCTTGAAATCGGTAGCATTCGCGTTCTCAAAAACCCACAAGATTTGGCGCAGTATGGATTCATGGGATCTGGTGGCGTGATTATCATTAAGACCAAGAAATAGTAATCACATTGAATTTATACTTTACTAAATCGCCCTGAGAGGGGTGATTTTTTTTTGCTCCTATTTTTGAGAGAAGGAATAGTCCTTATTATAAGTGGTTGTTAAAATTCGTTACATTTAAAAAGATCTAACCAAAAATCGCATGCAATTTCAAGATGCAGAGCCTTTTCGAATAAAGGTTGTTGAGCCCATAAAGAGAACCACACATGCTCAAAGAGAGCAATGGATAAAAGAAGCACATTATAATGTATTTAAGCTTCACGCAGAGCATGTTTACATAGATATGTTGACTGATAGCGGCACTTCAGCAATGAGCAGTACGCAATGGGGAGGAGTTATGATGGGTGACGAATCCTATGCTGGAAGTAAAAGCTTTTTTAACCTTCAAAGAACTGTAGAAGACATAACAGGCTTCCCGTTCGTTCAACCCACACATCAAGGGAGAGCGGCGGACTTTATAATGGCTCAACTCTACGTAAAGAAAGGAGGGTATGTTTTGGGCAATCTCCACTTTGACAGCTTTAAAGGACATGCGGAAATCGCTGGAGCAATACCCGTTGATTTAATTATTGAAGAGGGAAAACGTGTCAATACCATTGAACATCCTTTTAAAGGAAATATGGATATTGAGAAGCTTAAGGCCTTTATTCAAGAACAAGGTGCTGAGAATATTCCGTTAATTATAATTACGGTTACGAGTAATGGAAATGGTGGTCAACCCGTTTCTATGGAGAACATTAGAAGTGTTTCAGCAATTGCTCGGTCATATAATATTCCCTTTATGATTGATGCTGCGCGTTTTGCTGAAAACTGCTATTTCATCAAACAAAGAGAGTCGGGCTACCAAGATAAAGAGATGATTGAGATCACAAGAGAACTTTTTTCATATGCAGATGGATGTGTCATGAGTTCTAAGAAAGATGGATTGGTGAATATTGGTGGATTCATTTGTACGCGTCATGAAGAACTTTTTCCGCAAATCAATCAGTTGGCAATAATCAACGAAGGTTTTGTTACCTATGGGGGAATGAGCGGTCGCGATTTAGAGGCTTTAGCAATAGGTTTGTATGAAGGGATTCAAGAAGACTACCTTGCCTATCGTATCGCTCAAGTTGCTTATTTGGGGGACCAATTGGCCGAAAGGGGTATTCCTATTATTAGACCCACGGGAGGACATGGCGTTTATGTAGACGCTCAGCAATTTTATCCTCACATTCCACAATCTCAATTTCCAGGCCAAGCATTAGTAGTCGAATTGTATCGCACCGCAGGGGTTAGGGGTGTTGAACTAGGCTCATGCGCTTTTTCAAAAAGAGATCCTAATACAGGGGCTATTGTGTATCCTGACCTTGAAGTAGTTCGACTGACCGTTTCAAGAAGAGTATATACAAATCGTCACATGGATGTTGTTGTCAATGCCTTAGAAGATGTTTATAAACGCCGAGATCAAATGAAGGGATTACGAATAACTTATGAGGGACCCATATTGAGCTTACGTCATTTTACGGCTCGATTTGATATAATTGAATAACTACTTAATTCCAAGATTACCATGAACTCTTTCAGATTCTTTATGCCAACCCAGATCCTTTTTGGAAAGGGTAGATGCGAAGAGTTGGCCCCAATCGTATCAAGTTTCGGCAAAAGATGTCTGATTGTTTCGAGGCCCCGTAAAGGTTCACTTTCTGCACTTTACGATAGAATAGAAGCTGCATTAAAAAGTGAGGGTGTTGAGGTGGTATTCTTTGATGAAGTGGTTCCTAATCCTACCTGTGAAGGGGTAGAAAGAGGAATTGCTAGAGCTGCCGAATGCAACGCTGAAGTAGTTCTTGGTGTAGGTGGAGGATCTGTTTTGGATACAGCTAAACTGATTGCTTTTTTATATTCTAGAAATGGAAATGTGGATTGGAAACAAGCTATTTCAACATACGATTATCCATTTAGCACAGAAGAACCGCCCCCAACAGCTTTGCCAATAGTCACTCTTACCACTACTTCGGGAACGGGTTCTCATTGCACTCAGGCGGCTGTAGTTACAGACACCAGAAATGCTTTAAAAGTCACTCTTTTTCACAAACACCTCTTTCCTTCGGTTTCTATAGTAGATCCAGAACTTATGTACACGGTGCCTCCCAGAGTGACTGCTGCTACAGGCTTTGATACATTTACCCATGCCTTTGAGAGTTATTTAGGAAACCGAACATCACCTTTAACTGTACAAATGTCCTTTGAGGCGATCAGTCGTGTTTTAGAATATGTACCAAAGGCTATGAAAAATCCATTGGACTCTAAAGCTAGAGCCGAACTAGCCTGGGCGGATACTTTAGCCGGAATGTGCCTTGCTAACGGTGGAGCAGATTTGCCTCATCCTTTGGGAGAAATTATTGGGGGGATTTGCCCTCGAATTGCTCATGGAGAGACTTTGGCAATGGTGTATCCTCAGTTTTTGGGGTTTAGGGCAGAGACGGCCGCAGAGAAATTTATCGCCTTGGCTCGTCATTTAGGTCTAGACCCACAGCCACAGGCCTTAGTCAATCGAATAATCGAATTTCTTCAAGAAACCGAATTACATAAATCTGTGGATAGGGCAGAGTTTACAGATGCTGAGAAGAATGAAATAGAAGGTCATCCCCTGCTAGAACAATTGCTTCCAGAGCAGCCTAGGCTCATAAAAGAAATAATGCATAAGAGTTTAATACACCTAAATATATAACATGAGACCAATTAAAATTGCTGCAGGCCTTGCCCATGTTGATTACGGACACTTAGCTAATATAGTTAAGGAGGCTACAGAGGCTGGAGCAGATTACATTCATTCAGATGCCGCTGACATGCATGATTTAAAGAATATGCAACTTATGGGTGGGCATCAAATCATTGAAGGCATAAGACCCTACACAGACAAGCCTATTGAATGCCACATCTACACTGAAACTTGCGATATACTTTTTATCGAAAAATTAGCACAGGTAGGCACGAACATGCTCATTATTCCTGCAGAGCACTTCATAGGTGCCCCTTTAGCTTATATTATTAATTGGTGTCACGAGCGTAAAATGAAAATAGGATTAACGATTGGGCTTTATACCCCTCTTTCTTTTGTAGAAGAATCTATTTATGACATTGATAGACTTCATATTGTTGTTCACGGGGTAGACGAAACTGACGGTAAAGACAACTGGGGTTGGAGGCGCTCGTGTCTTGATCTTTTGAGGCGTGCGCGAAAATTGGTAGATGAAAAAAATCCAAAGTGCGAGATTGCTATTGATGGAGGAATCCGTGCAGATAACTTAGCCCCTCTTATTGATTGTGAGCCAGATGTTGTGGTCTTGTCATCAGCAATATTCAAAGATCCAGAAGGTATTACTACAGGCTTTAAGCGTTGTGCAGCTGCCATTCAAAAAGCACAACACTCGTCTTAAAAGAATATTTTATGCCAACTCCAGCTTATATTGATTTATCGCTTCAAGCCAACTCAAAAGAGGCTGCTATTCATAAACTCGCAAAAGGATTGGTCCAAGCAGGCATCATTAATGATGCTGAAGCCTATGTTTCAGATGTTTTATCGCGCGAAGCGACGCTCTCTACGTATTGTGGATATGGTATTGCCATTCCGCATGCTGCTTCAAAGGCTGTTGTAAATCCAGGTTTTGCTTTTGCACGCACTACCGACCTAGTGTGGGACGAAGACGATGAAAAAGTTCGATTTATTCTTGCTTTGGCTGTTCCTGAAGCGAATGAAGGCGAACATAGCCACCATATAGAACTTATGTCTAAAATCGCAACCTTGGCTTTAGAAGAGGATGTTAGGACAGTCTGGGAAACGGCCCAGACACATCAAGAAATTCAGAAGTCTTTTGTAAATCATTAATCCCTGGTCTATGAATTTTTGGAGTGAAACAAAGGAGATTTTCAGAAACACCGGGGTGCATTTTCGCACTGGGGTTTCGTATATGCTTCCTATTCTTCTCATTGGAGGAATGGTTGGAAGTTTGGCCGTCTTAGGTGGACCAAATGTTCCTGACGATTCGATCTGGAAGGTGTTTAAGGATGTTGGTACCATTGGACTCACCTTCTTTGTTCCTATTATGGCGGCGTACACAGCATATAGTATTTCTGAAACTCCTGGAATCGCTCCAGGATTTATCATTGGGATATTGGCGCAACAGATTGATACGGGCTATTTAGGTGCTTTAGTGGGTGGAATTTTGGTTGGATACATAACCTATATGTTACTTAAGCTTGAACTGCCTTCTATTTTGCACAGTACATGGGGGTTTTTAGCGCCTGTTCTCAGTACCTTAATGGTAGTTCTTTTTATGGTCTATCTATTGGGGCCACCGATAGCAGCGCTTATGGTATTCCTATCCCAAATATTATCCAATCTAGGAGAGCAGGGATCAGCCATTATGGGTGCTGTAATGGGGTTTCTCGGAGGGGTTGATTACGGTGGCCCCTTTAGTAAAACCCAGAGCACCTTTGCTACTGCAGTCATGGACTTAGAATTGTACGTTCCACTTGGTATTTGCGGTGCTATCGTTACAGTTCCGCCGCTTGGAATGTGCTTAGCTACGTTTCTGAGGCCGTCGCTGTATACGAAAACCGAACGCAATTATGCCAAGAGCTCATGGATTTATGCCATAGTCGGAGGCTTCACTGAAATTGTCATTCCTTTGGCGGCAGGAGACTTGTTAAGAGTTACTATCGCTACTGTCGCTGGATCGACCACGGCAGGTCTAATTGCTGGAATCTTTTTGCTAGAATTGAGTACACCCGTGTTAGGAATCGCACAATGGTTTTTTTACAATAAACCGCTTGTGTTCGTCCTTGCTGTAGTCGTAGGTTCAGTAGTGACTGCTTTGACGGCCAATTTGCTAAAACAATTTAGCAATAGAGACATCGCAGCTATTGAGGCTGCTGATGCTGAAAACCAATAATGATAAGACGGATATGAAAATTGCTTTAATTACTTCTTGTTTGGCTGGAGTGGCACATAGTAAAATGGCAGCTGTGGCTTTGACTAAAGAAGCCGAGAAAAGAGGCCATATAATTGCCGTAGAAGAACAAGGGGGACATAAAATTCCCACCAAGTTGACTTCCGAGCAGATTTCAGAAGCCGATGTGGTGATCATCGCAAAAATGGTAACGATCTCGGGTAAAAACAGATTCGCAGGAAAGCCAATACTAGATGTAAGCGTAAATAAGGCAGTACGTGAACCTGCTTTAATCATTGATCAAGCCGAGAATTTACTTACTTCATCATGACGCAGAATACCCTGATATTGAATGATCCTATTGGATTTCATGCACGAACAGCCTCACTTTTTGCCAAAACCGCCAGTTCTTTTGAGGCAGAAGTTTTGGTTTATTTCAATGATAAGAAAGCAAACGGCAAGAGTATGCTTTCTTTAATGTCATTAGGGGTAAAATCAAAGCAAGAAATTCGGATTGAAACCAATGGAGTGGATGAAGCAACGGCATTGGATCGGCTATCTAATTTGGTGACCTCAAACTTTAATGACTATTAATGAGCGATCTTGAATACCACGGAAGAAGTGCCTCTTCGGGTTTGGTTATGGCTCCCTTGCGAAAAATCTATCCCGCAAAAGCTCTTTATATTCCAGATCATTTAATTTCTGATGTGGAGGCTGATTTCATGAGGTTTAAAGAGGCTGTTGATAAAGCAAGATTGCGTGTAGATTCATGGAAAGATTCCATGCGTGGCAAATTGGAGGAATCTGAACTTGCCTTGTATGAGGCTTATGATCAAATGCTTCAGGATCCTGAGCTAATGAAACAAACAAAGGAGTTCATACAAAAAACAAAAAAAAATTCCTTTTTTGCTTTTCAAAGGGTTTCAGAGCAATACGCCCTCTCACTCTTAGCCCTGGATGATCCGTATTTAAGCGCTAGAGCTGATGATATAAGAATGCTAGCGGAGTTAGTTATTCGGATTGGTCTCGGGCAGGAGCATAGCATTGAGGATTGGAATGAGCAAGCCATTCTCCTTGCGCATCATCTCAGTACCCAACAATTGTCTACCATTAAACAAGAGAATTTAGCAGGAATTGTATTGGTTGAAGGTGGACTCACTGATCATACCGCTATTCTCGCAAAGGCAATGGGAATACCGCTGCTTATTGGAGTCGATGATAATGTAATGAAAATTGCCGATGGCTCATTTTCTATTCTAGATTCCGAAAGTAATCGGTTTATCATAAACCCATCCAAAGAACTTATTCAACTTACAAGAGCCCAGATTAAAGAGAAACGTATACATTGGGAGGAAGTCAAAAACCAGGCTCAGGCCAAGGCCTATACAAAATCTGGTCGCACCTTAGCTATTGAGGCAAATGTTGGGAGCCTTTTAGAAGTAGAACATGCAAAGGAAAATGGTGCTGAAGGCATTGGGCTTTTTAGAACAGAGTTAGCTTTTCTTCAGCAACAAAAGCCTTTATCGGAAGAGGACCATTTTGCGCTATATGAGTCTATGTTAAGCTCTTTTTCTGGGGTAACTCATACCATTCGTTTATTGGACTTCGGATCAGACAAACCATTGGGTTTTATGGAGCTTCCAAAAGAAGAAAATCCATCGATGGGTATACGCGCCTTACGATTAGGGATTAGAAATTATGAGTCATTGCTTAAGCCTCAGATAAGAGCTTTATTGAGACTTTCACAACATTATTCTATACGAATTTTGTGTCCAATGATTGCATCAACGAAAGATTGCATTGAAATTAAACAGCTGATTAAAAACGAATTAGAAGATTTTCGGTATCAAGATCGCATAGAATTAGCAATGCCTCCAGTAGGCATTATGGTCGAGATTCCTAACGTAGCTATCAGACCATATGAATTTATTGAATTAGCGGACTTCTTTTCTTTTGGAACCAATGATTTGGCACAGTTTTTAATGGCTGCAGATCGCTTGAATGGTCAACTTTCTGTCTATTTTGAAGACGCTAAACCTACATTAATTGAACTCATTGAAAATTTTTCGCGTCAGGCCAAAGCCGTTGGAAAGTCAGTTAGTATCTGTGGAGAGTTTGCTGCCGATACAAACTACACTGAAAAGTTTATTGATATGGGTGTATCGGCATTGAGTATGGCACCGGTGCAGATTCCAATAGTAAAAAAGAAGATTAGCGAACTTTGTTAAAGGTGTTTGATTCTTCCGCTGAAGCGCTTATAGAGTGCTTCATTGCTGAATCCGTCTACATTCTGACTGTAAAATATCGGCAGTTGAACTCCTTGTGAATGCGCTTTTTTCGTTGCTTCGGTGGCGATTAGGTTGACCAGAAAACAGCCTGCAATGGTAGAAGCTGCTCCTGTCAGGTCTGCTCCTATGTTCAATAATCCGTCACCGGTGGGCACATTGTTATCTAAAACGAGATCAGCAATCTCATACAACTTGGGTTGATTCGCAATTCTAGAAGGAAACGTTTTAGATTGAGTGAGCGAGGTGATCGCGATGACCTTGTTTCCATTTTCTTTAGCTAATTGGGCCATTTCTATAGGCATAGCGTTTCGTCCAGAATTGGAGATGATTACAAATAGATCTTCTTTAGCTATTTGATGCTGATCCCAGATCACTTTTGAAAAACCACTGATCCGTTCGATCTCGGCTGACCTTCGAGCTCCTTCTGAGGTCATTACAGTAGAATCGAGCATGGCGTTCACATTGGCAAGTCCGCCAGCTCTAACGAACAGCTCTAATCCGATCATGTGTGAATGGCCTGTGCCAAAGGTATGAATCAATCGATCCGTGATTAAGGTTTCGGCAAACCATTCAATGGCCTTTATTATGGACTGTTCATTGGATTGAACAATAGCGTCTAGAAGATGATTAACTGCGGTGTGATAAGGGTAAGGCATGGTTCAGTAGGACGAATGAGATTTGGTGTGAATGGATCTTCCTCCGCGACCGTTAGGGGCAAATACGCGCAGATGAATTTGTGGCGCATTGGTTGAGTCAATGGCAGATGTATAGATCGGATCTGTAACGGTTGGTTCTCGATCAGTAAAATTATAACGCACTTTTAATCCTGGAAAATGGGAGCGTACCTGCCATTTGCCTTCTAAAATTTTGGCTCCCGGTTTAGGCAAATGATAGTTGAGGGTAGGATACCAGTGGCTTATTAACGGTAGCAATCGCTGACCTAATGTGTTACTGAAGATATTCCAATCGCTCAAGCTCCATTCCTTTTGCATCACTGCATCGGCTTCTTGATGCCATTCGGGTGACGAGGCCCATGCTCTTTCTGAAAATACGATGAGGTTAGGCATGAGCAGTTCATCGAGCATGTCTTCATTAAATGCGGTTTCAGTCCAAAGCTGTCCTTGTATACCTAGAAAGTTTGCCCGCTTTTCGGGGTCAAGCCTAACTCGCTCTGCGATGTATGATGATGTCAGACCGTGCTTTTCGATCAATGTCAGATTTGAAAATACATTCAATGGATCAATCGCCCATGCATCGTAATAGTCGACATACCCAGACCAGTTTAGTCCGTAATTTTCGATGTCTTTATCATCGGTCATATCAAAGTAAAAGGCCGATGAGTTACTCATTATAGGCGTGAATCCTGCATTTGCCATTTTATAAATCATGTCTTCTCGGCCTTCTCCCCAACTGGTGTTCCAAACATAAGGGATCACCTCAAAATCTAAAGTTTCTGAAGCTATTTGTGTTTCGCCTTGGCTTTTCTCAGAGTGATCAAGTAAAATATCTTCCCATCCTGCCATAGTGATCCCTCGTGCATCAAAAAGATTTTTCAGGCGTTTTAAGTTGCTCGTGTAGAGTGAAGATATAGAAGAAATGCTCGGGCCTTGTTCTTTTAAATACTTAGCGCAAATGGGGGATTCTTGCCAGGCTCCGTAAGGAACTTCATCTGCACCAATACTGAATAAAGTAAGCGGAACCTCTGCATTTTTATAATTCTGTTCTACTGAAGAAATTACTTTTTCATAAAATGCGTAGGCGCTTTCAAGGCAAATACAGGCGATATTGTCGTTATAATTTTGAGCGGATCTGTAGTTGCTTTTATCTTCGAAATCGGTGAGAAGAAACTCTTTTGCCTTTTCGGTTTCGTTTAATTGTATATAGCGATAATAGCGACTCTCCATTGCCTTTACTGCTGCTCGGGCATGTGAAGGAAAACTGATCTGAGGTATGATTTGAACATTTCTCACTTGCGCATAGGATAGAAGTTCTTCGAACTCTAACGCGGTGAGGTAGCCATTGCTTTGAGGCGTACCTATGGCTCCGGACCCATACATTGGAATTAGTCGATCTCGTTCATCGGTGGTATATCCTCTATTTGAGGCAACCGAGGTCAACTCAGGCAGCCCGTCGATCTCAAGCCGCCATCCTTCATCATCTGTCAATCTCAAGTCTAAGTGATTCAACTTCATTCGACTCATCAGGTCGACGATCTGCTTTAGCTTAGGCAACCCGTAGAAATTTCTAGCGATATCTAGTAAAAATCCTCTGTAACCAAAGCGAGGGGCATCTTCGATCTGAGCAATTGGCCAGAGTGAACCTTCAAGGTCAGCGCTGTCGATCAATTGATGCAGCGATTGAAGTCCATAGACCAATCCTGGGTATGAGGCACTCTCAAGGGTGATGTGCTCTTGGGCAATATCAAGGCGATAGGCTTCACTATCGAGGGATGGATTGTAGCGAATGAAAAAATTTGACGGTGTATTCATTTCAAAATCTAGGCACTGCTCAAATAGATCATTCATAAGTGAAATTAGTTGAGGGCGAAAAGTGTTTAAGTTGGAATCAAGATCAATGGCCCATTGGTTATCTGCGGGTCGCTTGTTTTCAATAAATGATAAAGTAAGGGGTTTTGGAACCAGGGGATGAATAGAATCCTTTGGCAGAAGAAAGATGCCTTCTAAGCGATCAAAATGATTTTCTAGGGTTGGAATCTCTAATTCAGATAACCCCCTCGCCTTCTGCCAAATGATGGTGGTTTCAACATCTCGGGTTACGTCATTTTGAGCAATAAACACGCCAACGGGACCCATAGCTAATCGATCCATAACTCCTTGCTGCTGCAATTCAAAGATTAAAGTGTCTTTAGGTCTTAAAGCCCAGTGACTGTCGAATTGCAGCTTCATGTAATTGTCTCCGTTAATATGCGTGTATTGAATCCCATCGGGCAGACTCGTAGCAATAATTCTTCCTTTCATCTGGTTCCAATGAAGCTCCCATGAAGCGTCTTCGAAAGCTGTAGAAGAATGGTTGATCAACTCGAAGGTTACATTCATTCTTTCTTGAACCGTATCGATGGATCGAATAACATAATGCAGTTCTACTTTACCTTCTGAAGTTCGATTACACGAATAAAGTAATAAGATAATGACGATAACAGCGTACCGAACAAATGCCATTGGGATGTGTTTGTAACTCTTTTAAAATAAGTAATTTACACCAAAATTAGATCATAGATGAAGAAATTGTACCTGGCGTTCACGCTTACACTGATCGGTCTCTATTCTTGCAGTACTTCTGCTGAACAACCTGATTCGCTCAAGCCCATTGAGCAATTACAGGCCTATGTTAAAAACAATACGGGTTATAGTTTTTCTGTCGTAGATTCTCTCGAATATATGGAAGCCAAAGTGTACAGGGCCAAAATGATTTCAGGAGAATGGATGGCTGAAGAACAAACGACCCCTTCAGAATGGTGGCATTGGGTAGATATTGCTGTTCCGAATGAAATAAATACTGATAAGGCATTGCTGTTTATTGGAGGGGGCAGCACAGCAGATGAGGTTTGGCAGCTTGACACCCTCAATGTAGAAAGAGCCATATCAACGAGAGCTGTAATTGCTCATGTGAGTAATATTCCTTTTCAACCGGTTCATTTTGGATCAAGCGATACCATTGACCGCTATGAAGATGATTTAATCGCCTACGGATGGAAGCAGTTTTTAACCCGTGGTGCGACCGATGATCAGGCCCAGTGGTTGGCACGATTTCCAATGACAAGAGCGGTTTCAAGGGCGATGGATGTGGTTCAAGCGGTAACATCAAAGAACAGTTTGCCGGTGCAAGAGTTCTTTATTTCGGGTGCTTCGAAAAGAGGATGGACGACTTGG
>Ga0222714_10002584_pt1 | contig 19021 bp, 19 predicted proteins | sample C33_3DmetaG_FD_165048 | JGI IMG/M metagenome (GOLD analysis project Ga0222714, IMG submission 165048) | Estuarine water microbial communities from San Francisco Bay, California, United States - C33_3D | ecosystem: Environmental > Aquatic > Marine > Unclassified | place: USA: California...
AGGCCTGCTCGAACATTGGCATCTGACAGACTCCATCGACGGACAGTTACAAATGGCGGAGATTGAGAAACTGTCCGGTTACCCCCGGTTGGCCATTCTGCGCTTGGAAGGCCTGATGCGAAATAATCCCCGGAATGAGATGATTGGCCTGCGCCTGGTCTCATTGTATACCGAAAATGGCCAACTAGCCGAAGCCCGTCAGCTTGCGATTCAACGCACGCTGCGGCGACCCGAGAGTCCGGGTGCACCGGTCGATTTGATCAATCTATACCATGCCAGTGGCGATCAAGCAGCCTATCAAGAGACCGCGGATAAGTTCGTTGCCAAATTCTCGCAAGACCTTCGGGCTTTAATGTTGCTCTCAACTTCTGCCATCCGGCTGAAGGAACCGGAACTGGCCCGACAAGTCCGGGATGCTGCGTCCCGGGATGAGAATGGATGGGCCCCCGTTATTTTGCAGGTAAATTTGATGCAAGCCCAATGCAGTGCGGGGGACTATGCTGCCGCCTTGGTCAGTGCTGATATAGTGGATGGCTATAAATCCACTTCACCCATGATTCAGGGAATAACTTCAGCCTTGCGGGTCTGGGCCAGTTACGCCCTTGGGCAAAACCAATGACGGCGAAACCTGGTTGAACCAGTTGCTTACACTCACCACCCCATCCTTGAACCAAAACGGACCGATGCTGGCCTTCCAACTAGACCAATTAGGGAGGAAACCCGAGTCTCGACGGGTGCTGCTTACCTTGGTTGAGCGGAATCCGGACAGCAGCGCGTATCTGGTGGCCCTCGTCAAATACGATCTCGAACTCCAATCTTGGGATGAGGTCAAAAAGCGCCTGCCCGACCTGCTGGCGCTCGATCCCACCCCGGTCGAGTTATTGGGCACAATCTGGTCGCTGCAGGATGTGCTTAACCTGAATCCTGAGCTCCGGCAGCGTTTGAACAACCTGCTGAACTAATGCCCGTCCTAAAATCGCCTGAGCCCTTGCCAAATCGGGGCTGAGGCCCAATTTTGCCGCTCTATGCATTTCGCCAATTTACAATCCGGACTCAATGAACCACTCCCACGCGCAGACGAGGATGACGATGATGAGTCTGAGTCCTCCCAAGCTAAAAATCCTGCCCCGGTGGCCGCGTTGATTCAAAAGAAGTTTCTCGAACAACGTAAAATTTTTCTCTGGGGGGCCGTCACCGACGAGACCGCCAAGGATATCACGGAAAAGCTGCTTTATCTCGAGGCCACCGCACCGGGCAAGGACATCACTTTCTACATCAATACTCCCGGCGGTTCCATTACCGCAGGTATGGCAGTCTATGATACGATGAAAATGCTGACCTCACCGATCACGGTGGTGGTTACGGGCATGGCGGCCTCCATGGGCTCAATCCTACTCTGTGGGGCAAAGAAGGGCCGCCGATTGCTCTATCCCCATTCGCGGGTGCTCATCCACCAGCCGCTGATCTCCGGCCGATTCATTGGTCCGGCCACTGACATCAATATCCAAGCGATGGAGATGGAGAAGTTACGCGTTGAGTTGAATCAAATTTTGGCGGATTCCTCCGGCCAACCCATGGAACGCATCACGAAGGACACGGATCGTGACTTCTATTTGAAGGCGCAGGAAGCCATCGATTACGGTCTGGCGGACAAGATCGTCGACAAGGTCTGAGCCCAACAACGGCCAACCACAGATTGAAAAGGGCGGACTCCGGTCCGCCCTATTTTTTTACTTCGCCCAGAATGCGAGTCATCTCATGTTCCCAGGCAATGGCTTGACTCATATTACCCGCCGCACTGGCCAGCTTGGTTGCGTGCCGCAACCACTCTACCCGCAGTGCATCCGGCACTTCCTTCATGGAAAGCAAGTTGGCGTAAACCTGCATGGCCTCGGCCGGTTTTCCGCAGGTGTCCAACAAGTCCCCGGCATCGCGTAAGAGGCCCCAGTCGTTGCAAGTGACGGTTTTGAGGTGCGGGGCAAATCCGATAGCCGCAACGGCACCTGCTTCATCTTCATTCGCATTTTTCAATTCCGCCAAAGCCAAGCCCACGGCCAGACTCGGCCAAGCTTTCTGCTCACAGGTAGCAAGGGACACTGCATCCTCTTTCAAGCCGGCTGATTGCAAGCGGCTCATCTCACGCAGAGTCATATAGGCCCTATGTCTGGCAGGCAACTGATCACGTTGCCCCCACTGTTCAGTGAGACTGAGTTTAAATGGTTGATAGAGGGGATCCCCCACCAGCACGTTCTGCCAGCTCAAGACCGGCAGGGAAAAATAGGCGGCATCACCGACATTCATCCCATCCGCCAGTGCATCCAGCAAGCTATGTGGAAAATGCATCAACTGGAGATAGGGCTCAAAGACCGCACCCGTTGTTACGGCCGCACCCCGGGCGATCAGCGGACCACACCAGCCACTCGTGCTTGATCGGAGTGACGCAGCCGAATAACTGTGGATGTGAACGGCAATCGCGCCAGGCGCGAAACGGAATCCGGGTAGGGCAAAGGGTCCGTTCAGGTTACCGGCATACCATCCAAAATAGAGCGCCGGCATATCTATGCGAGCCCCCATCTCGAAAGTTCCTGATGCGCGATTGATCTCCGGGGGAAAATTGAGCGAATCCAGTCGTTTGATAATCAACTCCATCCATTCTTCACCCTGTTTATAGGGACCTTTTACATCCACGTATGATCGTCCCACCAAGCCGTGAGATTCGGCCTCGAGCGTTCCATTGATCAGTCCAATCACGTCATTGACCGAGGGTCCGTCCAGTCGTGCCACCTTGATGATGGTCCCCTCTACAAGCTGGGATGGGGCTTTGTTGCGAAAGAGTGGATTGGGCACGAACGCATTAATATTGTAGGGACCAAAGGCCATCAGGCTCAGTTCGGAATCCACGCATGCGTGATTGGTCTTAAACTGATTGCGTTCGCTTAAGCCATTAACCTCTGAGATCAGAGCCGGGTCATGATTGATCCGCAAAGGCACCCCGCGACAGGCCACGAGATAGGAAATACGATGACCCGCAAAAGCCATTTTTCGCCGGCCCACGTCATCGAACAATTTCATGGCCGTGCCATCAATCCAGCCACGCTCTACCAGCTGATCCTGCAATGGCTGCCAGATTCCGAGGACGAATTCTCGCCAGGAAATCGTTTCGTTGGTCGGCATGGGCAACGCGATGATGTTTTCGACCGGCACGGCACGCTTCTCCGCATAATAATGCGCGATGCGCATGGAATCCGGGTCATCCGAGTTCGCCAGAATGATGACGCGGTCGGCGAGATCAGCGCCCCACCCCATCGAGGTGAGCATGAGCAGTAGGATGTTCGCAATAAACCGGCGCACCCGAACAGCGTGGCCACGTTGATCAATTTGACGAGGCCTCATTCACCCTGCTTGCCAAATGTGATCCAGTTTGCCTAACTCAGATACGGCGATGGATTCCGCCTTCCCTTCTGGGAAAATCCACTTGTGGATAAACCGCCCTCTCCGGGCTGATGACTCCTGTTAATTCAATCCTAACAGTCGTCCATCCTATGCTCTACGTATTCATTGCCCTCGGTGGGGCCATCGGTAGTGTCACCCGCTACTGGCTCTCCACGCTGATAGACACCCGGCTCAACGCTGCCTTCCCGTGGGGAACTCTCTGCGTGAACATCACCGGCTGTATCGCCATCGGTCTCTTTGCCAATCTCACCGGCGCCGATGGCCGCCATATCGGCAGTCTCGAAAATCGTTTCTTCTTCATGACCGGGATTTGTGGCGGTTACACGACTTTCTCTTCATTCAGTCTGCAGACTTTGAATTTAGTGCGAGAGGGAGATGGAGTGCGCGCAGTCGCCTATGTCCTGGCTTCGGTCCTCTTGTGTCTGCTCGGGGTGTGGCTTGGCCACCACACCGCGAGCCTTATCAACCAAAGCCATGCAGGTTAATCCCCAGCGATGAATTGGTTCTACTGGGCTTTGCTCTCTGCAATTTTCGCCGGCATTACAGCTGTCCTGGCGAAGGCCGGGGTTGAAGGCGTAAACTCACATCTCGCCACGGCCATACGCACGGCGGTCATTTTGGTATTCACTTGGGCCATTGCGTTGAGTGTCGTCCCGATGTCGGACATTGGCTCCCTGACCCGCCGCACATGGCTTTACCTCGTGCTTTCAGCCATCGCCACCGGGTTGTCTTGGCTGTGTTATTTCCGCGCCTTGCAATTGGGTGAGGCCTCGCGGGTTGCCCCCATCGACAAACTGAGCGTGGTATTTGCCATTCTGCTCGCCGCGGTATTTTTGCGGGAGAAACTCACATGGCAGCACTTTGCGGGTGGCGCACTGATCGTCAGTGGCGCCCTCCTCATTTCCTGGAAACCCGCGGCGTGAACTGAACTCAGGGGGCCGCTTCAGATTTTTGACGCTTGGCCAATTGCCCTGCCAAGTAACCGTCCTCTGGCGCATTCCGCCACGCCGTCAGCCAAATCGATGCCAGCATTTCACCACCTTTGAGGAGCTGGCCCTCGATAAAGTCACGTCCCGTAGTAGTTTTGCCGATGTTATCCGCCTTGAAAACTCCCGTCTTTTCCAATGCGTATAACGGTTCCACCAAGGCATTCTGCGCGCGTAGATAATCCATGGTGACAACAAATACCGGATTACGACCATCCGCCGGCAACGTGACTTCAATGGAGGCTACCGTCTCCACCCGCGGCAAAAGTCCGGCGGTATTGATACCTGCTTTGGCAATAAATCCGCCATCGATCCATGAATGGATCCCGGGCCACTTGGTGTAACCCTGTGGATTATCACCCACCCACCCGTTGTGGTGAACCGAAGTATGCAAGGGTTGGGCCCCGTCGCCGACGTAATGCCCCATCACCCCCATAATGTAGACGATGTTGGCCTGCGCGTTGGCAACTTCCTCCGGAGTTCCGGCTTTTTCAAAGGTCTTCAAATACGAGAAGGCCGATTTCAGTTTACCGTAATATTCTGTCACTGCCCATGGCAGCAACCCGGGCCATTCGCGCGTGTGGTCGGTATTTTTTAGGGGATCGATCTCTGGAAATTTATCCAGATGCGCTTCACGTCCTGCGGCAAAAGTGGCGGCAAATACATAACGCAAATCCGACACGGTCTGCGGATCGATCCCCGCATCCGGCAGTTGTTCGATGTCCAAATAATGATCGACCGAATTGTAATGCTTGATTGGCAGATCCGAATTGTTGCGCCAACGATCGGGTTCACCCGCCAAAAATGCGATCCGTTCAGCATTAGACGGCGAATGAACAAAGGCTGGGAAATCATCCGGCAAGGCCGCCAAGGCGAGTTCATTGACCATGCGGTGACCGGAATAATCCCAAGCCGCCATCGGCAAGGTGATGCCGGAACCCAAGACCGTAAGGATCAGCGCGAAATGTATTTTCATGTTGGTGGTAAAGCTTGGTGATTATTGTCCGCCGCGCACTTTGCGCACTCCAGCCAAAACATTGCCATAAACCTGGATGCCGTTCGCGATGGCCTCGGCAATCTTCTGCCGGTAAGCCGGGGTGGCTATTTTGCGCGCCTCCGCATCGTTGGAAAGAAATCCGCTTTCAACCAAAATTGCCGGACACTCCACCTGACGCAGCACCGCCCAGCGGGCCCGCTTCAAGCCCCGGTCGGTGACATGAAGTTCTTCGATCATTCGACGGTGCACTTGGTAACCCAATTGGATATTCCAATGGTCGTTGGTGTTTCCAGGATTGGCCACCTGCGCGCCCTTGTCATCGTCATGTTCAGGGTCGGCGGTGGAATATTGGCCGCGTGGGGTCAGGGTATAAACCTCCAAGCCGGTCACCCGTTGCGCGTCACTACCCACCGCATTGAAATGCAGACTGATGAACAGGTCCGCGCCGGACTTTTTGGCAATGGTCGCACGTTGCAACAAATCCGAAACCTTGTCCGGTCCCAGAGCCATGTCTTCATTGCGCGTCATGATCACGCGATAGCCCATCGTTTCGAGCACACGCTGCAGTCGCCGGGCCGTATCCAGGGCGAGAGTTTTTTCATTTACGGACAATCGCCGGTTTTCCTTGCCCGGATCACGTCCACCGTGGCCCGGATCCAATACAATGGTTCTGAGAGCTGGAACCGGCACATCGCGGTCGCCCGCCAAAAGGATCGGGGTAAAAAGTTTCTCCGCATCCAATCGGCTGATATGAATGCTTTTTTTGTAATACCATGCGGCATCACCCAGAAATACCCGCAGGCCATTGATCGAACATTCCCGACTGTCGGCCTCTAATTCCAATTTCGTCCAAGCACTTGTCAGCAGCAGTTTTCGTCCACTATTGGTTGCGGTGGCCTTAAGGCCAAATCGCGCCCCAAATTCGTCGGCATTTACATATTCGATACCACCCAATCGCACGGTTTTCAGGCTTTGGGCGGCTTGCAGTTGCAACCCACTGCCCACGCAGCACCAGATCACGAGCGTAACCAGGACCCATCTGCTCACGTAGAGGCGCCTGCATTCAGCCACGGCGCATATCCTCAATCGTCCTGCTCTTCGGAATCTGCCGCATCATCACCATCATGATCATCCTTCCCCTTGGTATCCGAGGGAGGTGGTGGTGGTTCATCGTGGAATTTCAGTTTCCGTTTATTGGCCGGCAGTGCCGTCAACATCACGTTGATATTACGACCGATCAAACGGGGTTCTGAATCCGCATGGCCCATCTCGGCGAGTTCGGCAATGGCCCGTTTCATCACGTCAAAGCCGATCTCGGTGCGGGCCATTTCACGGCCGCGAAATTTCAAGCGCATCTTAACCTTGGCCCCGTGCGAGAGGAATTCCTCGGCCCGGCGGAGTTTGGTGTAGAAGTCGTTCTCTTCAATGCGCGGAGTAAATTCGATCTCCTTGATTTTGCTGGCGGTAACCTTGGAGTGGGAAGTTTTCTTCGATTCCTCGTAGACATACTTACCGAAATCCATGATGCGACAAACCGGTGGTTTGGCATTGGGTGCGACCTCGACAAGCTCCAAGCCCACTTCCAGTGCGAGACTGATGGCGGTGGAAGTTTGCAAGATCCCGAGCTGTTTGCCCTCGGGCGAAATAACCCGGACTTCGGGAACGCGAATGCGATGATTACGACGGATTGCCGCAAACGGGTTGGTGTTATTGCGTCGGTTATAATTACCGCGGTTGCCGCCGGCAGAAGGAAACGAATTGGCCATCAAATAAGGTATATACTGGAAATCAGGACGTGGCGGTTTTCAGGGTTTGGCAGGTCAATGACAACACCTATTTAGCAAACCCGGTCACGAAAACGTTCATACACTGAAACTTTCGCCACAGGAACAACTCGCCTTGGCATTGGGGTTCGTGAACTTGAACCCCCCGGCAATCAACTGACTGGAATAGTCCAATACCGTGCCCCGCAGGTAGAGCGCCGTCTTCCCATCGACAATCACCGATATCCCGGCCGACGGCACCAAAATGTCACCGCGTTTGGGCTCGGATGCGAATCGTAGTTTGTAACTCAGCCCATTGCAGCCCCCGCCGGTTATGGCGATACGCAACAGGTCACCTTGTTCTTCCCGGGCAATCAATTGACGAACTTTACCGCCTGCGGCCTCGGTCAGGCGCACCAGATTTTCGTTACCCACCCGCACTCCTTCCGGCACAACGGGATGGGCCGGAGCTTCAATGGAGCAGGTGGTGGTTTCAGACATGATGCTCAAACTATCGCGAATCCTGGCCATGAATCAAGCGTCGGGCCAACTTCACGGCATTTGCGAAGCTTTGCATCGATGCCTTACCCTGTCCTGCAAGATCAAAGGCGGTCCCGTGATCCGGACTGGTGCGCACATGCGGCAGACCGAGCGTGACATTTACGGCGTTGTCAAAATCAACGGTTTTTAGCGGACCCAGCCCTTGGTCGTGATAAAGCGCCACCACGACATCAAACTCACCACGCAGGGTGCGCCCAAAGACCGTATCACCCGGCAATGCGCGCGATAAGCCAGGTATTCCTGCCCGTAAACGATCTAACACCGGATCGATCAGCAGATTTTCCTCCATTCCCAACAGGCCACCCTCACCCGCATGCGGATTGAGTCCACAAACCGCAATCCGCGGAGCCACAATCCCATCGGCCAGAGCCAACTGCCCCGCCGCGTGCACTGTGCGTTCCAATAACATGGGCGTGATCGCCCCGGGAATTTTAGCCAACGGGATATGCCAAGTCGCCAGAACCACCCGCAAATGATCGCCCGAAAATCCCATGACCGGTGTGCCCCCCCAGCGCGCAGCAAAAAATTCAGTTTGTCCGGGAAAGGCATAACCAATCCCGGCCAACTGCGCCTTGCTGACTGGTCCGGTTACCACCCCGGTAAAGCGTCCTTCCCGACATCCGGCCGCCGCCAATTCCATGGCCGCCAACGCAATCAAAGCCCCTTCCCCATTAGGCTTCCCAGGCAGGGCCTTAAAGTCCTCCAACCCCACCGAGATTTTTTCGCCGGCCTCGGGCAAGGTCTCCAACCAAATGCGCGGTCCGATCACCGCCACCTTAGCCGCTTCGGCCGGATTTGCGCGCAACCAGTCCGCCACAATTTCCGGACCGATTCCGGCCGGATCGCCACAAGTAATCGCGAGCTTACTCGTCATCCACCGCGCCTCCTGTCGGTCGACGCCGGGCTCGCACAAACCCGCGTTTACCTTCCTTGAAGAAATCTAGAAACTGGCGTGCCTCAACGGTGGCATACTGCGACCCGGCAAGCATGTCTGCCGCCACGTTGCGAATATTGCCCGTCGTGAAAAAGATTTCCGCAAAAGCCCGCTTTAGTTCGACCATGGCTTCACGACTGAATCCCCGGCGGCGCAAACCCACCACATTGAAGGCGATTACATCATCCCGTTCGGCCACCATCAGATAGTGCGGCACGTCCCGTGTAATGGCCGCCAGACCGGCTACCATTACACTTTCACCTATGCGGCAGAATTGGTGAACCGCCGATCCACCACCCATGAAGGTGTGTGCCCCAATGGTAACGTGACCCGCCAGCAAGGCAGCATTGGCTAGCACCGCGTGATCCCCGACCACGCAATCATGCGCCACATGACTCGTCGCCATGAGAAAACAATTCGCCCCCACCATCGTCGCTTGGTCGGCATGAATCGACCGGTTGATCGTCACATGCTCCCGGATGACCGTGCCACTGCCGACCGTGACACCGGAGGCTAACGAACGGTCAAATTTTAGATATTGGGGGTCTCCTCCCACCACGGCAAACGGATGCACCACCACGCGGTCCCCTAGCACGCAATGTTTGGTCACGATCGCATGCGCCATGATCTCACAATCGGCACCCAACACGGCACCGGGTTCGACGATCGCAGTCGGATGAATGCTCGTCGGCATGATCAGTTACGCCCGCGCTTGGATGGGGTCGATCGGTCGGGAAACATGTCGAGTTGTCCGTCCTTCAGTAGATCATAGTTCTTCAGAATGCGGATCACCTGCAAGGTATCGCTTTTCCGGTAACTGCGGTTGACTTCGACCTTGTCGATCAAGTCCAGCAGCATGGAGCGAAATGAAATAATGCCATCCACTCCACGCTCTTTTAGCACCTCCACACTTTGCGAACGGAAAGGTTCCGCGGTGGGGAGTCCGGGCAACACCAGGATTTTCGTCAATTCACCCGCCCCTTCATCCTTGCTTTCGGTCGGAAAAAATCGGGTCGCTTCCTTCAACACATTTTCCTCTAGGAAGCGGAATATTTCCGGGCTACTTTTGAGCATACCGGGAGAAAATACATCCGTGTGCCAAGGTTTCACCGCGACCACCGCGCGCTGAATGAAACGCAGTTCACTGGAGAAAAGAAAAAAGTCCGGTTTCTTTGCTCCGCGTCGCCAAGCGGGATTATAGACCAGCAAATCGATTTCCTCGTCACTGGTCTTGCGACGAGCCTGCACCTGATACTTGCGCATCTGGCGCACAAGAAATCCGTTTTGCTCGAAATACTCGCGCACAATCCCTTCGTCGATGGCGGCCATGTGGTGTAAGTTAGCCTGAGTGTCGCGGTTTTGTCACTTCAATCCACGGCCCCGATATTTCGAAAACAGGCCTCGGCCAAGGGTAGTTCAATTCCATCTTGGGTAACGGCACGTCCCAGCGCGTGAAGCACGACGAAACGTGGCAGTCCCGCCCGCACTTTTTTATCCCTCGCCACAGCCGCCATCAGATTTGTCAACGGCAGGCCTTCACGCAGGCTCACGGGCAAGGCATGCGCCTTGAGCACCGTCGTTATCCGGGTTACTTCGTCCGTTGTGATATACCCCAGTTGCTGCGACAAATGAGCCGCCGCGACCAGACCAATGGCAACGGCTTCACCATGCAGATAAATCCCATAGCCAGCCACCTGTTCAATCGCATGGCCAAACGTATGGCCAAGATTTAGCAGCGCCCGACCACCTTCCTTTGCGGTCTCGCGTTCGTCGGCTTCCACGATCGCCGCTTTGATTTCGCAGCAACGCCGAATAACACCGGCTAAGTCCGGACTCCGCACAGTCAAAGGAGTCCTTTCCAGCTGCGCTAGTAACGCTGCATCAGCAAGCAAACCATATTTGATCACCTCGGCCATACCGGCCGCAAATTCCCTCGGGGGCAAGGTGGTCAGCAGACCAGTAGCCACAAACACTCCGCGTGGTTGGTGAAACGCGCCCACCAAATTTTTCCCTGCGGAAATATTGATACCAGTTTTGCCACCGACCGAACTGTCCACCATGGCCAGCAAGGTGGTGGGCACTTGAATAAATTCTATGCCGCGCAAATACGCCGCCGCGCTAAATCCACCTAAATCACCGATCACGCCGCCGCCAAGGGTGACGAGCACTCCGCCACGATCACATTTTTCTGTCGCCAAAAAGTCCCAAACCTCACCCAAGGCACCCAAAGACTTCGTGCCCTCACCGGGGGGTAATATTAAGCGGGGACATCCGGCCAAAGTTTCCACCAGCATCCATGGTAAAGCATGCGCGATATTTTCATCAGTGAGCACGACGACTTTCCTTCCCGCTGTGACCAATTTCGCAATCTCAGCTGAAATGACAGCTGTGAGATCACTGCCGAAGTGAATTAGGTAGCTTCTTTCACTGAGATTAATCCCAAGGGCTTCCATCGTGATATGAGTTAACACCTTGATTTTCAGCAACGTCAATCGGCTTGTTAATGAGACTGAGATTCTTTCACAAAAATAATTGACGCCGGGAGGCTCTTCTACGCTACTGAGACCCGGTCTCTATTATATCTGATGTCATTTCCCTCCACCTTTACCGAACTTAATACCAGCGCAGCCAGTCGGGCAGCGGCACTTACGGCCCTGTTATTGAGCAGCGGAGCCGCAAGGGCGTTTGCCGAAGATTATCTGGTAGAAAACAGCGAACCGGAGGTGCTGCCCCAGTTTGAGGTGACTGAGGATACTGCCTCTACCCTTGCCGCAGCCAAATTCAACACACCCCTCATCGACACGCCACAAACCATCACCGTCATTCCAAAGCAGGTGATTGAACAGCAGGGGGCGACGAATCTACGCGACATTTTAAGAAACTCTCCCGGTATCACCTTCCAGGCGGGCGAAGGCGGCACCCCTGCCGGTGACCAGATGACCATTCGCGGTTTCAGTGCCCGCACCGACATGTTTGTCGATGGGGTCCGGGATTTGGGCGGCTATGCCCGGGACTCTTTCAACTTGGAGCAGGTCGAAGTAGCCAAGGGTCCCTCCTCTTCCACCGCCGGTCGCGGTTCAACCGGAGGTTCAGTCAATCTTGTGACCAAGTCCCCGCATGCCGGAGTAAGTCGGGTGGCAAACGCCGCGATCGGCACAGACGATTTCAAACGTGGGTCGATCGATATCAACCAGCCGATTGATACCGACAAAGCCGTTCGACTTAACCTCATGGCCACCAAAGCCAATGTGCCAGGACGCGATGTGGTGGAAAATTCGAGTTGGGGTATCGCTCCCTCCCTCGCCATCGGCTTAACAAAACCGACCAAACTTGTGCTATCCTATCAACGGCTCGAACAGGACAACATTCCTGATTACGGTCTGCCGCGCCAAGTCTTCAGCTACCAACCTCAGGTCCCGTCCACCAACTGGTATGGATTAAAGGCGCGAGACTATGAGAAAATTGAACAAGATCTGGTCACCGCCATTGTCGAGCATTCGAGCGCGAATGGATTCAAGCTGCGTAACCTCACCCGTTACGGCAGCACCTATCGCGACTCGGTCATCACTGCACCGCGCTTTGTATCGGGAAGCACCGATGTCATCCGTCGCTCCGATTGGAAATCCCGCGACCAAACGGATGACATTCTCGCCAATCAAACCCACCTTGATGTCGATGTCATGGTTGGCAGAATCAATCACGCGATCGCCGCCGGCGTTGAAGTCTCGCGCGAGAAGGAAACCAATTTCAATCGGGTTGAAAACCCCGCCACCTTATTGCCGGATACCGACGTCTATGCGCCCAATCCGGACGATGCTTACACCGGCCGCATCACCCGAGATGGCGCGTATAACCGAGCGGTCGCCGATACGGTTTCACTTTACGCCTTCGACAACATCTTTGCCGGACAGCAGTGGCAGGTATTCCTCGGACTGCGCTACGATATCTTCGAGGCGACCCACGACGTCGTCGACGATGCCGGTGCGAAAACCCGCTATTCGCGCGACGACAAGGCACTATCGGGTCGGCTGGGCATGGTCTACAAACCCACCGCCCAATCCAGCGTCTATGCCGGTTATGCCAACTCATTTAATCCTTCCGCCGAAGGTCTGAGTCTGACTACCCGGAGTGGCTCATTGGAGGACGTCGCACCCGAAAAGACCGACAGCTATGAACTCGGGGCAAAATGGGATGCGTTGCAAGGTCGTTTGGCCTTCACTGTAGCCCTCTTTCGCACAGAGAAAACCAATGCCCGCACCCCCGGGATAGATCCCAATGATCCTCCCACCGTATTGGATGGGAAAGAACGAGTGGACGGTATTGAGCTCAGTTTAGCCGGCCGCATTACCCGCGAGTGGGAAGTTTTTGCCGGTTTAGCTTTGATTGACAGCGAGATCATCGCTTCGAACACCGCTGGTTTGGCAGGCACTGAATTCGGTCTGACGCCCAAGACGACTTTCAATATGTGGACTACCTATCGCCTGCCTTTCGGACTCACGGTCGGGAGTGGCGCGCAATACATGGACAGTGTTTTTCGCAACACGGTGGCTAACGCAGACACCATTCCCTCGTATTGGCTTTTCAACGCCATTTTGAGCTATCCGCTTAACGATCAAGCCAGTCTCCAGCTCAACGCCACCAACCTGTTCGACGAGGAATACATCGATCGGGTCGGCGGTGGTCACCACATCCCCGGTCAGGCTCGCCAAATCGTGCTATCCGCCCGGTTCAATTTCTAATGTCGAACTCGCTTTAGCATGATACTGGCTATTCCTGATATTTTGACCGGTGCAGAACTCGGCGAGGCACGGGCACAACTGGAAGCGACGGAATGGATCGATGGCAAGGCCACCGCCGGCCACCAAGGCGCGCGCGTGAAGGACAATCAGCAACTCGCCCGTGACAATCCCATCGCGGATGAAGTTGGGGCCCGGATAATCGCGGCGCTGCACAAAAATCCGCTGTTCGTTTCGGCCGCACTGCCGCTACACATCCTGCCGCCGATGTTCAATCGTTACAGCAGCGGGCAAACATTCGGCACCCACGTGGACGGTTCCATTCGCACCCTGCCCACCGGGCAACGCATCCGCACCGACTTGTCCTGCACTTTGTTCTTCGGTAATCCGGAAGAATACGACGGAGGTGAACTAATCATCGAAGACACTTATGGCGAAAAATCGGTCAAGCTGCCGGCCGGTCATCTCATCCTTTATCCATCGACGAGTCTGCATCGGGTTACCCCCGTCACCCGCGGCACCCGGCTCTGCGCCTTCTTCTGGTTGCAGAGTATGATTCGTGACGATACCCGCCGCACACTGCTTTTCGACATGGATATCGGCATCCAACGAGTGGCAACCGATCAACCAGATCATACCGGTGTGATTCAGCTCACCGGCGTATACCATAATCTCCTGCGCCAGTGGGCAGAAGTATAAGGCGACACAGGCCGTGCTATCCGCCAGGTCATATGCTTCTATCGCGCAGCTGGATGCAGCCAATTGGCTGCGCTGCGGTCAGAATCTGGAGTCGAAGGGGGATCCCTCCACCCTGAAGGATGCGGTCAGGTGCTACGATCATGCCATCGCGATTCTTCAAGCAAAGCACCCCCTCGACTCGCGCACCATTCGCGAACTCGCCGTCGCGTGGATGAATCGAGGGAATGCTCTGCAAAAAATCCCCGCAACCCCGCAAATAGCACAGTCCGTCGAAGCCTATGATCAGGCTATCGTGCTCTTCACTTTGTTGGATCATCGGGGTGACGAAGCCCTGACCAACAGTATCGGCTCCGCCTGGCTGAATCGTGGGCATGCGTTGCAACAATTCAAAGACATCGAACACACCCAGAAAGCCAGCGAATCCCTGGAAATTGCCATCAACCTGCTCAACGCCCTGCCCTATAATGAAGTGCTGGACTACCGGCTCAATCTGGCAGGGGCTCAGGTCAACCTGGCCCATCTGCTGCTGGATACATCGGCCGACGATCACTGTTTGCGGGCGCACGCCGCCGCAACCACGGCATTAAATCTCACCGCCAAATATGAACTGGAACGGACCGGGTTTGCGGATCTCGGCCTCAAAGCCCGTCGGATAGTATGCGAGGTCACCGGTCAGTGGTTGGTAGAAACCGATGATGCCGACCGGCGCAAAGATCTGGTCGCCAAGACCAGCGATATCGTCGACACCGGACTGACCTTGGCTCGCCGATGGGAAGCCATCGGCGTATCGCAGTTTCGCCCATTGGCGCTGCGCTTGTTCCGCTTTGGCACCGCCTATTATCGGCGTTACCAACCGCACTTTCTCGCCGACTTCATTCTGGAAAATATTGACGCCACACCCACCTCCGACGCGTTCGTGGCTGAACCAGAATTCAGCGCCATTGCCATCGAGGCCCTGCAGGTCACCCGCCAGGAGTTGCGCAACGGATATCCTGTGATCATGGATAATCCCGACACCAAACGGCGGTTGCAAACCTTGGAGGGTATCGAAGATGCCTTACAACGTCTGCAACGCCTGACCCATCAATTCTGACCATCTTGCCAAGCTGATTCCCATGACTGTTCGCAAAACCATTTTCTGGATTCATCTGATCGCAGGTGTCGCAGCCGGCCTCTCAATCTTCATCATGTGCTTCACCGGCACGGTGTTGGCCTTTGAAAAACAGATTGTCGCCTTCGCCGAACGCGATGTGCGGCAGGTAAAGCCCGGGGAGTCCGCTTCCCATCTCCCGGTAGCCGAACTGCAAAAGGTCATCAAGGCCGCGCATCCCGATGCCAAGCCCACGGCGATTACGATTTCGGCTGATCCCGCCGACGCGGTCGTCTTTCGACTGGGCCGCGACGGGGCGCTCTATGCAAATCCTTACACGGGCGAAATCGCGGTTCCCACCACCACGCGCACCCATGATTTCATGCATTTCATGGAAGACTGGCACCGCGTGCTCGCCTTGGTTGGAGACAATCGTCCCATCGGCAAGGCTATCAATGGCGCGTGTAATCTTGCGTTCTTCGTTCTCGCTGTAACCGGACTCTATATTTGGTGGCCACGCAAATGGCGCACCAAAGGCCTGCGCCGTTCACTCTGGTTTATGAAAACCGACAACGGTAAAGCACGTGACTGGAACATTCATAACGTCATTGGTCTCTGGTCCGCGCCGATTCTGATCATCCTGACGCTCACCGCCCTGCCGATCTCTTATCGTTGGGCCGCTAATCTGATCTATAACGTGGCCGGCGAAGAAGCTCCGGTTCGCACTGGTCCACCCGGTTCAGCCGCACCTGATAGTTCTATCCCCCCACCCACTTCGGGCACCAAGCCGGCTAGTCTCGACGACCTGTTAAATGCTGCCAAAAATGCGATTCCGGAGTGGACCGAAATTACTTTGCGCCTCGGCGGCGGAAGCCAGCCCCAACCAGTCACCATTGCAGTCAAAGCACCCGGTGCATGGCCACGCACGGCCACGACCAGCCTTAAGCTAAATCCATATACGGCGGAGATAATACAGGTCGAAAAATTCGATGATCTATCTGCCGCACGTCGCTTCCGTTCATGGTCCCGGTTCCTCCACACCGGTGAAGCCCTCGGCTATGTTGGGCAATTCATCGCCGGCCTCGCGTCACTCGGAGGATGTTTTCTCGTCTATACCGGTTTCGCCCTGACTTGGCGGCGCTTTGCGCGCTGGCGCAACAGCCGGCTCGGTTAATTTCCGATTACACAGGTCGGATTCTCAAAATCCAGAAACCCGAAGGCACCCTGCTTTCGGGTTTTCTGTTTGCCACGGCAATGTGTCATGGCCGGCAATAATGGCTTCCCTTCCACGGACACTCACCCAAATTCCCCAAACCCTTTCTTCGCTATGAAAACCCACAAGTCCCATTTCCCTCGCATCAAGACCATTGCCTACGAAGGCCCCGGATCGACCAGCTCGCTGGCTTTCCATCATTACAACCCCGATGAGGTGATCGACGGCAAGACGATGAGCGAGCACCTGCGCTTCTCGATTGCCTACTGGCATTCTTTCCGCGGCGTGGGCTCGGATCCCTTCGGTCCCGGCACGATCGTGCGGCCATGGGAAAAAGGCAAGGACTCCCTCTCCATCGCCAAGACCCGCATGGAAGCCGCCTTTGAATTCTTCCAAAAGATTCGCGCGCCTTTCTGGTGTTTCCATGACCGTGATATCGCGCCTGAAGGTCGCACCTTGGCTGAATCAAACCGCAATCTCGAGAAGATCGTCGCGCATGCCAAACAGCTCCAAAATGCCACCGGCGTAAAGCTCCTCTGGGGCACGGCCAATCTGTTCAGCAATCCGCGCTTTATGTGCGGTGCGGCCACCAATCCCGATGCCCATGTCTTCGCTTACGCAGCGGCCCAGGTAAAACAAGCCATGGATGCGACCAAGGAACTCGGCGGTGAAAACTACGTGTTCTGGGGCGGTCGCGAGGGCTATGAGACTTTGCTCAATACGAATTTGAAACGGGAGCAGGACCATCTGGCGGCCTTCCTCCACATGGCCGTGTCCTACGCCAAGAGCATCGGCTTCAAAGGACAGTTCCTCATCGAACCCAAGCCAAAGGAACCGACCAAGCATCAATACGATTTCGACGTCGCCAGCGGCATCGCCTTCCTGCGCACCTACGGCCTCGAGAAGCACTTCAAATTCAACATCGAGACGAATCACGCCACGCTCGCCGGTCATACCTTCCAACATGAGATCGAAGTGGCCGCCGCGCAGGGACTGCTGGGTTCCATCGATGCCAATGCGGGTGACCTGTTGCTCGGTTGGGATACCGACCAATTCAACACCGACGTGCGCGAATTGACCCTCGCGATGATCTCAATTCTGCGGGCGGGTGGTCTGGGCACCGGCGGTTTCAACTTCGACGCCAAGCTGCGCCGTCCCTCCACCGATTTGGAAGATCTGTTTCACGCCCACATCGGCGGCATGGATGCCTATGCCCTCGCATTCAAGCTGGCCCGCCGGGTCCTGGCGGAAGGCAAATTCGAGCAATTCGTGACCGACCGTTACAGCTCGTTTGACCAAGGCTTCGGCCGGGATATCGAAACGGGCAAGGCCTCCTTCAAATCCCTTGAGAAGCTGGTGCTGGGTAAGCTCGGTGAGCCGAAGTTGAAATCCGGCAAACAAGAATACCTCGAAAACTTGCTGGCTACTTATCTTCACGGATAAATCCGACGTAGCCAAATTATCGCAAAGCCGCTCGCTAGAGCGGCTTTTTTGTGACCTTTTTGGAATAACAGCGTCTATATCTGCCCATGCGTGTCCTCCTTTCCCTCCTTATCCTGTCTATGTTATCCGCGTGTTCCTCGGTGAACGCCCGGCGTGACCCGGCAGTGGACCTCACCAAGTTCCAGCACTTCTACGTCGAGCAACGATTGAATGATAACAACGGCACCGGGGAGTTGATTGCCGCTGATCTGCGTCGTCGGGGCTATGATGCCACATGTGGTCACCTCACCATGATGCCTGATAACGTTCAGGTAATTATCACATATGATGCCCGGTGGACCTGGGACTTCCGCTCGTATCTGATTGATCTCAACATTTCAGCGAATCTTAACCACAGCAACAAACTCATTGCCACCGGTTCCTATCACCAACCTGGGATCATCCCGAAAGAACCGGCCAAACTCATCAAAGTTCTGCTTGATGGTTTCTACAAGTAGACCTCGGCTGAGTTACGGATAAGCACAGACAGGGCAGCACTGGCCTCCTGACCTCAAACTGTAAGAATTGGGTAGGATTGAAGTCCACACACTTCAGATCATGTGTCGGGTCATGCTGCCCACCCCTGGCACATTTTCGGTGTTACCCCGCTGGCTGAGCCGTTGGTGCAAACTAACCGGCATCGCGTTAGGTATCATACTGCCTGCTACCGGCGCGAACGCTGACCCCACCGATCCGTGGCAGTCCGCTCTGAACCTTGATTACAATACCGCCTCCGATGGCCTCGCGCGTCAGCACGACGTTGCGCCCGATGACTTGCGGATCACCTGTGCCTACGCCGCAAGCCTGCTCGTGCGCGAACCAGTCACCGATGCCAATGTGGAGAAGGCTCGTAGTCTCCTGGAAAGCGTAATCGCAAACGCACCGCGGACAGATGTGCAGCATCGCCCGCTGGCACTCTATCTCACCGCCCGGATTGATCACGATCACATCAACCCGCCTCGCCTCGACGAGGCCCAAGTGCGCTATGAGCAACTCCGCCGCGAATATCCCACCCACCCCTTGGCCGATCAGTCTGCCGTTCATCTTGGCCTGCTCCAGGCAGTGCAAAGCCCTCCACCCGACCCGAAAACTGCGGTAGCCATCGTT
>Ga0222714_10002585_pt1 | contig 19016 bp, 27 predicted proteins | sample C33_3DmetaG_FD_165048 | JGI IMG/M metagenome (GOLD analysis project Ga0222714, IMG submission 165048) | Estuarine water microbial communities from San Francisco Bay, California, United States - C33_3D | ecosystem: Environmental > Aquatic > Marine > Unclassified | place: USA: California...
TGTATAATCAATACCGTTGTAAATCAAATCTATTGTATCTGAGCCAACAAGTAGACCCATATCTATTATGTAGTTTGCACTTACAACATATTGAGAATTAGTTAGTGCACTAAAAACAATCGTGTTGGCCGTAGTATTTCCTGTAAAAAATCCTCTCAAAGGAGCGGTATTATATACAGGAGATATTGTCGAATCTAAAGTTGGTAAACCATAAGTAGTACCTGTAGAACCACTAACATAATACGGATACTTTACACTTTGTTTATTTGATTCAGGAACGCCAGAAGAATTTTGAGTATTAAAATTAGGTTCAAAAATAAAAGAGTTGTATTGATTATACGAAGATCCTAATTTATCATAGGAAACCTCACTATCACCAATTTGAAAATAAGCAACACGAAAATTACCTTCTGACATTTTTTGCCTTCCTGTATCCGTAACCCTTGTGTTAACCAATCCCGAAGTGTTTTTAATTATATAACTCATTTTAGATAAATATTCATTTTAAAAAATTATTCAATTGAATCGGCGCATATATCTACAGTAATTGCTGAAACACCTAATCCTTGTATTATTATGTATTGGAATGGTTGTGTTGAGGTGAAGGTGAAAATACCCGCTCCTGGTTGAAGATCACTAAAACAAGGTTCTGCGGTTATTGTATTGTTCAAGATTTTTGCACAACACCCAACACAAGAATTTATTGATAAATCACCATCACTTACTGTAAAAGTTAAAACCTCTTGTTGTGATTGTGAAATATATTGGTAATCTATTATTCTAAGTGCAATGTTATTTACAGGAACGTCAAAGTTTAATCTATAATCATAAGGGTTGGTTGTATTTGTACCAAATCCTAATCTTAAAGAACCTATTACAGGATCAGGTCCGAAAATACATGGATTAAGAGTAGATGGAGAAAGATTCAAATCTACAGCACCAGATCCAATTGCACTTGCTGTAACCGAGTTTAATAAAACAGAAGAACCAATTTGTGGTAAAGTTAAAGTGCTCAAACATTCGTAACAAACAGTTGTTGTGGTAGTTGTTGTCGGTATTTGTGTAGAAGTTGGAACAGGAGTAGGGGCACATGATAGACAAGCTCCTTCACTTTCTAAACCTAATTCTGTATACAATTCAATATTATCAATACCACTAACATTTTGGTTTAAACCATCAAAAATTACACAAACATCTTTGTCATTTACAACTCCATCGTAAACATAACCTTCCCTTGGATTTGAGCCGTTGGTTAATTTTGTTAGATTTCCTGTGTAATAAAGTTCACCTGTAAAACAATCTCTAAATTGTTTACTAACTGGACACTCCAAATAATCATCTATTGTGTTAAAAGTCACTTTACCAACATAATTACAAGGTCTTACAATTTGCTTTGATGGTGTTGGAGTTAAAGTTGGAGTTGGTGTAGGAGTTGGAGTCAAAGACGTTACCTCAACGTCAAATCCAAAAGAACCACAAGGATTAGTAGGTGTCGGTGTTTGTGTAGGTGTTGGTGTTGGAGTTGCAGTTCCTGTAGGAGTAGGAGTAACGGGAATATTACATGTGAATAAATCAACAAAATCTATATCACAAAAAGATGATGTGGTTGTGGTAGTTGTACTACAATAACCTGACGTAAAAAAAGAATCACACAAATCTGGACACGAAGAATTACAAGGTGTTGACCCAAACAAATCACATGAACCCCCTAAAGACGAAGATAAACACCATCTATCTTGACCAACAGAAAAATAAATATAATATCCATTTTGTCCTGTATAGTACAAATAACCACCATAAAATCCTGCGGTAGAATATTCATCATCATAAATTCCTGTATTATTTATACAATAAAATTGAGTACAAGTACAACCCGATGGATCATTAAGAACACCAAATCCGTCTGTTGTGTAAATTTGAAATCCATCAGAAAAAATTGAATTCGTGTTGGGTAATGTACATGATGCGTCACTATAGATTATAGTTCCAGCAAGTAAATCATTACCATACAATGTAGTCGTTAATGCAGAATAACAAACTGTGTCTACATCAGAACTTATCGAAAAATTACCTAAATTAAAACAGGACATTATGGTATTGTTACATTAATTATTGATTCACACTCCAAATCGTCAACAACCTTAACAGATAAAGATGTTTGACCACTAAAAATTGGTAATACATCAAATGAATACGGTGAACCTGTTACTGTGTTAATGTAAACACAAGTTGTTAGTGCGGTATTACACAACCATATGTCAAAATTTGGTTGACCGGTTAAATTTTCTACTGTGATTTGTGTTGGCATAATTTGAATCAATTATAAATATAAAAGAAGAGAAAACTTTGTGTAGTTGATTGAATCAAAGTTTATGTTTATATTGTATGGGATGGAAGAAAACGACGCATTAGTTGAATTATTAGAACAAGTTTTGGGCGATTATGGCCTTCATTACCCAAATAAGGGACAAATCTCATTCAATTGTCCCGTTTGTGACGAAGGAAGAAACAAACATAACTTAGAGGTAAATTATGTGGAAAATGTTTTTAAGTGTTGGTCTTGTGGAGATTCGGAAGGTACTCACGGATCTCTTACCAAAATTTTTAACAAATATGGAAATAGAAACCAAAAAAAACTTTATGGAGTTCTTAGACCTGAGACCGTTATTAAAAGAGAAAAAAAGAAAAAAACTTTAAAATTACCCGAAGGATTCACTTTATTCAAAGATTCAAGTCAAGTTTATCCTGTAAGAAGGGCTGCTAAAAATTACTTGGATAATCGAGGAATTTCCGATTATATGATAGAAAAGTTTCAAATCGGATTTTGTGATAAAGGTGATCATGCCGGTCGAATTGTAATCCCATCATACAATCTAAAAGGTGAATTAAATTACTATATTGCAAGAAGTTGGAATCCAATGTCCAAAGCAAAATATAAAAATCCTGAAGCCGAAAAGGATAAAATTATTTTTTGGGAAAATTTAATTGATTGGAATGAAGATGTTTATTTGGTTGAAGGAGTATTTGACGGTTTATTTTTGAATAACTCAATTCCAATGTTAGGAAAACATATGTCCGAACTTTTATTTGAAACAATTTATAAAAAAGCAAAGGCGAATGTTATTATTTGTTTAGATGGTGACGCTTGGGAAAATGCGGTAAAACTATACCACGAATTGAATGGAGGTGATCTCTATGATAAAATTAAAATTTTGAAGTTACCTTTGGATCAAGATGTTTGTGATTTGAAAGGAAAAATTGACGAATACTATGTTATAATAAAGTGATGAATTTAGAAAAAATAGCACAAGAAATACGAGAAATTATTGAACAAAAACAAAAAGAGTTTCAATTAACATTTGAGGAAGAATCCCATAAATATACTATGTTGGATGAAGAAGGAAAACTCAGAAATGATTTTCCTTCAGTTTCAAAAGTAATGAAACTTTTTTATGAAGAATTTCCAACTGAACAAGCGGCGTTTAGTAAATCTGGAGGAGATCCAGACGAGGCGGAAAGATTAATGGAAGAGTGGGCCGAAGCGGGTAGAAAATCCACAAATCTTGGATCTCGTTGTCACTATTTTTTGGAAGAACATACCTTAAAAGAATTTGGTGTTGAAAAAGAAGTTCGTCAACCAATTTTTGAATGTGATGCAGAACAAATTATTAAAAGTGATACCATGATTGTATCTGGTAAGAGATATATTGAATTGATAAAAGATAGAGGATGTGTCTTGATTGATACTGAGATGGTATTAGGTCACCCTGATTTGGGGTACACTGGTCAACCTGACAAGGTTTGGTTAGTAGTTGGAACCAATGGTAAATTGGGAATTTTGATTACTGATTGGAAAACTAACAAACCTAAAAATTTCATGGTTACAAGATATACAAAGAATATGAAAAAACCATTCGAAGATTTACCTGATAATGCTTTAGGTCATTATCAAACACAACTACCTTTTTATGGTAAATTATTATTAAAAATGTTAGAGGGTACCAAATACGAAAACACTCCACTTTTAGGTTGTATTATTGTATTATTAACAGAAGAAAGAGAGTTTCAAGAGTTTAGAGTTTCCAAAAAAACAATTAACACAGTTCTTGATATGAACATGAAAGAGTATTTGAACAAAATTAAAAAATAAACTAAATTATAAAAAAAATGGAAGACGATATTTTAAGACCAAAAATTGATTTGAGACAACAAGAAACAATTAAATGCGAAAAGTGTGAATCTAAGTTTTTCAAAGAAATTACCATGATAAAAAAAGTACCCAAACTATTAACAGGTAGTCATGAAGATACAATTGTACCATTTCCTACATATATGTGTAACGAATGTGGTCATGTAAATAAAGATTTTGAACTTTTTATTGACTAATGGAAATAGGAAAAATGAAAATAAGCGAAGCTTACCCACATTTGAAAACCGTGGCGCTTGCTTATGGTTTAAGATTAAACAGAGCAAAAGAATTCAAATTTGCAAAAATTGTATTAGTGAACCTTTATTGTAGAGAATTATGTTAAGTTATAAAGAATTTTATATTTGGTTAGAAGGATACCTTCATGGTAAACTTGAAAACAAACACATTGATATTACACCGATTGTTGAAAAAATGGGACAAGTTAAGGAAGAAACTGAACGTGGTATTGCAGAACCTTTCAGAATCCCAATACCAATTAATCCTTTTCCTGTTAACCCAATTCCGAGTGATGATCCTTTTTATAAACCCTACGAAGTATATTGCGGAGATAAAACACAATTGAATGATTAAAAAACTAATACATTTTTCTGATTTACATATTCGACTATTTAAGGATCACGATCTTTATAAGTCAATATTGGAAACTGCTATCAATCAGTGGATAGAACTAAAACCTGATCGTATCGTGTTCACAGGGGATTTGGTACACTCTAAAAATCAAATGACACCTGAACTTATTGAAATGGTTAGATGGGTTCTAACAGAATGTTCTATTATTGCTAAAACAATTATTATCCCTGGTAACCACGACTTCTTGGTTAATAACACTGAGAGATTAGATGCACTATCACCAATCATTAATTCTTTAAATAGTAAAAATATTGTCTATTACAAAGACAGAGGTGTTTACGAAGATGAAAACATTAGTTGGTGTGTATATTCACAATACCAAGGAAATATTCCGCCTGACATTACTGAATCAAAAGGTAAAAGAATTGGATTGTTTCACGGACCAATACAAGGTATGAAAACAGATCTTGGATTTGACTTCGGTGAAGAGGCATACAATGTTGAAAAGTTTGATGGACTTGAAACCGTATTATGTGGAGACATTCACAAACGACAAGAGTTCAAATTCAAGACAGGAAAAGGATACATGATAGGTTCACCAATTCAACAGAATATTGGAGAAAGTGTTGGGAGACACGGTTATGGAATTTATGATGTTGAGACAAAAGAATACTCTTATGTGGATTTACCAAACCCAAAACCTTTTTTGAAGTTTACATTAAAATCATTTGAAGATATCGAAAATGGAACCGAAAAACTCCAAAATATTTAGTAGAGAAATAATGCAGGCGGTATCTGCATATTGTGAATCTGAAAATATAAAGGATGTTGATCACTTTATGTTCCTATGTTTCAAACAAGGATTTGATATTAAACGATATGGACTGTTAGGAGAAACACTTAATGAAGGTGAAAAACACTTAAAAAATGAGGTAATAGTTGAAAAACGGGTGGAAATTCCTGTTGAAGTCATCAAAGAAGTTGAAAAAATTGTTGAAGTTCCTGTTGAAAAAATTGTTGAAAAGGTTGTTGAGATAGTAAAAGAAGTACCTGTAGATAAAGAAGTAGTTAAAGAAGTAGTTAAAGAAGTTCCTGTTGAAAAGGTAGTATACATAACAGATGACAAACAAATAAATGAACTGTTGTTAAAAATACAACAGTTGGAATCTGACAAACAAATATTTTCCACTAACATGGAAGAAATGGAAAATATTTTCCAAAATAAAATGTCTAAAAAAGATGAGGAATTAGATGAACTTAGACGAAGTTTAGACATTTCCAAAGAAAATGACAAAACAAAACTTCTCCAAGACACACTTCAGAAATTAAGAAAAGAAATTTCAGAAAAAAATACCAAAATTGAAGAGTTGGAAAAAATGAATAGTAATAAAAATATAAACACAGAACCTCAAAGAGCAATTTTTCTCAAAGGTTCTAACTTAACACAAAAAATGTAAAAAAAATGGAATTATTAATTTGGATTTTAGTTGCGTATGGAATGACAACAATAATGGTTTATGGATCTATCTTTAACGGTTTAAGAAATAGAATTCACAAGTGGGGTAACAACGACTACTCAGTTTTAAATGGTGTAGGTAAATTTTTATCGGATTTAATTTCATGTATGTTGTGTACAGGAACTTGGGTCGGATTCTTCTTGTCTTTGACAATGTTCTCACCCGTAACAGAATTTATTGGACTTAACAAATATTTTTCCATATTCTTTGATGGTATGTTATCAGCGGGTGCTGTATGGGCAATTAATAGTGTAATCGAATGGTTTGAAGAAAACAGACCAAATAATAAATAATAAGTAAAATAAAATGGGTAAAAAGGCGAAAGAACACAGAAAAAAAGTTGCGGCTAGAAACGCAAAGATTAATCAAAAAAAATCGGCGATGCAAAAAGCGTTTGATTTACTTTTAAAAAATCAGATGGAAAAGTTAATGGACCAAGATAGTTTAAGTTTAGAAATGTCAGGGAACAATTTAAATTTTGAAATTGTCGAAGAAAAAACTTTTGACAACGCACTTTCATTTACTCCAAATCCAGAAAAATCTAAAATCATTGAAAATCTTTTTGTTGAAGAAACCCCAGTTGAAGACCAAACCAATGAATTAGAAAAATAAAATGGATTTATTTAATCCACCAAAACAATACAATTACAAAATTATGATAAAAGATTTGGACTTTTCTTCATACGAAAACCCAATTATACAAGTTGTTTGGGAAGATCTACCTGAAAATTTTACACAAGATAAAATCAAAAGCGTTAAACACTACTTTTCAAAAAAGTATAACACAACTAATGTGAATGTTTTAACTAAGGCAAAACAAACTCAAACCGAGGATATGCAATCAATTGATGTTTCAGTAAACATCAGTGATGCGAACTACCAGTTGGACTTGCTGAAGAATTTTATCGAGTCAAAAGGTTACAAAGATAAAACTGACGATATTTTGTCAATCAATAAAATGGTTGAAAACAAAATGAATGGTGATGAAGAAAACCAATCTCAATTCAAAAAGTGGTACATTAGAAATATTGAGTTCTCAAACTTTTTATCATATGGTGAAAATCAAAAGTTAGATTTTGATAAGTTAAATGGTATTGTAGTGGTAGAGTCAGATCCACCTAACTTTGGTGGTAAGACCGTGTTGACGGTGGATCTTTTAATGTTCTTGTTTTTTAACGAAACAACCAAAACAACAAAGGCGGAAGAAATATTCAACAGATTTTCAAACAAAGACAAAGTTCATGTCAAAGGTGAAATTACAATTGACGGTGAAGAATATGTTATTGTAAGAAACATTGAAAGAAAAATGTCCAAAAAAGGTGAATGGAATGTTAAAACCGAATTGGACTTCTTTAAAAAACTATCTGACGGAACATTATTAAACTTTACAGGAGAACAAAGAAGAGAAACCGAAGCGTTTATTAAAACATCAATTGGAACTAAAGAGGACTTTTTAATGACGATTCTAACAACAGGATCAAACCTTGAAGAATTGTTGGAATCAAAACCAACCGCTCGTGGTCAGGTATTATCTAGATTCATGGGTCTTGAATTTTTGAAGAAAAAAGAAGAGGTTGCAAAAGAAATCTACGGGGAGTTCTCGAAACAGAAATTGTCAAATATATATTCATCTGAACAATTAAAAGATGATATTATAAACCATCAAGAGTCAATTCAAACACTGAATACTCAAATTGAGGATAGCACAAAAGAATTAACAAATGTCGAGGATGCGATTACTAAAGGTAAAAACTACCGAGACGACATGTTGAAAAAGAAACATTCCAACATCGATCAAGAAATAAGTAGATTAAATCCGACTCAAGTTGAACAAGAAATTAACACAATTGATTTTGAAAAGAAAGGTTTCATTTCTAAAATTAATGAACTAAAAGTTGTTGAACCAAGTAAGTATTACCATGAGGATAAACATGACGAGGTTAAAGAACAATACAACGAGGTTTATAAAGAAGTAGTTCAAATTGATACTGAAATTTCATCAATTAATAAATTGAAATCTGAAGTTGATGGTGGAATCAAATGTGAACACTGTGGAATCGAGTTAATGAATGCAGCAATAACAAATGCAAAAATTGCAGAACTTGATGGACTTATCGTGCATAAAACCACAAAAACTACACTTATGCATGATTTATCCCGCAAAGAACAAAGTTTTGTTCAGTTAAAAAAAGAGTTTGACGAATACGAAAAAAACAAACTTGTTAAAGAAAAGTATGAGATCTCAGTTGAAAGTTGTGATTTGAAAATAAGTGCATTGAAAGACAAACTTAAAAGATGGGAAGAAATTCAAGACAAAATCCAAGAAAATCAAAAAATTGAATCACAATTAATTAAAGCCGATTTAAGGTTAGAAGAACTTGAGAGAGAAAAGACAAAAATTAATTCCGTGATTTCAGGTAACAAAAATTTAATCTCATCGTTAGAAGAAAAGATTGAAAACAATAAAAAAATGATTGTTAAAATCAAAGAAGAAGAGGATAAAGAAAAAATTTATAAAATATATTTGGACGCTTACGGTAAAAATGGAGTTTCTAAAATTATAATGAAAACTATGATGCCACTCATTAATTCAGAATTACAAAGATTGATGGAGGATTCTTGCTATTTCAAACTAGAAATAAAAATAAATGAAAAAAATGAAGTTGAGTTTTTAATGATCGACAACAGCACCGGCATCGAAAAACTCATGACAAGTGGTTCTGGTTACGAAAAAACAATTGCGTCATTGGCGTTAAGATCAGTACTTACAAAAATATGTACATTACCAAAACCAAATCTTGTGGTGATGGATGAGGTTTTTGGAAAAATATCAAATGAAAATTTAGAAATGGTGTCTGAATTTTTTATTAAAATTAAAGATTATTTTGAAAAAGTTTTTGTAATTTCGCATAATCCTCTTATTAATAATTGGGCCGACACTATTATAAGAATTAAAAAAGAGAACAATATTTCAAAAATAAATTAATGGCAGATCTAAAAAAAATTAGTAATTCAGAATTAATAATTGAATTGAGTTCTAGAGGTTTGTTAACCTCATCAGAATATAACACACAATTCTTAAACAACCCTACAGATAATTTCAAAGTAATACTATCTAAAGGTATTATATCAGAAAATTTGAGTTGTCGAGAATGTAAAGAAGAAAAAAACAGTAGTGAATTTAGTTTTTATCAAGCAAGAGTAGATAGAAATGGTTATTTACTACGGTCAAATGCTCTTTGTAATGATTGTAAAATTTCCTTAGATAGAGAAAGACAGTTAGCATTCCAAAATTCAGAATTAACAGAAAAACCTGAGCCAGGAAGTTTATGTCCAAGATGTTCAAGACCATGGTCTAATAATTGGCATAAACATCATGAAGGTGATAAATTTATTGATTGGTGGTGTGGTGAATGTAATATGAGACATGCAGACCAAAGAAATAAAAATATATAAAAATGGATTTTAATAGAATAATTTGTGGAGATTGTTTAACTGAGTTAAAAAAAATTAAAAATAACTCAGTTGACCTTACAGTATTTTCACCACCATATGACGGACTGAGAGATTATAACGGGTATACTTTAAATTTAAAATCAGTTGGAGAGGAATTGTATAGAGTGACAAAAGAGGGCGGAATAGTCGTTATGGTAATTCAAGACCAAACTATTGATGGACATAAAACACTCACATCATTTAAAACCATAATTGATTGGTGTGATAATATAGGTTTTGGTTTGTTTGAATGTAACATATACAAAAAACAAGGAAAAGATGGCGCTTGGTTTACAAAAAGATTTAGAGTAGATCACGAATATATACCAATTTTTATTAAAGGTAAAAGACCAAATCATTTTGATAAAGAACCTGTTAAAATACCCTCAAAACACGGAGGTAAAACCTTAACTGGCGGAGCAAATCGAGAAAAAGATGGTACAACAAGAAAGTCACAAAAGTTCGAAATAAATAAACTAAAATGTCCTGGTACAATTTGGGATTACTCAAATGGGGGGGACAAAAACAAAGTTAAAAGACAACATCCCGCAACATTTCCTGATAAAATTCCTTACGATTTTATACAGGTTTTTACCAAAGAAGGGGATGTAGTTTTAGATCCAATGTGTGGATCGGGGTCTACTTGTTTGGCGGCAAAAATCTTAAATAGAAATTATATTGGTATAGACATTAGTCATGAGTATTGTGAAATATCAAAACAAAGAATCGAAAATTTAGAAACAAGTTTGAAATAGTTTGGAAAGTTTAGAAAAAAAGTTTATTTTTGTAGAAAATTAATAACTATATGAATTACCTATTATTTGTTTATTACGACAACACAGTAAAAAACTCAGAAAAAACTACAAATGAAATTGCAAAACAAATTGCAGATCAAATGTCATCAAACGAAGCAAAATTTATGTTCGGTGAAAAACATGCAATCTTTCATTTTGCTTCTGAATTCTCGATAGATGAAATGGGTGGTTGGATTGACATTATCAATGATGAATTACAATGTTTTGAATATTTTTTAGTACCAAAACCAAGAAACTCAGTTTCCAATATGACAAAAGAGAATTTGGAACACTTATTGACACTAAGAAAAACAAAACCCAAAAAAAACAAACCAACCCAACCTAAAATCAATTATGATTTCAAAGAGTTATCTAAAGACAAAAACCCTTTTTTCTTAGAGTTCACTAACTTGGCAAAAGATTTCAAAGGTAAAGAAGTTTGTAATATGACACTTGACGAACTATTAGATAAAATTAGCCAAGACGGTATTGGATCCCTATCTGAACTTGAAAAACAAAAATTAGAAGAATACTCAAAATCAATATAAATATAAATAAATGAAAGACAAAACATTAGGACCACACATTAACCAAGATGAAATACAATATTATCTTAGAGATATCAGAAAAATTAAGGTAATGACACCTGAAAGAGAAAAGGAATTGGCTAAATTAATGAAGTCAGATTCTTTGACTCAAAGAGAAAGATCAAATATTGAGCAAGAAATACTAACAGGAAATCTTAGATTTGTTATTACTGTTGCAAAACAATATCAGAATCAAGGATTAGATTTTCCTGATTTAATTGCTGAAGGTAATTTAGGTCTTATGAAGGCAATTAAAAATTTTGATTGGAATAAAGATTTAAGATTTATATCTTATGCTGTTTGGTGGGTAAAACAATCAATAATCCAATCACTTAATGATAATTCAAGAACAATTAGATTACCTGTTAATGTTGTTCAGGATTTACAAAGAGCAAAAAAAGAAGTTGAGGCAAATGGAAAAAAGTTAGATGACAAATTTAGTACTTTACCATCTATGGTAGACCTCGACATGACAATCAGTGATGACGGTGACACTTTAGTTGACCTTATTGCAAACCAAGATGCGGAAGCTCCTGATGCTGCTTTTAATACTAAAGATATTCTTAAAGATAAGTTAATGACTTTACTTGAAGTTTTGGATGAACGTGAAAAAATTATCATTGGAGATTATTTTGGATTAACAGGAACGCCAAGAACATTAGAGGATATCGGCTCAGATTTTGGTTTAACAAAAGAGCGTGTACGTCAAATCAAAGAAAAAGCTTTACGTAGATTAAGAAATGATAGTTGTGAACTTTTTGACTATTTATAGAACCGGGTTGAACCGAGATTACCCTTATAACTCGGCGGAAGGTGCCTGATGTCACCAAGGTGAAAATCCTCAATTCTATCTACACGGTAGGATGAAATTACACTCCCCCATTGGTGCCGATGGGGGTTTTATTTTTTATAATTTACTTAATTTAATATTTATCTAATAAAAGTATTAGATGAATAAAAAGTTTTTACCGTGGTTTCTGTTGTTCTGTGCGATAGGTCTTTCAGGAACCGCCGCTTATTATAGTGTTGTTGGTTTATCAATTATATTTTCTGCGGTTGCTATTCCTGTAATAATAATGGGTTCTTTCTTAGAGATATCAAAGATTGCAATTGCGACTTATCTACACGAAAAATGGAAAGAAACGTATGGCGTTTTAAAAATATACCTAACAATAGCTTTGGTAACATTATCTGTTCTCACATCTATTGGAATTTATGGACTACTCTCAACAGGATTTCAAAAAAATATTGCAGGTCTTGAGATTAATAATAAAAAAATTGAAAACATTGAAGTAAAGAAAAATCGATTTAATGAGATTAAAAATGACTACCAAAAAGAAAAACTTTCTTTAGATAAAGATATAACAAATCTTAGAAATGCTTTATCAAATAACACCACTACACAAACAATAGATAGAAATACTGGACAAGTTATTACCCGTGCCAACGGTGGTAACAGGAGAGCTTTTGAAAGTCAATTAAAAGTTGCACAAATAAATCGAGACACGATCTCAAAAAAAATTGAATCACTCGATGATAGTATCACAAGATTAGATCTACAAGTTTTGGACTTAGATTCAAAAGAAATTGAATCAGGAGAACTCGGTGCAATAAAATATTTAAGTGAAATTACTGGATGGAATGTTAAAGAAACTGCAAATTTTTTCATATTAACTCTAATATTTGTTTTTGACCCGTTAGCAATTGCACTTGTAATATCAACAAACCAAGCATTTAAAAATCGTAGAAGAAAAGAAGAAAATGAAGTGGAAGTAGAGTATGATGAGATAGAAGTACCTGAAAGTTATTTATATCCTATAACCCCTCAAGTCACACCTAAAGTTGAGCCTGAAATAATTGAAAAGATAGTTGAGGTACCTGTGGAGGTAATAAAAGAAGTTGAAAAGATTGTTGAGGTTCCTGTAGAAGTAATCAAAGAAGTTGAAAAGATAGTTGAAGTACCTGTAGAGGTAATCAAAGAAGTTAAAGTTAATGAGAGTGAAGATCAATTACAAAAAGATGACACAAATAAAAAAAAGTTAATATATAAAAAATGAATTTCAAAATTATACCATATGGTAATTTTTATTCGAATGGAATTTCTAAGAATAAAAATAAAATAATTTTATTACATTCATCAAGAAACTCAGAAGAATATCTCACATCTCTAAAGTATAGAAATAATGGAAAGTACACAAAAATACCTAACTACTTTATTTCAAAAGATGGGGTTGTGTTAAAACTTCTTGAAGATTCGAAATACACAAACCTAACAAGTAATAGTGAAATAAATAAAAAATCAATTTTTGTTTGTTTAGAAAATTTGGGTTGGTTAAGAAAAGAACCACTTAAAGACGGACACATTAATTGGATTGGAAGTATTTATAAACAAAGAGCTCTTCAAAGAAGATGGAGAGATTATTATTTATGGGAACCTTATTCTGAAATACAACTTGATATGGTTGCAGAATTGTGTAATAAACTTTTTGAGGATATGCCAATAGAAAGAAAATTTGTTGGTCATAACACAAAAATAAATGGTATAGAAAAAAGTGGTGGGATCTACAATAGAAGTAATATTCATGAAGAGTATACTGATTTGAGTCCGGCTTTTGATTTTGAATTATTAAATGAAAAATTAAAATTATGAACAGATATAGTGAAATAAAGGATCTTTTAGAGGCATCCAAAAAAATGTTGGGTAAAAATCTGATTAATGAGAAAAGTCAAATTTTAGACAAATATTACACAAACATTATAAAAGAAGACATGAAAGATGGATTCGAAACTGCAGATGAAAATAAAGAAACTCCCGAAGTAGATAAAGAAACAAGAAAATCAGAAAAAAGTAAAACTTATAGAATTACTGGAGGATTAGTTTCAATCTACTCAAACGATTTAAAAAACACAGAATTAACCACTGAAGACAAAAAAGCATTTCAAGAAAGTATGGATGAGTTTGTTGCAGAAGTAACAGAATTAGTTGATTTCAATAAGTTAAACATCTATGAAGATAATGTAGAATGGTCTGGAAAAATTACCGAATATGATGTAGATTTTTTTATAAGTATTGGAGAAAATAATGGTATATACATCAATGGTAACATGATGAAATTGGACGAAGAGTTTGTTGAATTGGTTACTAAACTCAGATCTTATTTTGATAAATTTAAAGCTAAATGGAGTAAAGTAATTGCGATAAGGAAAAAGACACCACAGAAGTAAAAGATTTTATAATTAAATATGAAAATAATAATAACAGAATCCCAGCATGAACTTATTCGTAGATATGATAAATTAAAAGAAATGGTTGAAAATGGTATTGATGTTTTGAATCAAGAAGCGGATTTATGTGATTATACTTTTTCAGAATTTTTAACTGAAGTTTGTTGGCAAGTTTCGGATAATATGGATGAATTTGGTTTAGAACCACAGATTGTTGGTACTATAGATAAAGTACATAGATGGGTTAGAAATTATTTTGGTCTTTTTATAAGAGAAGAGTTTGATAGGATAATACAGGACCATAATTGTGATGAAGGATTTGATGATGCTGACGAGGACTATTTGTCCGGTTTAATGTTTGGTATAGATAATAATTAAATGATTAAGTATTTTTAATAAAATATAGAAATGAAAGAGTTTATAATTAAGAATTGGAAAGAGTTGACAATAATGATTTTATTGATCGTTACCATATTTTTATTTTTTGTGATTTTAAAACCGGCACCTGATAGGTCTGAGTTGAATAAATATAAATTAGAACAAATTGATAAAAAAATTAATGAGTTAAAAATTTTACAAAAAAATATCAATGACTCTATAAATATTTATCAAAGTAGGATTAAAACTATTGATCAAAAAATTGAAAATATAAAGATAGAAAAGAAAGAAATTAATAATTATTATACAATAAAGAAAGAAGAAATAAAAAGTGCTAATCGAAGTCAAGTCGATAGTTTATTAAGATTAAGATACAAATATTGAAATGAAAAAAATATTACTAATACTATTTTTTATTTTTTTTAGTGTGGAGTGTTATTCACAAAAAAACATTACAGACACTAATCAAATTTGTATGCCGCAAGATGTTGCAAAAAAAATATTATTAGATTTGAACGAGTTAGATAGATTAAAAAAAATTGTTGAAAAGGACAAAGATGAAATCAATGAACTCAATACAAAAATTAAATTATTGGAAAACACAAATAACCTTTTAATCGAAAAAGATTCCTTGAGTTCACAGATAATCAAAGGAAATGAGGAAAAATTTCAAATAGTAGAAAAAGAAAATGAAGATTTAAGAAAAACTGTAAAAAAAATTAAACAAAAAAATATTATAGTTGAGTCAGTTGCAGGAACAATTGTTGCGGCATTAACATACATTCTTGTTTTTAAATAATGATTCCTAAACCAGATTTCAAAGGCCCTATGAATAAAGCATTTTCTGAAATATCAGGAGAGTTGAGGTCTATGGATGAAACGGGTAAAAATGTTTTAGATGCAATGAATTTTAAAAACATGATAAATGCCGAGTTGAAAGAAACTGAAAATCAGTCAAAATATCCTTTCTTAGATTTTTTAAAAGATAAAAGTAATATGTCAGATATTAAAAAAGTTTTAAGTACTGGAAAAAAAACATCTAGTTGGCAAAAAAGAAGAGAAATCAAAAAATATTTAAAAGATAAAAATGAAATAGACGACTTTTTAAGAAGTTATCAAAACTATTTTTCCGAAAAAAAAGAAGAAACAAAAGAAGCAACTGCAAGTGGTGGATCTGGGCAATACTCAACTTTGTTTAGTGGTGAAATGAAAGAAACTCAAAAAAACCAAAATAAGAATGTTAAAAAAATTCCCGAAAAAAAGTCGAAAGAACATTCACAAGATGATGGGGAGAGTTATACGGAAGTAAAAAAAATGGAAACAAAAGAAGCCACATCATCAGCTTCATCAGGACAATACTCTACAAATAAAGTATGGGCGAAATCTATGAACAAAAAAGATTTTAGAGGGTACTCAAAAACTCAAGTACCTGGTGGTAGTTTTGTTAGAGTCAAGAAAAAGTGTAAAAAGTTTCCATATTGTAATCAGGGAGACATAAAAGCATTAAGCTTATTTGAAAACAAAACACTTCAAAAAGTTATAACAAAAATAAGTTTGGAAAGAAATATTCATGAAGATATTATTTATGAAGTTATACTCGAAGAACTGAACAAAACAAATATCAATAATATTTATAAATAAAAATATAATGGAAAAATTAAATAACATAGACAAACAAGTTTCACAAAATCTTAAAAGAATTGTTAAAGAGAAAGAAGATACTTTAAGATTATCAAAAGACAAAACATTTGATTATGTTGAGGAGGGTAAAATCTGTGAAGAGTGTGGTGGATATAAAGGTGGCGAAATGATTGAAGGATACATGTGTGAATGTGGACGTATGGAAGAGAGGGATATGTACGAGGATTACTCTAAAGGACAAAAATATATTGCAAAACAAGCAAAACCATATAATAAAATAGGCGCCGAAGATTTTAGAGTTCTAAGATCTAAAAAAAAGAAAAATATGAACGAAATTTCTGATGAGTTTGATTATGAAATGCAAGAACCATGTCCTCATTGTAATGGTACAGGATATGATGAGTTTGATGATGTTGAATGTGAATGGTGTGATGGGACTGGTGAATATGATGAATATGGAGATTTGAAAATTTCTGACGATATGCCACCCTACAAAACTAAATACAGAATGCCAAGACCAGGGTTATCTGATTTGGAAGAATCTGAATGTGTTGAATGTGGATCTATGGAAGAAGGAGAAACAGAAGAAGGTAATAAATTTACTTATGAATTAGAGTTGGCAAGAGAAAAAGGAAAAAAAGAATTTTCCGTTGACGGTAAAAAATATCCTGTTAAAGAATCTTACCAATTTAGTGAAAATGAAATGATCAACTTTATTGAAAGAATTGTCGAAGAAGAAAAAAAATTCAGGGCAGGTAAAGAACCAAAAGGTTATCGTGAATATGATAAAGCACACAGACAAGACAAAAAAATTAACGACGAATATGTTGAAAGTGTGGTCAAAAAAATGAAGGATTATCTCAAAACAGGATCTAAGGGTAAATTTTCATTTGACCCAAAAATATTTCCAGCAGGAAATGGGGAGTTAGCTGAAATGGAAAAAATGGCTTATGTTCCATCAGATGCTGTAGGAGAGTATATAGAAAACTTTACCGCAGCGGCTTTAGAAAACATTGACTACGATACTTTTGAACCTGATAAAGATTGGGTTGACGATAATATTGTTGGATCCTCAAGAACAGGAAACAATCCTAAATGGGCAAACGCAGTAGAAACACCGACCAATAAAAAAAGGAAAGAAATTAAAGATAAAAATCTTTGGAGAAAAACAGAACTTAAAGCATATAATAAAGCACCTCAACCGGTTTATAAAGAAACGGCTGGAAATAGTAAAGACGGATCTTCCAACATTATGAAAGCTTTAGAGAGTGAAGACAGATCAAATAAGAAATTGACCGAAGAATTTAATAGAATGAAAAACCTTATTGGGTACTCAAGTAAAACTCAATAATTTACTTTATTAATCTTATTAATAATTTTTCATGTATACCATGGAAAATAATTTTTACGAATATATCGCGAGACCCCTTACCAAAGAGGAAATTGATATTCTAATCAAAAGAAATAATATAATTCCTGAAAAAATGGAATTATATTATGATTTCTGTTTTTCACTATACAATCTTATTTTAGAAACCTTTTTAGGTGATGACACCCCACAGAAAGAAACAAATGTGGACATGAATGAAACCGATATGATTAACCATTTCAATTGGTGCTGGAAAAAAACTGTGGACAATTTTGAAAAAGAAAATATCAACTTCAATTTGGAAGGAGACCACAAGTATTACTTCAAAGATTTTTTCTTAGAAATATTTTATTTACAAAAAAATGACAAAATAAAAAGTGCTATAGACATTTTTTTTGAAGATATTTTTGGTAAAGATAAAAAATATACACAATCTGACATGGATATAATGCTAAATATCTATAACCATTTAGATAGAAATTTAGTGATATAGTGTTTACAAAAAAACAAATTACTAGTAAATTATAAATAATAAACTGAACTAAAATTAAAAAAAATGACAACTTTAGAACAAATTAAATCACTTACTGAACAACTTAATAGTGACACAACTAAGTTTTTTAACGGTAACAAAAGTGCTGGTACCAGAGCAAGAAAAACAGCACAAGAGTTGAAAGCATTGATGCAACAACTAAGAACAGAAATATTGAATCATAAAAAAGGAGAATAATGATCAAATTAGAGGTTTTTACATTATTTGTATTTATATTTTCATGTCTATCAATATTTAACATGATATATAAATTTATTATAAACCTTTTGAAACCATCACCAGATAAATTAAAACTTTCAAGACAAGAACTATTTTTCTATGGTTTAACTCTTAGTTATATCTTAACATATATTATAAAAAATTGATTATGAGTTTGTACAATGAATTTAATGTTTTATTTCCTTATTTGAATTCTGTTAGAAAATTAGAAAACTATTTATCTTTTGATGTAGAATTTCCAAAAAAATGGAAGATCCCTAAAAAATTCGTGAATGAGGAACAAGTTGTAGAAAGAACTGATCCTAATACAGATGTTAGAACTTTTTCATTTGTTTCTCAATTCATAGAAGATAACGTTGAGGACTTACTAAAAAACTTAAAGAATATAATCTCTTATAACAAAGAGATTGAAGAAAAGGAAAAACTATTCAATAGTAAGGTTCAAGAATTAAAAAATA
>Ga0222714_10002587_pt1 | contig 19008 bp, 13 predicted proteins | sample C33_3DmetaG_FD_165048 | JGI IMG/M metagenome (GOLD analysis project Ga0222714, IMG submission 165048) | Estuarine water microbial communities from San Francisco Bay, California, United States - C33_3D | ecosystem: Environmental > Aquatic > Marine > Unclassified | place: USA: California...
TCGCGCACCTCCGCGACCCCCTCTCTCAGAAGCGCCTCCCCTGCTCCTGCATCGATATCCTCGCCGGGGAAGACCGCCGGCACCGGCGTCCAACCCGACTCCGCCCCGTGCCCGTGCCCCGAGCCATCGTCCAGCCGGCGGAGCCGAGCGAGGAAGAGTCCGCCGGAATCGAAGTGGTGCGGGTAGATGCGCGCGGCGCCCTCGAGCCGGGGATCGTACGTCACGCCGTCGAACGAGGTGAGCCCCGGCGCATGCGGCACGGGCAGGTCGAGAGGTTCGAGGTCCACGGGGAGACGAGCGAGCGCGTCGCTGACGACCGCCTCGTTCTCCTCGGGAGCGAAGGTGCACGTCACGTAGAGGATCGTGCCCCCCGGCCGCGTGACGCGCACCGCCTTTTCGAGCAGCGCCCGTTGGGCGCCGGTCACGTAGCCGACGAAGGAGGGTGACTGGTTCGGGGGCTGACCGCCCCTCCGGCGCAGCGTACCCTCTCCCGAGCAGGGTGCATCCACGAGTACGCGGTCGAACCGCACGTCCTCGGGAAAGTCCCGACCGTCCCCGGCCACGACGAAGACACCCGGATGCCCCAGCCTGTACACGTTGCCCAGCAGGCCGCGGATGCGGCTCTCGCTGATCTCGGACGCCACCAGACAGCCCGTGTCTTCCATGAGGTCGGCCATGTGCGTCGTCTTGCCGCCCGGCGCCGAACAAAGGTCGAGCACCCGCTCGCCGGGACGAGGTCCGATGGCGGGAGCCGCGACGCCCGTCGACGCCTGCTGGACGTACAGGAGCCCGAGCCAGTGCTCCTCCGTGAGCGCCAGCGACCCCGGGCCCTCCTCGACGCGGTGGAAGCCCGGCAAACCCTCGAGCGGACACGTGCGAAACCCCTTGGCCGTCAGGCGCTCCAGAAGCTCGGCCTCGGGGACCCGTCCTCGGCGGATCCGGAAGACCGTAGGTTCCGGCGTCTCGGCGATGGCGCTGAAACGCGCGAAGTCCCCGATGATCGACCGGTACCGCTCGAGATCGACCCGCCGCGTCCGCTCCGCGCCTCCGCGCGCACCGCGCGCACCGCGCCGTCGGCGTCGCCCGCCTGACGAACCCCGGCCCATCGCGGCGTGAAAAAGAGCCACCCGGTCAGAGACCGAGCAGATCCTCGACGTCGATGTCGTCCTCTTCCCGGACCAAGGTCAGAATCGCCGCCTGCGGCACCACGAGATACCGCTCGCCCTCGAAGGTGATCTCCACGGCGGCGCGCCGGAAGAAGATCGCGTAATCCCCGATACGGGCCTGCAGCGGCACGTATCGCGGCTCCCCCGGGGACCCGCCGATCTTCCACGGTTCGTCGTCGAGCTCCGTGGGCGCGGAGACGGCGTTGCCCGGGCCGGTAGCCACCACCTTCCCGCCCTGCACCGCCTGATTGTCGACCGCGGTGCGAGGCAGGTAGAGACCCACGTGCGTGCGGTCCTCGCCCTCCTCGGGCTGGATCAGGACGCGGTCTCCCACGACGATGAGGCGCTTTCTGGGTTCGGACATGGGCGGAACGATTCGAAGCTCGACGTTTCGGCGGCGCAGGTGCCGTCCGAGGTCCGACAAGGTCGCGTCAGACCAGCATTCCCGCCACCGCGGCCGTCATCAGGGACGCCATGAGCCCCGCGCCCATGGCACGAAGCCCGAGGCGCGCCAGGTCGTGACGTCGGGAAGGAGCGATCTCCCCAAGTCCGGCGATCGTCATGGCGACGGAGCCGAAGTTCGCGAACGTCGTCAGCGCGTAGATCCCGACGACGAGCGATCGCGGGTCCGCGACCGCACCGGCCGCCAGCTGCCCGGACAGCTGCGCGTAGGCTACGAACTCATTCAGCACGAGATCGACTCCGATGGTGCGGCCGATAAGGCCGGCATCCGCCCACGGGATTCCCAGGAGCCATGCCACCGGGGCGAGCACGGCGCCCAGGATGCCCTCGAGCGTGAGGCCGGGAAGACCGAAGAAGCCGCCCGCCCAGCCGATGACGCCGTTCAGCATCGAAACCAGCGCAATGAACGCGATGAGCATGGCGCCCACGACCAGAGCCAGCCGAAGGCCCTCTCCGGCCCCGCGCGCCGCCGCGTCGATGACGTTCACGTCGGACGTCGCGACGTCCTCGGTCAGCCGGCCGGCGGTCACCGGTTCCCCGGTCTCCGGAACGAGCAGCTTCGCCATGACGAGCGCGGCGGGCGCCGACATGATCGATGCGGCGACGAGGTGGCCCGCGGCGTCGGGGGCGAACGGCAGCATCATCGCCGCGTAGGCGGCCAGGACCGTGCCCGAGATCGTCGCGAGTCCGGCGGTCATGACGGCCATCATCTCGGATTCGGTCATCCGCTCCACGTACGGCTTGACCACCAGGGGCGACTCCATCATGCCCACGAAGATGTTCGAGGCCGTACACAGCGTCTCGGCCCCCGACGTCCGCATGGTGCGCTGCATCACCCACGCCGCGCCCCGCACCACCCTCTGCATGATCCCGAGGTGGTACAGGACGGTCATGAGCGAGGCGATGAAGATGATGTTCGGCAGGATCCGGAAGGCGAAGAACGCGCCGGTGCTCGCGACCCGGTCGGCCGAGGCGACGAAGCCGCCCGCCGCGTCCTGCGAACCCACGGGGACCTGGCTCGAGACGAGGTTGCCGAAGACGAATCTGCTCCCCTGCTCCCCGTAGCCCAGCACCGCATGCACCACGTGGTTGATCGCGTCGAACGCCGCGACGCCGACGGACGTCCGGAGCACCAGGAGCGCGAAGCCGATCTGCAGCCCGATCCCCCACGCCACCAGACGCCACGACACGCTTCGGCGATCGGACGAGAGGGCCCAGGCGACCGCGACCAGCAGACAGAGCCCCACGGCTGCACGCACGCGGTCTTCGATCACGGGGTCACGCCTCCGGAGGGGTTCGGGTGGGCGGCCATCATACGGTGCGGGCGATCCCGGCGGTAGCCACGCGTGATCCCCGTGCCGGCCCCGGCCGTGTTCATTAGACTGGGCGGGTCCGTCACCGTCACCCATCGAGGAACGCATGTCCAGGCTTTCATGCTACCCGGTCCGAACCCTTTCCCGTCTCGCCACGCTCGTGGCGCTGGCCTTCGGGCTGTCGTCCGGTCCCGTCGACGTCGGGGCGCAGAGCACGCTCCAGCGCGGGCGCTCCGACGCCGGCATGGTGAGTGCCGCGCACCCGCTCGCCACCGAGGCGGGGGTCCGCATGCTGGAGCTCGGCGGCAACGCGGCGGACGCGGCGGTCGCCGCGGCATTCGCGATCGCGGTCGTCGAGCCGACCATGAACTCCATCGGCGGACGCAACCAGATCCTGGTGCGGACCCCCGACGGCGCGTTCCACGGCATCGACGGCACGACGCAGGCGCCGTGGGACTACGACTACGCGACCGCGCCCCGGGCGTCCTTCGGCTACGCCGTAATCGGGATTCCCGGCGCGACCGCCGGCCTCCTCCGACTGCACGAGGAGTATGGATCGCTGTCACTGGCCCAGGTCATGCAGCCGGCCATCGACTACGCGGAACACGGCTTCCGGCTGCTGCCCGGGGACGCCGAGCGCCAGGCCTCCGGCGCGGAGGAAGCGCTGCAGTTCCCTGGAACCGCCGCCGCGTACTACAAGGGCGACGGATCACCGTACCGGGCCGGTGAGGTCCTGGTGCAGCCCGACCATGCCGAGACGCTGAAGAAGATCATGGTCGGTGGCCGCGACGTCTTCTACCGCGGTGAGATCGCACGGGCGATGGCGGCCGACTTCGCCGCCAACGGGGCCACGATCGACCTCGAGGACCTGGCCCAGTACGTCGCCGAAGACAACCGCATCGTGCGCGGGAGCTATCGCGGGTACGAGATCGTGGGCACGGACGTGCCTGCCGCGGGCGTGCTGTCGATCCAGGCGCTGCACGTCATGGAAAACTTCGATCCCCGCTCCATGAGCGAAGCCGAGTGGTTCGCGGTCACGGGCCAGGCCCTGCAGATGGCCCAGCGCGAACTCGCCGTGCTCGGGTCCGACACCGCAGCGACCCGTGCCACGTCGAAGGAGTACGCCGCACGCCTCGCCGCCGAGATCGCCGCGCCGGGGCGTCCGCCCGCGGGCGGGGAACTCCCGCTCCCCCCGCTGGGGCCGCGCGACGACCACATGGGCCACACGACGCACCTGTCCACCGCGGACGCGAACGGAATGTTCGTATCCCTGACGCAGACGCTCGGCCCGAACATGGGCTCGAAGGTCGTGACCCCGGGGCTCGGCTTCCTCTACGCGTCCACGCTGGGGGGGTACCTCGGGTCGATGACCGAGCCCGGGATGCGGGCCCGGTCGAACATCTGCCCCCTGATGGTGCTCAAGGACGGCGAAGTGGTACTCGTCCTCGGCGCGGCCGGGGGTGGCATGATCCCGCCCGCGGTGGTGCACGCGATCACGCGCGTGATCGACTTCGGCATGCCGCTGCCGGACGCCCTCGCGGAACCCCGCGTCGCGGGCGGATCCGGTGGCAACGGACTCCTCGCGGAGATCACCGACGGGGACGGATGGAGTCCGGCCGAGCTCGAGGAGATGCGAGCGCTCGGCCTCCAGGTCACGCCGGTGCCCCGCTCGGGCTCGTTCGGACGCGTCCACGGCATCCAGTTCGACCCGGCCACGAAGACGTGGGTCGGGGCAGCCGATCCCGACTGGGAAGGGTCGGCACGGGGACCGAGCGGGCGCTGACCCGACCGACGCCGTGGGGCGTCGGTCGAGTTCCGCGACGAAAGGTTGCGCGTGGTGCTTGCGGGCACGGAGCGGCCCGCGCCAATTGACCCCGGCAGGACCCGTCCGACATCGCCGTGGCGCGCACTCTCACGTTGGCAGGAACGAAATGCTAGGCTCCACCTACCGCACCCGGGCGGCGACGATCGCGTTCGTCGCGACGCTCGCCTCGACTCCCCTTCAGGCGCAGGTTCCGGCGCAGCAGCTGGCCTCGCTCGAGTTCAGACACATCGGCGTGGTAGGCAACCGCGTCGCATCCGTCGCGGGCGTGGTCGGTGACCCGCTGACGTACTACGCCGGTGCGGCGTCCGGCGGTCTGTGGAAGACCGAAGACGGCGGGATCACCTGGCGGGCGGTCTTCGACGACCAGGACGTGCACTCCGTAGGTGCGCTCGCGGTTTCGATGTCGGACCCGCAGATCGTCTGGGCCGGAACGGGAGAGCCCCACATCCGCTCGAACGTGACGCTGGGTGACGGCGTCTACCGCTCCCAGGACGGAGGAGAGAGCTGGGAGCACATGGGACTCGACGCCATCGGCCGGGTCTCGCGCATCGTGATCCACCCCACGGATCCGGACATCGTGTACGTCGGCGCGCTCGGACACGCCCACGGGCCACAGCGGGAGCGCGGCGTCTTCCGCACGAAGGACGGCGGCGAGACCTGGGAGCACGTCCTCTTCGCCGACGAGAACACGGGCGCGTCCAGCGTTGTCATGGACCCCAACAACCCGCGGATCCTCTTCGCCGGGCTGTGGACCGTGGTGTTCAACACATGGGGTCGCGAGAGCGGCGGGCCGGGCTCCGGGATCTACATGTCCCGCGACGGGGGTGACAGCTGGACGAAGCTCGAGGGCCGCGGGCTCCCCACCCTGCCGGTCGGAAAGGTGGACGTCTGCATGTCGAAGGCCAATTCGCGGCGCGTGTACGCGCTCATCGAGACGGGCGACGGCGTTCCGTGGAAGGGACAGGAGACGGAGAGCGGAGAGTTCTGGCGCTCGGACGACGGCGGCAACAACTGGGAGCTCGTCAACTTCAGCCGCGATCTCGGCGGTCGCACGGGCTACTACAACAACTGCCGCGTTCTTCCCGACGACGAGAACGAGATCTTCTTCCTGACCGCCGCGCTCTCCCGTTCCTGGGACGGTGGCCTGACCTACGTCAACCACGAGGGGTCGCAGCGCCCCGGCGGTGATTACCACGACCTGTGGGTCGATCCGGAGAACGGCGACCGCCTCGTCATCGGCAACGACCAGGGCGTCCACATCTCGAACAACCGAGGCGAGACGTACCACCGCGTGGAGCTGCCCATCTCGCAGATGTACCACGTGACCGCGGACAACGCGATTCCCTACAACGTCATGGGGAACCGGCAGGACGGACCGTCGTACCGCGGCCCGAGCAACACCCTCTACGGCACCGGCCCCGGGAGCATTCCGCGCGGCGACTGGCACGCGGTGGGCGGCGGCGAGAGCGGGTTCGCGACCCCCGACCCGACGGACCCCGACATCGTCTGGTCGAGTGCCTCCGGCTCGGGCGCGCGTGGCGGCATCGTCGTGCGCCACAACGAGCGCACCCGGCAGTTCCGCAACGTCGAGGTCTGGCCGGAGAGCACCGGTGGATGGTCCGCGGAGGAGCTCCGCTACCGCTTCCAGTGGACCTTCCCGCTGCTCGTCTCACCGCACGACCACAACACGCTCTACGTGACGAGCCAGCACGTCCACCGGACGCGCAACGGGGGGCAGAGCTGGGACGTCATCAGCCCCGACCTGACCACGAACAACAAGGCGCGCCAGGGCGTCAGCGGCGGCCTGACGCCCGACAACATCGGTGTCGAGTACTGCTGCGTGATCTACGCGTTCGACGAGTCTCCCGTGCAGCCTGGTGTCTTCTACGCCGGCTCGAACGACGGCAAGGTCCATGTGAGCCGCGATGACGGACGCACCTGGCAGGACGTAACGGGCAACATCCCCGACATGCCTGTCGACGGCGTGGTGCGCGGCATCGACGCGTCGAAGTGGGACGCGGGCAAGGCCTACATGGCGGTCGAGGCGCACCAGGTCGGTGACTTCGCGCCGTACGTCTACCGGACCGAAGACTACGGGCAGAGCTGGACGAAGATCACGAACGGCATCGACGACCACATCCTGAGCTTCACGCGCAGCATCCAGGAAGATCCGGTCCGGCCCGGCCTGGTGTACCTCGGTACCGAGAACCGGGTCTACGTGAGCTTCGACGACGGCAACCGCTGGCAGGCGCTCGTCAACAACATGCCGCCCTCGCCCGTGTACGGGATCGTCGTGCAGGAGCACTTCAACGATCTGGTGATCGGGACGTACGGACGCGGCTTCTGGATCGTGGACGACATCACCCCGCTCCAGCAGCTCACGGACGAGGTGCGGCGGTCGGCGGCGCATATCTTCGAGCCGCGCGACGCGTACCGTTTCAACGAGCGCACGACGCCGGCCGAGCAGACCATCGACAACAGCGCCGGCGAGAATCCGCCCAACGCCGCGTTCATCAACTACTGGATCGGCGACGCGAACGTGGGCGCCCGGGCATCCGTCGTGATCACGGACGACCGCGGCGCGGTCGTCCGGACGCTGCGGGCTCCGACCCGTCCCGGCATCAACCGGGTCTTCTGGAACTTCGAGGGCGAACCGAGCACACCGATCGAGCGTCGTGTTGCTCCCCTGTATGCCGACTGGGTGGACTACGGCCCCGACCGCGTGCGCGTCCAGGGCGGCATGTCGCTTCGGCACCCGCCCGGCAGCTACACCGTGACGCTCCAGGTGGGAGACGAGGAATTCTCGACCGGTCTGACCGTGCTGAAGGACCCGAACTCGGAAGGGACCCTGGCCGACATCCAGGCCCAGCTGGCGCTCATGAAGGAGCTGCGCAACGACTACGACGCCGCGGCAGACGCGATCAACCGGATCGAGTGGGTCCGGCGCCAGCTCTATGACCTCGTGGACGTGCTCGACAGCCAGGGCGGCGCCGACGACCTGATCGAGGGCGCGGGCGAGCTCGATGCGAGCCTGATCGCCATCGAGTCGGAGCTCACGCAGCTCCAGACCACGGGAACAGGCCAGGACGGAGTGCGGTATCCTGCGAAGATCGTGGAGAAGCTCCGGCACCTGGCGGGCGGGGTCGGCACGGCGGACTTCCGCCCGACCGATCAGCAGGGTGAGGTGCACGTGCTCCTCCGCGAACTTCTAATGGAGTCGCGGGACCAGCTCGACGCGCTGCTGGCCGGTGAGCTGGCCGCGTTCAACCAGCTTCTTCGCGACCGCGGGCTCAATCCCCTCATCAGCGACCACCAGCAGACTCCCTGAATGGACGACTCCATGCCCGAGCGCGGGCCCACGCCGACGCGAGAGAGCGTCTGCAGCTTCCCTCTCTCCGACCGGGTGGGCCTCGCGCTCGGGTTCGTCGCTCTGGCGACGCTCCCGACCGCCGCGCGACCGGTCGCGGGCCAGTCGCCCGTCGACGCTCCTCCCGCCGGGTACGCCGCCTTCGAGGTCGCGAGGTCGCGCAGCTGCGTGACCACGCTCGCGGAGCTCGATCGGCTGGACGCGAACCTCGATCCCCTCGCGCAGCGTTCCCGCAGATTCCTCGGCATCGCGGAGGCCATCGCCATCGAGGACCGTTCGATCGTCACCTGGCTGAACCCGCTCGAACCCACTGAAGGGGCGGTGAGGGACTGGTTCGTCACGGATTCGGTACTCGCCGTGCGCTTCGTGTCCGGCGGTGATCCTGCCGTCCAGCAGGCCCGCCAGCAGGGACGCGAGGCCATCCAGACGACCGTGACCGACGCGCTCGCGATCGTCCAGGCCGAAGCGGACTCGGTTCTCTCGGAAAACGAGGAACTCATAGCGCGCGGGGCCTCGTGCGACGGCGCCATCTTCGTCCGGCCGGTCGTGATCGAGGCCTGCGGGGCGGACGAAAGCCAGCTTTGCACCGCGGCGAGGCAGCCGCCCGTCGAGGACGTGCGCTTCCGCTTCGTCGACGCCGCCGAGGACGTGTGGGAAGTCCAGGAGCTCCGCCCATGGACGTCGCCGGGTCCGCTCCGGTTCGGGGCCGCGGGCCTCGAGGGCGCCCGCACCGTCGGGTACGCGCGGGTCGGAAACGTGGTCGTGACCGCCGCGCTCTCCGCGCTTCTGAGGGAAGGCGCCACCCTCACCGCGGCGGAGCGCGTCCGCTGGGAGCAGACGAACCAGGCCCTGGGGCTGACGCTCGACCACCCGGAGCTCGTCTTCACGCCGGCGCTGGCGCTCAGGGCGGCGCTTCCGCAGCCGATCGCCGGGGAGGAGCGGTATCTCCTTCACTTTGGTGATCCGGGCGCGCCCGACGTGCTCTGGACGGGTCAGGCGGGGACTGGCGCGCCGCTCGAGACCTCGCTCCCCCTGCAGCCGAGCCAGGTTCTTCGACTCCGGTCGGGGGACCCGGTCGTGCTCACTGCGGTCCGGGGGCGCCAGAACGACCCCGTCTTCAGCGTCCCGCTGAGCGAGATGGGTCAGGCCGCCTCGGTCCAGTCGCTGCTCACCTACCTGGGAACGACCTTTCCCGCGGACGTGCGCCGGCTCCTCCCTCCCGGAAGCTGACGTCGTCTACCGGACCGGACCGCTCCCCCCGATGCGGTCGTCCGGAACGAATCGGTCGCGCGCGGGCATGATCACGGCGGGCAGCGTTTCCGCGTCCATCACCGCGTCGTCAGGAACGATCTCGTTCATCCACAGCAGATACGCGATGACCGCGTAGACCTGGTCCGGCGAGAGGATCCCCGGCGTGGCCTGGGGCATCGCCTTGCGGATGTAGTCGAACAGCGTCGTCGCATAAGGCCAGTAGTTGCCGATCGCCTGTGACGTCGGAGCCAGCTCCCACGGCGAAGTATTCACGAGCCGGTCGTTGGGCCCCTCCGTCCCCGTGGGGCCGTGGCACGCGACACACCACGTCTCGTAGACCACCTTTCCCTGAGCGACCGACCCGCGCCCCGCAGGCAGCCCGGCTCCGTCGGGGCGGACGTCGATGTCCCACGCGGCGATCCGGGCGGCGGAGGCCTCGGCACCGAACCCGAAGCGGGACGGCGCGTGGGCGGGGACGGCCGGCTCGCCGGCGTCGAACGACGCGAAGAGGGCATCCGCACCCGAACTCGGCACGGAGCGCGTACCCCCGAAACGGTCGGGCGCCTCGCACGCCGTCATGAGCACCCCGAGCGCGGCGACCATCCCTGCATGACGCGTCTTCATACCAGCTCTCCGAGCCCGAAGGTGACCTCGCCCGTTCGTGCGATCTTCCAAGCCCGCTGGTGGTTCTGGTGGTACGAGGTGCGCTGACCGCGCGCATCCCAGAGTTGCTGTACCGTCGGCTGCACGTAGCCCGTCTCGTCGGTGGCCCGGCTGAGCAGGATCGTGTCCCGGCCGCCCCACTCGAACAGGTGGCGGAACCGCACCGTCGAGCGCGGCAGGATCGGACCCTGCAGCGCGGCGTCCACCCAGCTCCGACCTCCGTCGGCGCTCACCTCCACGCGCGTGATGCGTCCTCGCCCCGACCATGCCAGCCCCCGCACTTCCCACCACCCCGGCTCGGGGAGTACGAACGGGTAGGACGGGAAGGTGATGACGGACTTCGCGTCCATGACCAGGCTGAACTGCCGCACGGTGCCGTCGCCGAGCGGGTCCGTGTACTTCGAGGTCTCGTCACGCGTGTGGGTCGGGCGGTCCGTGACCTCGATGCGGCGCAGCCACTTCACGGACGTGTTCCCCTCGTACCCGGGGTTGAAGAGGCGAAGGGGATATCCCTGTTCGGGCCTCAGCCGCTCCCCGTTCTGCCCGTAGGCGAGCAGGCTGTCCTCCATCACCTTGTCGAGCGGGACGCTTCGCGACATGACCGCGGAGTCGCTCCCCTCCGCGAGGATCCAGCTCGCACCAGGGCGCACGCCCACCTCGCGCAGGATTGTGGCCACGGGTACCCCGGTCCATTCGCTCGTGCTGAGGAGTCCATCCAGCGCCTGCACGGTGATCTCCGTCGGCATCCGGTCACGGCTGTACACGCCGCCCCCGTTGCCCGAGCACTCGAGGAACTGGATACGCGACACCTGCGGGAAGCGCTCGAGATCGCGCATCCGGAACACGGTGGGGCGCTCGACCATCCCGTGCACGAGGAGTTCGTGGTCGTCGAAGCCGATGTCGGGAATCCCGGCGTGGTGGCGTTCGAAGTGGAGGTCCGACGGTGTGATCGTTCCCATGAGGTCCGCGAGCGGAGTTCGCGACGACGATGACAGCGCCTCGCCACGGAGCAGGCGCCGGGGCTGCTCGCCGGGGGCGCGGATCCCAAGCTCCGAAACGATCCGTCCCGGGACCCTGGTCGGATCGACCGCGGGGCCCGAGGTGGGAGCCTCCTGGGCCACCAGCCGGACCGCATCGGCCTGCGTCTTCACGAGACCGGCCGCGATCACCCCGGACGTCGTGGTGATCCAGGCCCTCCGTGAAAGCTTCGAACCCTCTTCGCGTGACATGCGGGTCTTCCTGGACAGGGTGAACCGAAGGGCAACAAGCTGCGGACCCGGCCGCGATAAGGCCAGTGCCGGGCCGACTGGACTCGATCGGCGCCGGCGGGCAGATTGCAACCGATCCTCCAACCGGACCGAGTCCTCCATGGCACACCGCACGCGCCTCGCACCACCCGCCCGCCGACCGTTCCTCCTCGGTGCACTCGCCACCGGCCTGGTGACCGTGCTGACCGCGCCGCTTTCCGCCCGTCAGGCCGAATACCCGCCGGAGTTCGACGACGTGATGCCGCTGCACCACGACGGCAAAGGCCTCGGCCCCTTCTCCCGCCTTGTCACGACGTCGTCTCCCGAGGCTCAGCTGTACTTCGATCAGGGGATCCAGCTGCTGTACGCCTTCGCGCCGGTGGAGGCGGCCCGTTCGTTCCGCGAGGCCTGGAAGCGGGATCCGGAGTGCGCCATGTGCTACTTCGGCGAGGCTTGGGCGTGGGGCTCCTACCTCAACGGACCGATGACGTCGCCCGACGCGCCGAGAGCGCACGCCGCCATCACGAAGGCGCTGGAGCTCGCCCCGGACCACGCGAACGAGGTCGAGCGCGCGATGATCGAGGCGATGGCGGTGCGCTACGAGGCGGTCCACGACGCCGGCCGGAGGCGGGAGCTCGACGAGCGCTGGGCGAAGGCCGCCAATGAGCTGTACGTACGCTACCCGACGGACCTGGACGCCGGCTTCCTCGCCGGCGAGTCGCTGATGCTGCTCCAGCCGCGTCGCGGCACCTGGGACGTGAACAACCCGGAGGTCCAGGAGATCCACCGCGTGCTCGAGACCGTGCTCGCGCAGGACATCACGCACCCCGGGGCCTGCCACCTGTACATCCACGCCACCGAGCCGACGGTCGTGCCCGGCAAGGCCGAAGGGTGCGCCGAACACCTCGGGCGGTCGATCCCGGGGGCGAGCCACATCCAGCACATGCCGTCGCATACCTACAACCGGGTCGGCCGGTGGGGCGACGCGGTACGCGCGAACACGGACGCCTGGCACTCGGACCTCAAGGCCGCGCACGGGGAAGGCTTCGCCATCTATCCTTCCCACAACCTGCACATGCTGCTCTTCGCGGCCTCGAACGACGGCCAGGGGGCGGTCGCGATCCAGGCGGGCAAGGAGTACGCGGACCTCATGGACGGGGCGAATTTTTACGAAGCCCTGACGCTGTTCCGCTTCGGCCGCTTCGAGGACATCATCGAGCTCCGCGACCCGCCCGAGGGCACGGTATTCCGCGGACTCTGGGATTTCGGGAAGGGGTATGCCCACCTCCGCGCGGGCGACGAGGGCACGGCCCGCTGGTACCTGCACCGGATCCGCACCGCCATGGAGGCAGATCCCGACGACCAGTTCCGGGGGCACACCGCGACCCAGCTGCTCGGGGTCGTGTCCGCGCTCCTCGAGGGCGAGATCCTGCGGGCCGACGGCCAGCTCGACGAGGCGATCGCCGTGCTCCGGGAGGGCGGCGAGATCGAGGACGGCCTGCGCTACGACGAGCCGGAGCCCCTGAACTTCTCGGTCTGGCAGTGGTACGGCGACGCGCTCCACGAGGCCGGTCGGCACGAGGAGTCCGCGGCCGCGTTCCGCCACGAGCTCGAAAAGCACCCGCTCAACGGGTGGTCACTCTTCGGACTCGAGCGGGCGCTGCGGGCCCAGGGAATGACGGCGGAGGCGGACGAGGTCCACGGGCAGTTCCTCGCTGCGTGGTCCCGCGCGGACGCCTACATCCGGTCGCCCGTGCACTGAGGCGCGGGGAGGAGGTGCCCGGTCAGACGTACTCGTCCTTCCCGGCGGCGGCGACGATCCCCGGCGTCCGGGGCCGGCGCGCCTCCTCCCCGCCCAGCACCCGCTCGGTCAGCAGCGCACCGTAGCCGAGCAGGGCGAAGACGAGGGTCGCCACGAAGTACTTGATCTCCTGGAGCACCCCTCCCACGAGCACGCTCCGCTGCGCCTCCTCCGGCCGGAGGCCCCGCACCTGTACGACGTCGAGCGCGAAGATCCCCATGACGCCGATCAGGATCACGGCGGTCGCGAGGCAGATCCCGGCCGTGACGCGCAGCACGACAGGGCGCCGATCCACGATCGAGGCGCCTATGATGAGCATGAGGCCGAGCGTCGGCGTCTGGAGGTATCCGGCCGAGAGCCCCAGGAAGCCGTACCGCCACGTCATCTGGCCGGGCCGCAGGGGCCAGACGGTGGTGAGTAGATCGATGGCGGCCGTGAGGATGAGCGCGAATCCGAAGAGGTACACGCCCCGGATGAGCCAGGGTGACAGATCGTCGCTGCGCATGACGGCTCTCTTGGATTGGGGTATCGGTCCCGGCGACGCGCGTCGGAAGACCGCGGCATGGCTATACCTATCTAAAAGGCGCGGCCGCGGGGCGCGAGGATGTCGACGCGCGCCCCGACACGCTCACATCCGCGAGACCGCGAACCGCCCGACGGCGGCACCGGCGCTTCGGGACGAAGGAATCACGCGTCGATCGCTCCGAGGTCGAAGACGGGATACGCGCCGACCTCCTGTGCCAGATACCGCTCCACCGCGAGCACGAGAGGCCGGGCGCCCCCGAGACGGGGGCGGACCTCGTCCGGGTCGAAGGTGGGGGTCGTGGCCGGCCCCTGGGTCACATACGCGTGCGTGAGGAGGAGCGTCGCGGCCCGCAGATTCGCCTGACGATCGCCCTCACCGGACTCGAGCTGCCGGAGCGCGGCTTCCACGGCCGCACCGGCCGCGGTCCTGCCCGTACTCCCGCCGAACAACGACCAGACGACGCCGCCGACCAGCGCGAGGACGGCCCCGAGCAGGACGAACGGCCCGGCGAATTCGCCTCCTGGAACGAAATCGGCCACGGCGGGCCAGGCGACCAGCGCAGCACCGCCGAGCAGGGCCGCGAGGCACCCGACCGGGCCGGCGCTCGGCGGAAGCGGGTTCTCGACGATCTCCCGGCGGGCCTCGCGCACCACGAGGCGGTCCCGGTCGGTGAGGTGCTCGGGAGCGGAACCGTCCGGATCGGTCATGCGCGCCGGCCCCGCCCCTCGCTCACCGCCCCAGCCTCGCGTTCCCCATCCACCACTCCGCCTCCGCCTCGGAAACCGGACCCATCTTCCCGCGAACCGACCGGAACAGCTCGTCGGGGCGGTAGACCGTGCCCGAGCGGATCACGAGGTGCCCGTTGCGCGTGTCGGTGATCGTGGTGAGCGGGTCGCCCCGAACGATGAGCAGGTCCGCGTACTTGCCGGGCGCGATCGTTCCCAGCCTCGCATCCACGCCAAGGGCGCGCGCCGCGTTGGCCGTCCCTGCCCGCAGCGCCGCCGCGTTGGGAATGCCGGCGAGCACCATCGCGTGCAGCTCCCGGTGCGCTCCGAAGCCGCTCCAGAACTCGCCCCAGCTCGGGTGGTCCGTCCCCAGCGTGCGGTGGTTGGCCCCGCCCGCGTCGAGGAACGCCTTCACGGTGCGGCGCTTCACGTAATAGATGCGCTCGAACTGGTCGTTGGGCGTACGCGGCAGCCGCGCCTCGACCACGTCCCGGGCGTGCGCCGTGAGAAAGTCCATCTCGTTCGCCCAGTCGTTGAACACCGCGGGCTCGCGATCGGCGAAGTAGCCGTATGCGGTGAGCGTCGCGTCGAAATACGCCCCCTGCTCCACGAAGAGACGCGCCTGCGCGCGGATCCGCCCGGCGGTCACCGGGTCCCCAAGGTCGAGGGCCTCGAGCGAGGCGTAGGCGGACCGACTGGCCGGGAGCGCGTCGCCGCCGAGGAAGTGCTCGATGCGGTCGATGCCCATGAGAATCGCGTCCCTCGGGTTCACGCTGTCTCGGAAGCCCGAGTCGAGATGGCCCGTGACCGTGATCCCGTGTTCGTGCGCGACCTCGATCAGGGCGCGCAGCTGTTCGGGCCGGATTCCCTTCGCCTTGAAGCCGCGGGCACCCCGAAGGGCCCAGTACGTCGCCTCGCGCCGGATCGAGTCGGGCGTCATGGCCGCGTGGTCCCACCCCGGGCGGGCCGTGCCCCAGTAGGGCCCGGAGGCGTGGATACGCGGCCCGGGGATCTCGCCGGAGGCGATCCGCTCCCGGCCTCGGCGCGCCTCGGCAGGATCGACCTCACCGGCCGGGAAGGTCGACGTGACTCCGTTGGCCAGGAAGAGCACCGGATTGACGGTGTACTCGTCCACACGGCCTTCTCCGAAGAGGTCGACGGCGTAGTGCGCATGCAGGTCGAAGAGGCCGGGCATCACGAAGTGGCTCGCGTCGAGCAGCAGCGCTTCGGCACCCGTGCCCATCGGATCCACCTCCCCGACCCGCATGATCGTGCCGTTCCGGATGAGGATCCCGGGGTTCGGGCGCGCTGCGTCGGAGGTGCCGTCCCATAGCCGTCCACCAAGGACGACGAGGTCACCTTCCCTCGGCTCGACCTGGGCCGCGGCGTCGGTGGAGAGGGATGAGGAGAGCGCGCCGAGGCCCGCCAGCAGGGCGAGCGTCCGGCGCATGCGGACGAAGCGGAACACGATGGCGTGAGGCCGTGTCGTGGCCGGACGCTTGGGCGTACTGGAAACGTTGGTGTGCATGCGTGTAAGATCAGGCGGAACCCGGAAGGAGCAACCCGATGCCTTACTACGAATACCACTGCGGATCGAACGGACGGACCCTCGAGGTGCGCCACGCGATGGACGAGAGCGTCGCGACATGGGGCGAGCTGACGGAGCGTGCCGGCGCCGAGCCGGGCGACACTCCGACGGACGCGCCCGTGGAGCGCCTCCTCAGCACGCCCGTGCCGCTCACCGGTTCCGGCCCGGACGCCGGGTTCCAGGGATGCGGGAGCGGGTGCGCCTGCGCCCCGCAGCACTGACCCGGGCCGAGCGGCGCCGCGCCGGGGTCTCTCGCATGCCCGCCAGGCAACGGACGTGGACGTGCAGGACGCCGGCCCGGTGACCGAATTCGACGTCGTCGTCCTGGGAGCAGGCCCCGCGGGGTGCGCGGCGGCGACCCTCCTCGCCCGGCGGAGCCACCGGGTGGCTCTCGTCCGTCCGACGACACCCCCCGCGGCCGCCCTCGCCGAGTCCGTGCCGCCGTCGGCCGACCGAATCCTCCAGGAGCTCGGCTTCCTCGACGCCATCGAGCGCGGTCGCTTCCACCGGAACCTCGGGAATTCCGTGTGGTGGGCGGGGGATGCTCCTCATGTCGAGTCGTTCGCAGCCTCGCGCGTCGGCTTTCACACCGACCGCCTCTCCCTCGAAACGGTCCTCGTGGCCGAGGCCGAGCGGGCCGGCGTCTCCGTGCTCGACGACGCGTCGGCCCGGGCCGCGGACGAGGACGCCACCGGCTGGACGATCCGCTGCGAGGGCGGTGACGGGCGGACACACGTCCTGACCGCGGCCTGGGTGATCGACGCCACCGGCCGGCACGGCTTTCTCGCCCGCCGTGAGGGTCGTACGCCCGACCGAAGCACCACGACACTCGCCCTGGTACGCCGATGGCGGCACCCGGGAGGCTGGCCGGGGCTCGAGCCGGGGCACACCCTCGTCGAGAGCTACGCCGACGGATGGGCGTGGTCGGTCCCCCTCACCGACGAGGTCCGTTGTTTCACGGCGATGATCGACCAGCCGCGCGCCGGGTCCGCCGGGTCGGACGTCACGTCCATGCTCGACGCCGAGCTCGCGCGCACCGTCCACCTCGGCGCGGTGCGGGACGGGGCGGAGCCCCTCGGAGACGCCTGGGCGTGCCCCGCCGCGCTGTACACGGCGTCGTCGTTCGGACGCCCCGGCCTGCTCCTGGCCGGTGACGCCGGATCGTTCATCGATCCGCTCTCGTCGTTCGGGGTGAAGAAGGCGCTCTCCTCCGGGTGGCTCGCCGGCGTCACGGCGCACACCGCTCTCGTCGACCCTCCCATGGGCGCGACGGCGATCGACTTCTTCGACGCCCGGGAGCACGAGGTCTATCGCCGCTACCGACGGGCGTCCGTGCCCTTCTTCGAGGCCGGCGCGGAGCGGTACGGAACGTCGTACTGGGTGACACGCGCCGAGGCCGCGCGCCACGCGGGCGACGACCGCGACGGCGTCGGGAGCCCGGCGCCCGGCGAGGCGACCGGACGGACGACCCACTCCGCCGGCGGCGCCGCGGACCCGGACCGGTGGATCGCCGAAGTACCCGAGGCCGACGTGCGGAGGGCCTTCGACGAGATCCGGGCCCGCGAGCGCCTCTCCGCGAGACCCGGAGCGTCCGTGCGGGTGTTCGAACGACCGGGCATCGAGGGTCACCGCATCGTTCTGCAGGATCACCTGGGAAGCGACGCGCTGCCCGAGGGGATGCGCTGGGTACGCGGGGTCGATCTCACGCGGCTCGTCCGGATCGCGCCGGAGCACGCGGAGGTGCCGGATGGATGGACGGCCTACAACGCGGTTTCGGCGCCCGTCTCCCTTCCCGACTACCTGACGGCCCTGGCGACCGCCTTCGCGGCGGGCTTTCTCGAGCACGAAACGCCGCCGCGATAGACCCGACGACTCTGGCGGATCCCCGCCGAACTTCGCAGGATGTGGTGTCGTCCTTCCACCGCACACGTCAGGACTTGATGGCGCACTCCGCACGCTTCACGCTCGCCGTGGCCGGAACCGCGGCGCTGGGGGTCCTCCTCGCCTGGAGCCCCGCCCCCACCGCCCCGCTTCATCGCACGCTCACCGACGACGACGGCTTCCCGATCCGCAACCAGACGGTGATCGACCGCTGCTCGCGTTGTCACGTCGTGGACGACGAGGGTCGGATGTCGCGGGTTTCGTACCTCCGCAAGTCACCGGAGGGGTGGCAGCTCTCGATCCGCCGGATGATGGCGCTGCACGGCGCGCGGCTGAATCAGGAAGACGCCAGAGAGATCGCGACGTATCTCGCGAACGAGCAGGGCCTCGCGCCGGAAGAGATGCGCCCGGGGCTCTTCGAGGTCGAGCGACGGATGGACGACCACGACTACGAGGGTGACTCGGACGTCGAGTTTACGTGCATCCAGTGCCATTCGATGGGACGGGTCATGACGCAGCGTCGCACGAAGGACGAGTGGAGCCTCGTCCTGGCGACGCACCGCGGCCTCTACCCCTTCGTCGACTTCCAGGCCTTCCGCTACGCGGGTCCGGCCTCGGAGCAGGACGATCCGCGCCACCCGATGGAACGCGCGGCCGATCACCTCTCGGAGGCCTTCCCCCTGGAGACGCCCGAGTGGTCCGCGTGGGCGGCGACGAAGCGCTCTCCGCGGCTGGCCGGCACGTGGGCGCTCTCCGGCTACGAACCGGGTCGAGGCCCCATCTTCGGGACGATGACCGTCCATGCCGACCCGACCAACCCCGACGCCTTCACCACCACGGCCACCTACGTCTACGCCGAGACCGGGACGCGGATCCAGCGCTCCGGTCAGTCGAACGTGTACACGGGGTACCAGTGGCGCGGCCGCTCGAACCCGGGTGGGGACAGCGAGCTCCGCGAGGTCATGTTCGTCGAGCGCGACCAGAACGTCATGCACGGTCGCTGGTTCCGGGGAGACTATGACGAGATCGGCCCCGACGTCACGCTGCGGCGCGCGAGTGGCGCCACCGTCGCCGGTGTCTACCCGATGGCCCTCGAGCAGGGCGGCTCCGTGGAGGTCCGGGTCTTCGGCGCCGGGCTGTCCTCCGCGACGCCCGCGGACCTGGACTTCGGCGCCGGAGTGACGGTGCGGTCC
>Ga0222714_10002588_pt1 | contig 19005 bp, 26 predicted proteins | sample C33_3DmetaG_FD_165048 | JGI IMG/M metagenome (GOLD analysis project Ga0222714, IMG submission 165048) | Estuarine water microbial communities from San Francisco Bay, California, United States - C33_3D | ecosystem: Environmental > Aquatic > Marine > Unclassified | place: USA: California...
TTCATATTTTTCAATATTAATTTTCATCAATTCTACAAAAAATGTTAAAAAACAACAGTAAATGATTCGTTGCTAATAAAGGCAAAATGGAAAAATTATTAAACTTCTTCAAATTAAGGTTCATAGAATTCTCAGGATTAATTGTATTGGCATTAGGACTAATCATTATCTATTCCATAGCAACATATTCTCCGAGTAATCCTACGATCATTTTTCCAGACAGTGCCGATACAAGATTTATATTAATAAAATACGGAGCCAACTTTGCAGATTTTATACTTCAAGCCTTTGGGATTACGGCTGTCGGTTTGGGTTTGAACTGTTTTGCTTTTGGGGGAAAAATTATTATCAATAAACAAATAGAATACATATCCCTTAGACTATTATTTGTTATATTTTATCTAATATTTGGATCTTTTTTCTTCAAAGTATATTCGGACCAAAGTTTTTGGCTACCTGACAATGGGAACGGTGGATTTCTGGGAGCTTATATTGTGGGACTATTCAGTTCTATCGACAAACAACTTCTAAAAACCATTAGTTATATTTCTTGCGTTTTATCTTTAATATTCTTTTTTTTAAGTCTAGGTGTTTCATTTCAAAACTGGAAAAAAATTTCTACAACTTTATTCCAACCTTTTAATTTTTTATTTTATAAAATTCTCAAAAGAACAGCTCAACCTAAAACAATTGAGGAAGAGGTAGAAAACAAATACGACGAAAATGAAATAATTGAGGATGAACCTTATATTCCTGCTACTCAAACTAACTTGCCACTGCAAGAAGATAAAAAAGCAAAATCATTTGAGTACCGATTACCGTCTTTATCTTTTTTAAAGGATCCAGAAAATAAAGTTTCCGATACCGAGCTAACAGATACATTTGAAAAACAATCAAAATTTTTAGAAGACACCTTGCTTGATTTTGGAATTATGGGAAAAATTAAAAGAGTAAGCGCAGGTCCTGTGGTTACTCTTTACGAATTTGAACCTGCGGCAGGAATTAAAACTTCAAAAATAATTAATTTGTCAGATGACATCGCAAGAAGTACTAGCTCCATTGCAACTCGTGTCGCTACTGTCCCAGGAAAAAATACTATTGGAATAGAAATCCCAAATAAAAATATTGAACCTGTTGCTTTAAAAGAAATTTTATCAAGCAAAGAATTTGCTAATAAAAATATTCGATTACCAATTACTTTAGGAAAAAGTATTTCTGGTTATCCTATAGTGGGGGATTTAGTTAGCATGCCTCACTTATTGATAGCGGGAACTACCGGTTCAGGAAAATCCGTTTGTATCAATACGCTGATCCTTTCTATTTTATACAAACACAAACCAGAATACTGTAAGCTGATTTTGATAGATCCGAAGATGCTAGAATTATCAATTTATCAAGGAATTCCTCATTTATTAAGCCCTGTGATTACGGAACCAAAAAAAGCTACTGCCGCTTTGAAATGGGTCGTTGGCGAAATGGAAAGCAGATATCGAAGAATGACAGAGGAAGGAGTTCGAAATATTTCTGGATATAATGAAAAAATGGGAGAGGATCCTAAAAAAATAATTCCTTACATTGTAGTTATCGTAGATGAAATGGCTGATCTAATGATGATAGCAGGAAAAGAAATAGAAAATTATATTCAACGTCTAGCACAGATGGCTAGAGCTGCTGGTATTCATATTGTAATGGCAACACAAAGACCAAGTGTCGATGTTATTACAGGAACAATTAAAGCAAATTTTCCAACTAGAATTTCTTTTCAAGTAACATCTAAAATAGATAGCAGAACTATTTTAGGAGAGCAGGGTGCTGAATTATTGTTAGGAAAAGGAGATATGTTATTTATGTCATCGGCTAGCAGAGTAGTGCGAATTCATGGTCCATTTGTTTCGGACGAGGAAATTGAACGAATAACAACTTTTATTAGATCCCAAGGTAGTCCCGATTACATTGATGAAGTAACCAAAATTCAAGAAAAAGATGAGCAGTCAAATGATGGTATTTCAAATAATGACAAGGATGAACTATTTGATGAAGCTGTAAGGTTAATTAAATTAGAAGGAAAAGCATCTACAAGTTATTTACAAAGAAAATTACAAATTGGATATAATCGTGCAGCAAGAATTATTGATCAAATGGAAGAGGCCAAGATTATAAGCCCTGCCAATCATGCTGGAAAAAGAGATATTTTTCCATCTTAATGTTTAGATTTATTTTCATTATATTTTTTTTTACCTCAAGTTTTGCTTCTGCAAATAATAATGAGACCATTGATAAACTTGTAAAAAAATTTACCAGTATAAATAATTTACAATTTAATTTTATTCAAAAAACAGAAGACGCTTCTGAAACAGGAAATTGTTTTTTACAATATCCAAAAAAATTAATTTGTAGGTATGATGGAAATGAAGGAAAAGAAATTATTATAAAAAATAATACACTTGCAATTATAAAAAGAAAATACAAACGCGTATATCCTTACCGCGTTTCAAATTCTCCTTTTACAGCTTTATTAGATAAAGAAATAATTCTTACGCACATTCAAAATTTACAAGATATTGAAAATAAAAATAACCAATATGTAATTACTTTTGCTAATAAAAATGTTTCAACAGTAAAATTATATATAGATCAAACCACCCTGAACATTAATGGATGGGAAACAACTGGATATGATCAACAGAAAGTGTCTTTTCGGGTATTAAATCCGCAAATAAACGTTGAAAACAGTGAAAAATTTGAGATACCCAATTATACTAATAATTCAGGAAATTAATTAACTACAGTTACAAATTCCTTTTTAAAAATACTCATTCCGCGAGCTATATAATTTCTCAAAGCATTGGGATGATCTAAGGTACAAGTGTGAACCCAAACTCGTCTAGGATTATGTTTCCACGCAGTTTCTAAAGCATGCGTTAAAAGATAACCACCTAGTTTTTTTCCAAAGTAATTTTTAAAAATACCAAAATAAGTAATTTCTACTTCACGAATATCATCATGATTTAAATATTCATAATATCCAGCTGGCTCCTCACCTACAAAGGCTGTAAAAAATTTTAATTTTTCATTATCTAAATAATTTTTCCAATCTGCCAAACTCCAAGCAAGTCTATCTTTCCAGTGAAAATCCTCCCCTATTTTTTGATATAAAAATTTACAAAATTGAGGATCGTCTTTACCTTGCTCTAAAATTTTTAAATTATAAATTCCACAAACTGCTGGATTTAGATCTTTTTTATTTTTAGTTTCAAGAAAATATCTTTGAACTTTTTGTTCCATTATTATTTTTTAGAAACCATTCTTCCTAGTGGTTCGCCACCAACAATATGAAAATGCAAATGAGGCACTTCTTGACCTCCATCTGAACCATTATTTCCAATATATCTATACCCTTTTCCTGATGTATATTCTGAAACACCGACAATCTTAGCTACCTCTCCTAGCGCTCTTATAAGTCCTGTAATTTCTTCACTGCTAGCGTTTTGTGAAAAATCATCCATATTTACATAGGCGCCTTTAGGAATAACTAAAACATGAACTTTAGCTTGTGGATTGATATCCTTAAATGCCAAAGCATGATCACTTTCATAAACCTTATCACAAGGTATCTCACCTCGTAATATTTTAGCAAAAATATTATTTTGATCATACGTCATAATTTTTATCGACTAGCTTTTTCTTGTAGACCAGATTTGTTTTGTCTTTTTTTTAATTCAGTCATCACTTCTTCAATTTTAATTTCATTCGCTTCTAATAATACTAAAATGTGATAAATTAAATCAGCTGCTTCATGAACTTGATTATGATTATCTTGAATAGACTCTAATAATTCTTTTAATTCTTCCTCAACTTTTGACTGACTTAAATTTTTGTTACTTAACAACTGACTAGTGTACGACTTATCTGCATCAGCATTTTTTCTAGACCTTATAATTTGTACTAATTCTTCTAAAGTTTTAAACATAGCTATATTCTTACAGAAACACTTTGTGACTTCAAATATTCTTTTACTTGTTTGATAGAAAATTCTCCAAAATGAAAGATGGATGCAGCTAAAACAGCGCTTGCTCCTCCATTTACAATTCCATCTTTAATATGTTCAAGTGTTCCAACTCCACCTGAGGCTATAACCGGTATGCTCAAGGTTTGTGAAATGGTTTTTGTTAAATCTATATCGTACCCCGATTTAGTTCCGTCTTTGTCCATCGATGTCAGCAAAATTTCACCTGCTCCGTTATTTTGCGCTAATAGTGCGAATTCTACAGCATCTAATTCCGTCCGGTTTCTTCCACCATGAGTAAATACATTCCATTTGTGGTCTGATGTTTTTTTAGCATCGATGGCAACTACGATACATTGAGATCCAAATTGTAAAGCAGCTTGTTTTATCAAATCAGGGTTATTAATTGCAGCTGTATTAATTGAAACCTTGTCTGCGCCAGCTAATAACAAATTTCTTATGTCTTGAAGTGATCTAACACCTCCTCCAACGGTCAAAGGTACAAAACATTGCTCGGCTGTTTTTTGAACTGTGTCTAATAATATATCTCTGTTTTCATTAGAGGCGGTAATATCTAAAAAACAAATTTCATCAGCTCCACTATCACTATAAACTTTTGCTTGCTCTACTGGATCTCCTGCATCAACTAAATTAACAAAATTAATTCCTTTGACTACCCTGCCATCTTTAACATCCAAACATGGTATAATTCTTTTTTTTAACATTTAGCTTATTTTTGCCAATTCCTTTAAATTAATAGAACCATCGTAAATAGCTTTTCCTACAATCACTCCTTTAATGATGTTGGTTTGTTGAATTGAAAGAATATCTTTCATACTAGCTACACCACCCGATGCAATAACAGGGACAGAACTTAATGATGCTAATTTTACTGTCTCTTCTAGATTGACACCTTGCTTGGTTCCATCTTTATCAATATCTGTAAAAATAATACTTTTAATCTGATAATTTTTAATTTGCTCAACAAAATCTGCTGCTAATAATTTTGTTTGATCGGTCCAACCTTTTAAAGCTAAAAATCCTTTTCGCACATCCATACCAACTGAAATTTTCTGTGGGTATTTAGCTGCAACCATTTTTAATAGTTCAGTATTGGTAACTGCCGCTGTTCCCATAACTATATTTTCTACTCCTAAATCAAGAACTTCCTCAATATCTTTTAACGTTCTCAATCCACCTCCTACTTGTATTTTTAAAGAAGTATGTTTTCTAATTTCTTTGATTGAGCTTAAATTAGATGTATCTGAATCTAAGGTTCTGTCTAAATCTACAATATGAAGATTATCAAATCCTAACTTCTCAAATTGTTGAGCTTGATCAAGAGGAGAATCATTAAAAATTTCTTCTTTGGCAAAATCACCCTTGTACAGTCTTACACATTTTTTATTTTTTAAATCAATTGCTGGATAAATAATCATCTCATTACCATTTAATAAAATTTTCTAAGATTTGAATTCCATTTTTCTGACTTTTTTCAGGATGAAACTGGGTACCAAAAATATTATCTTTTAAAACAGCAACGGTAATTTCATCTTGATAAAAGGTAGATGCAGCAACGTTTTTTTGATCTTCTGCAATAAATTGGTAACTATGAACAAAATAAAAATGCTTATCATTAGTCATTTGATCAAATAATGGGCTATCTAGCTTTATCATAACTTCATTCCATCCCATGTGAGGTAGCTTCAAGTCTTTATTTTGAATATTAATTTTTTTAACAATTCCATTGATCCAGCCAAATCCATTAGAGCCTCCATCCTCCTCGCCAAAATTAGCAAATAATTGCATCCCAACACATATTCCAAAAATATTTTTTTTCTTTTCTATGACAAAATTATGAAGCTCATCCATCATGCCGGGGATGTCCTTTAAATGCTGAGCACATTGTTTGAAAGATCCTTGTCCTGGTAAAATTATTTTATCTGATTTCTGTATTTTCGATGGATCACTAGTGACATTTACTACAATAGATTTATTTAAATTTTGAGCAGCAAACTCAACTGCTTTTGATACTGACTTTATATTGCCAGATCCATAATCAATAATGGATATTATCATTGAAAACTTAAATTGTACCTTTGGTAGATGGAATAGAATTTTTCATTCTTGGATCTATTTCAAAAGCACTTCGTAAAGCTTTAGCCAAACCTTTATAACAAGACTCAATTATGTGATGACTATTATCTCCATAAATATTTTCAACATGCAAAGTAATTCCGGCAGCCTGTGCGAAAGCTTGAAACCATTCTTTAAATAATTCCGTGTCCATTTCTCCAAGTTTTTCTACTTTTAATTTTACATTCCAAACTAAATAAGGACGACCTGAAACATCCAAAGAAATTCTACTCAAAGTTTCATCCATTGGTATTAAAGCATGAGCGTAACGTTTTATTCCTTTTTTATCACCTAAGGCTTTTAAAATAGCTTCACCTATCGCAATACCACTGTCTTCCGTTGTGTGGTGTAAATCAATATGTAAATCTCCTACAGCTTTTACTTTTAAATCTATTAAAGAGTGCTTAGAAAGCTGTTCAAGCATATGATCTAGAAAACCAATACCAGTTTTGATATCATATTGGCCCGTGCCATCTATATTAACTTCAACGTTAATATTTGTTTCTTTCGTTTTTCTTTCTATGCTTGCAGTTCTCATGTTTTATGATTTACTTTATTATAATAAATAACTCAAAAATTATACCTTGAAGATATTAATTTAATAACCACATTAACTAATATTAAAATAGAGCAAAATATGGACACACAAAATTGGCATGGAACAACAATAGTTTTAGTACGAAAAAATAATGAAGTAGTTGTTGCTGGAGATGGACAAGTCAGCATCGGCAACACTGTTATGAAAAGTACTGCAAAGAAAGTAAGAAAAATAGAGAGCAGAGGTGTAATAGCTGGCTTTGCTGGATCCACAGCAGACGCATTTACTTTATTTGAAAGACTGGAGTCAAAATTAGAAAAACACGGCGGTCAATTAACTAGAGCTGCTGTTGAGTTAGCTAAAGATTGGCGAACAGATAAATATTTAAGAAAGTTAGAAGCTTTAATGGCGGTGGCCGATAAAGAAAAAAGTTTTATTGTTAGTGGAATGGGTGATGTCTTAGAACCTGAGCATGGAGTAATTGCAATAGGTTCTGGTGGAAATTATGCGCTTGCAGCTGCTAGAGTTTTATTAGAAGAAACAGATAAATCAGCTGAAGAAATTGCTAGAAGATCTATTGAAATTGCATCTGAAATTTGCGTATTCACTAATAACAATATCACAATCGAAAAATTATAAATGGAAGAAGAAAAAAAAATCGTTTCCTTTTCTCCTAGAGAAATCGTATCCGAGTTAGATCGCTACGTTATTGGGCAAAAAGATGCCAAAAAAGCGGTGGCAATTGCTTTACGTAACAGATGGAGAAGACAAGAACTTCCTCCAGAGTTAAAAGAGGAAGTGCTACCCAAAAATATTTTAATGGTGGGTCCAACTGGAGTTGGGAAAACAGAAATTTCAAGAAGATTATCCAAATTAGCTGAAGCTCCATTTATTAAAGTTGAGGCAACAAAATTTACTGAGGTGGGATATGTCGGAAAAGATGTAGAACAAATTATCAGAGATTTAATAGAAATCGCTATAGCTCTTATTAAAGATAAAAAAAGAAAAGAAGTAGAAGCCAAATCTCAATTAGCATCCGAAGAAAGGGTGTTAGATGCACTTGTGGGAAAAAACGCCACTCCTGCAACTAGAGAAAGTTTTAGAAAAAGATTAAGAGCGGGTGATTTGGATAATACCGTAATTGAAGTTTCCGTTACAGACAATCCTTCTATGCCTTCATTTGAAATCCCTGGAATGCAAGGCGGAGTAGGCATGATCAGCATTGGAGATATTTTAGGTAAAGGTATGGGAGCTAAAAAGAAAAAGAAAAAAATGACCGTAAAAGAATCTTATGAATATTTAATTCAAGAAGAGTCGGACAAATTAATTGATCAAGATCAGATTATAAAAGAAGCGAAATTTTCTGTAGAAAATAATGGAATAGTTTTTTTAGATGAAATCGATAAAGTTTCTGCAAGAAGTGAAAGATCAGGAACAGATGTTTCGAGAGAGGGTGTTCAAAGAGACTTGTTGCCATTAATTGAAGGAACAACTGTTAATACAAAGCACGGACCTATTAAAACAGATCATATTTTGTTTATAGCCTCGGGTGCCTTTCAGCTCGCAAAACCATCGGATTTACTGCCTGAATTGCAAGGTAGGCTTCCTATTCGTGTCGAATTACAGCCTTTAACCAAAGAAGATTTTATTAAGATTTTAAAAGAACCTGATAACAGTTTAATCAAGCAGTATGTTGGTTTAATGAAAACAGAAAATGTGGAACTACAATTTACCGATGATGGAATTGAAAGTTTAGCAGATATTTCAACCCATATTAATTCCACCATAGAAAATATTGGTGCACGAAGACTTCATACGATTATTGAAAAGGTGTTAGAGGATATTAGCTTTACAGCTCCTGACAAAAGTGGAGAAAAAGTTGTAGTGGACAAACAATTTGTCGAAAAAAATCTTGGTAATATTATTAAAGATAAAGATTTGTCTAAATTTATTTTATAATTTTCTTAACGTTACAATCATAGAACCCTCTCCTCCTAATTTAATTGGACTAGGTTCAATGGAAACAATTTTTTTTGAAAAATTTTTTTGTAGGTAATCGGGAACTGCATATTTTAATAAGCTCAAATCTTTAGAGGCATACGGATCTTGATCTTTATTAGAGTGTAATCCTTTACCAGTTATGACTAGAATTTTTTTTATTTTTTTTTCTTCAGCATAATGCATCAATTGATCAATTTTTTGAAATGCCTCATCGATAGTATATCCGTGCAAATCTATTCTAAAATCAAAACTATTAGAACTGGAACTAGGATTATTTGGATGTAATTTTTGATCTTTATCTTCAACTGTATTGGTTTGGCTTAGAAACTTATTCCAAACTTCTAAATCTTCTTTAGAAATTTTAGTGCTTGGTTTCTTGTCCAGTTTCTTCACTAGAAAGCTCTGTTAAATACCAAGTTAAATCTTTATCTTTTAAATCTCTTTCAAAACTCCAAACATCAGTTGTTACTTTTGTTTTTTCAGGATCTCCCTCAATCACTTCGCCTTTTTCATTTTTTAAGCAAGTAATAATTTCACTAACAAATCTTGCTGTTACTTTGTACTTTGTTCCATCGTTTTTAATTTTATCGATGGATAATTTTTTAATACCGATGAATGTTAATTCTGATTTTAATTTTTTTTCATTTCGTTCATCGATAATTAAAGAAAAATCTTCATATAATTTTTTATTTAACAGCGTTTTTAAAGTCGCTTTGTCACCGCTTGCGAACGCATTGATGATCATTTCATAAGCATACTCTGCACCTTTTTTAAATACTGACTCGTCAAAAGTTGGTTCTTTTGATTTTTCCTGAACATCTTGCACAAATGAAAAATTTTCTTGCGCTTTTTTTAAAAAATCATGTTTAATTGGGGTGTTATCAGCTCCCTTTCCAAGGACATTTCTCAAACGTAAAAAAATAAAACCTGCCAGCATTGCCAACAAAATTATGTCTATATAGCCAAAGTTTTCACTCATAGTTGTAATCTCAGTATTAATAATTATGTACAATATTAAATCATATATTATGCAATTTACACTATTAATTTTAATCTTATTGCCGCTATTTGAAGTATATCTGATGATTAAGATAGGTTCGGTAATTGGAGCTTTCAATACCATCAGCATAACAATTTTTACCGCAGTGCTAGGAATGTACTTTGTGAAGCAACAAGGACTATCCACTCTTAGATCTGTACTGGAAAATTTAAGAGCTGATAAAAATTCGATAAGTGAAATATTACATGGATTTTGTTTGGTAATTGCGGCTTTTTTATTAATATTGCCAGGTTTTATAACTGATTTTTTTGGTTTTTTATTACTCGTGCCATATAGTAGAGATTGGTTTTTAAAAAATTTTATTCCCAAAAAAGAAGAGGACGTCAATATAATTGAAATTAACCCGGAGGAAATAGAAGAACATGACAGATACAAATAATTCAAATTATGAAGTAGTTGCAAAATATATCAAAGATATTTCTTTTGAAATTCCAAACCCGGATTGCTTTGTGGATGCTGCAAGAGGTTTAAATGAATATTCAACGAAGTTAGATTTAAACAGCCAGCCCTATAAAAATAACCTCATAGAACTAAACTGTAAATTTTTACTAGAAGCACCAGATTCAGCCACAAATAAAATTCATGCTGAAATTTGTCTTTCAATTATTTTTAAAATTACCAATAAAGATTTAACTGCCGATCAAGTTAAAAAATTAATTTTGGTAACTTTACCAACAGAAAATTTTTCTTTTATGAAAGAAATGGTAACTTTTCTTTTTCAAAAATCAGGATTTAAAGGTTTTGATTTTAATAAAGAAGTTGATTTTGAAGCTTTATACAAACAACAATTTCCTACTTCAGCATAAAAGATTTGGGAACTTGGGTTTCCAAAAATCTTTTATGTAATTGTTTTTCTTCTTCCGAAATAGCGACTATTAACTTATCTCTATTTTCATTAATTACATGAGCAGAATTAATTTCTGCTATGGTAGCTTGGGTTTGTTGCAAATCCAAAAGGGGTTCTTTTTTTTCTAAGAGTTCAATATAAACTTCTGTCAATAACTGGCAGTCCAATAAGGCTGAGTGCTTTTCACGTTTAGACGTATCAATCTTAAATCTTTTACACAAAGCATCTAAACTAGCTTGCGATCCTGGAAATTTTTGCCTCGCTAACATTAAAGTATCAACCACTCTTTCCTTCGAGATAGGTTCGAGATCAAGATCCTGAAGAGCTTTATTTAAAAAAGCTAAGTCAAAGTCTGCATTGTGGATGACTAGCTTAGAATCTTTGATAAAAGCCAAAAATTCCTTCGCAACATTTTTAAAAGTTGGCTTATCTCTTAAAAATTCTCTTGTAATACCGTGCGTTTGGTAAGCTCCATCCGATATATCCATTTCAGGGTTAACAAAAACATGAAATTGATTTTTTGTAGGTATTTGATTGTCTAATTCAATGCAGGCAATTTCAATAATTTTATCCGTATTAAAAGATAATCCTGTTGTTTCTGTATCCAATATAACTTCAATCATTGATGATAATTCTATCAAGAAGTTCTTTTACTCTCAACTGCATTGTTTTTTTATTATAATTATTTACTAACACAAAATCTGCCCTTGATTTTTTTTCTTCTATCGGCAATTGTATTTTGCGTAACATGGAAACCATTTTTTTATTATAACCAGGACGTTGTTGTAATTTTTTATCTAACATTTTTTGTTGAGCCTCTATACAAATAATAACATCCTCTGGCTCGTTGAGTTTATTTTCTAATAAAAGTGGAATATCTAGTATAACTGCTTTTTTATTTTTATTTTTTTGTAAAAATAATTTCATTTTTTTTCTCACTTCAGGATGAACAATTTTAATTATTTTTTTTAAACAACCTTGATTACTACTGATCGCTTGAATTAATTCCTGTTTATTAATTGGAAAGGAAGAAATATATTTTGGTAAAATTTTTTTTAGCTTTAAGAAAATTGATTTTTGTTTATAAACATTGTTGACTTCTTCATCTGCATTAAAAATTGGAAACATTGTTCCGGCAAGTAATTTAGAAATATAAGTTTTGCCTGACCCAATCGATCCAACGACACAAATTTTTATCATTTTATAATTCTATTTTTTTTATTAATTCTTGGCTAATGTCTGGTTTTTTCTTTGTCCATATTTCGAAAGCTTTTTGTGCCTGGTATAAAAACATCATTAAACCATTTGTTGTAATACAATTTTTTTCTTTGGCTTTTTTTAAAAAACTAGTCTCTGGTGGATTATAAATAACATCATAAACAATCGTACTAGAATTAAGTTTATCAAATGACAAGTCTAAGTTAGAACTTCCGGGCAAGCCTAGGCTAGTGGCGTTAATAAGTAAATCGACTGACATGCTGCTTTCTAAATCTAACCACGGAACCAAGGTAACAATTGGACCAAATTTTTCTTGTAAAGCCCTGGCCTTCTCCATGGTTCTATTAGTTAAGTATATTTGCTCCAAACCCATGTTTTTTAGAGCATAAATAATAGATGGAGCAACTCCGCCAGACCCAATTAAACATGCAGATTTTAACGTTTTTTTACCAATCATGTCTTGTAAAGACTGACTAAAACCAAAAACATCTGTGTTGTCTCCTATGATTTTTCCTTCTTTCTTGTAGACTGTGTTAACGGAGTTAGTTGATCTCGCTATATCAGAAAGTTCATCAACATAAGGTATAATGCTTTGTTTAAAAGGAACCGTAACATTAATTCCATCAACTTCATCTGATTTTATCTGATCAATAATTTTATTTAATTCTTTTTCCGTAGTCTGCATTTTATCGTAGACAGAATTAATATTATATTTAGCAAACCAATAATTATGCACCAAGGGTGACTTGGAGTGCTCAATGGGGTTTCCTATTACAAAAAAATTTTTCATTTTGCCTGGTGTGTGAAATAATGAACGATTGGTTGTATGGGCATTCCCAAAATAGAATTTAAATCTCCCTTAATGCTCGAAAACAATTGTTTTCCTTTTCCCTCTACTTGATAAACTCCATATTGCTGCAAAATACTTAAATCTATTTCTTGTAAATAATTATCAATTTCTTGATCGGATAATTTTTTCATTTTAAGCAAACAAGTATCATTAAAGTGCCAAATCATACTTCCATTTTTAGATACACAAATTGCATTATGAAGTTTATGTTCTTTATTATTTAAACTATGTAAAATGGTTTTGGCCTCGACTTTACTTGTGGGCTTGCTAATACAAGCGCCATCTAAATCCAGAACCTGGTCGGCTCCCAAAACATAATGTTGCTCAAATTTGCTACTAATTCTATTCGCTTTGTGCTCAGCCAAACTCTTGGCAATTTCAATACAATTTGCACCATTTGCTATCATAGATAGTTTAATTTCCTCTTCATCAACATTGGAAGGTTCGACTTGTACTTTAAAATTTGCCTCCTCTAATACTTTTTTTCTAATTTCGCTTTTAGATGCTAAAATAATATTATCGATCATGCATTTTTTTTAATCTCATAGATTTTTACTATTGCAGCTGCTGTTTCTTCTACTGATTTTCTAGTTACATCTATGGTTGGTATTTTGTGGGAGGCAAATAGTTTTTTTGATTTATCAATTTCTTCTTGGATCAGCTCAATGTTAGCATAACTAGAATCTGGCTTGTCATTTAATAAATTCATTCTGGTTTTTCTTATGTCCTCAAGGCGCTTAGGGTCCACCACCAGCCCCACAAGCATTGCTTTAGATTTAAATATATATTCTGGAACTGCTTGGTGCGCCACCAGGGGTATGTTTGCAGTCTTGAATCCTTTTTCTCCAAGATAAATAGACGTTGGAGTTTTGCTTGTTCTGCTGACGCCCATAATAATAATATCAGCGTCGATCATGCTTTCTAATTGTTGACCATCATCGTGGGCCAAGGTGTACTGTATGGCTTCAATTTTTTTATAATATTCTTTATTTAATTCGTGCTGACCACTTGGTCTGCCGCTTGCCTTCTGTTCAAATAATTTTTCAAAGCCAGGAATTAAGTGATCCAAAACTCCAAAACACGGAATGCCCAATGACTGGCTTTGGCTCTTAATAAAATTAGTAGTAGCTGGTTCAACGAGAGTATAAATGATAATAGCATTGTCAGTTTTTCTACATTTTTCAATTAATTGAGCTGTTTGTGCGCTCGTTCTAATAAAAGAAAAATGATGAAGATTATATTCTAATGTTCGAAATTGAGCTTTAATGGCTAAAAAGATCCTATCTAATGTTTCTCCAGTAGAATCTGATACTAAAAAAAAATTATATTTTTTGTTCATAAGCTTGTTAATAAATATCTATAACTTAAAATTATACATTAATCATCTTTGCGCAGCTGGCTTATTAAATAGATCGGCTATTTTTTCATAAAAATGTTAAGTTTAATAAATAAAATTGTTACAAGTTAGTTATGTTTATAAGTCGAACAAATATGATAAATTGTTATTTATCCTTTAAAAAAATAGTGAACAACTTGTGAATAAAAACTTAACCCCAAAATTAACAATCTCTACCAATACTAATACTTATAATTAAATATTATATATATGAGTACTTTAATCTTAAAAGCTTTAAACAAAGAAAAACCTATCTGGTTAATGAGACAAGCAGGTAGATATTTGAAAGAATATAAATTAGTCAGAAAAAAGCAGGAAAATTTTATAAATTTTTGTTTAAATTATAAAGCAGCAACTAAAGTAACTTTACAACCAATTAAAAGATTTAATTTTGATGCAGCAATAATATTTTCAGACATTTTAATAATTCCTTACGGTCTTGGCCAAAAAGTTGATTTTAAAACTAACGAAGGACCTATTTTAGAATCTTATAATTTAAAAGAATTTAAAAAAATTAATAAAGAAAAATTTTTATCAAAAGTTAAAAATGTTTATAAAGCTTTGAAATATACAAGAAAAAAATTAAATAAAAAAAAATCTCTTATAGGTTTTGCGGGATCTCCATGGACTTTATTGGTTTATATTGTAAATAAAAAATCACCAAAAAAAAATTTTAAACTTAGTAATATAATTCAAAATAACAAAGAAATAGAAGATCTATTAAAAATAATAGAAAAATTTATTTTTATTCATATTGAGCAACAAATTAAAAGTGGAGCTGATACTATCCAATTGTTTGATAGTTGGGCCGGCTTATTAAATAAAAAAAATTTAAATAAATATTGTTACCAACCTAATAAAAGATTGGTGCAAAAAATTAAAAAAAAATATCCTAAAATACCCATTATTTGTTTTCCAAAAGGTATTAATAAAAATATTATTAAATTTTGTAGTGTGGTTAGACCAGATTGTTTAAGCATTGATAGCAAAGTAAACGTCGATCTTATAAATAAAAAAATACCCCAAAAAATAGTTATCCAAGGAGGTCTAGATCCAAAATTTTTACTGGGCAATAAAAAACAGCGTGAAAAAAAAACATTGTTTTATCTTAATAAATTTAAACACAGACCCTACATTTTTAATCTCGGTCATGGTGTAGATAAAAAAACTAAACCAAGTGCTGTTCAGCACTTAATTAACGTAGTAAGAAACTTTCAATCATGAATATAGAACACGCTAAAAATCACCCGGCGGTCAAATTTGGTAAAACGGGCGTTCTTATTATAAATTTAGGAACTCCAGATAGCACTGGTTGGTGGGATATTCGACGATATTTAAAAGAATTTTTATCAGACCGAAGAGTTATAGAAGTTAATCCAATTTTATGGAAAATTATTTTAAATGTAATTATTTTAAATTTCAGGCCACACAAAACAGCTCATGCCTATAAACAAATTTGGTTAAAAGAAACCAATGAATCTCCGCTTCGATATTACACCAGACAACAAGCTCACAAATTACAGCAAAAGCTTCAAGATCAACGCGGTGTTTTTTTAGACTTTGCTATGAGATATGGAAATCCAAGTATAGCTTCTAAGCTAAAAGAACTGAATGACAAAGGATGTGAAAATTTAATTATTTTACCGTTATACCCTCAATATGCTGCAGCTACCACAGCTACAGTTTGTGATGAAGTGTATCGAAGCCTTATGAAAATGAGGTGGCAACCAAGTTTACAAATTATTCCTCATTATGAATCTGATCCATTGTATATAGATGCACTAAGCAAAAGTATTACCAATCATTTAAAAACATTAACTTGGACTCCAGATGTTATTCTTTCTTCTTATCACGGGATACCAAAAAAATATTTTACCAAAGGAGATCCTTATCATTGCTATTGTCAAAAAACGAACCGACTACTAAAAGAAAGACACAGCAATGCAATCCCAATAGAACTTTCTTTTCAATCTCGATTTGGCCCTGACGAGTGGTTGCAACCATATACGGATAAAACAATTGAAAAACTTGCAAAAGAAGGAAAGAAAAATTTAGTTATGATTTGTCCGGGGTTTGCATCTGACTGCGTTGAAACATTAGAAGAAATTAACATTCAAGGAAAGGAAACTTTCGAAGAGCATGGAGGAGAAAACTTTTCAATGGTGCCTTGTTTAAATGATAGCGATGACCATATAAAGTTGTTAGAAAGTTTAATAAAAAAATATTTAATTAAATGAATATTTATCTACTGTTAAAATCACTTCACATTATTGCAATTATTGCTTGGATGGCAGGCTTATTATATTTGCCAAGAATTTATGTCTATCATTGTCAAACTACTTATGGATCCGAGGCGCACGAAAAATTTGTTCAAATGGAATACAGATTATTAAAATATATTATGAATCCAGCCATGATTATTTCTTGGATACTGGGCATTGGATTAATTCATTCATTAGGCAATGATGCTTTTGCTCAGCTTTGGCTACAGTTAAAATTATTTTTAGTTTTATTAATGTCAGGATTTCACGGTTATCTTGGCGTTTGTAGAAAAAAATTTGAAAGCAACACAAACACAAAATCAGAAAAGTTTTATAGAATTATTAATGAAGTACCGACAGTGCTCATGATTATAATTGTATTTCTTGTCGTTTTTAAACCCATCTAAGCTTGCAAAAATTTAAATATCGAATATAAATTACGTAAGTATCCAAATTAACTTCCTTTAATGAACCTCCAAGAACTAAAAGACAAATCACCAGCAGATTTAATACTAGAAGCGGAAAAGCTTGGTATTGAAAATCCTAGCACCATGAGAAAGCAAGAAATTTTATTTGCTATTCTTAAAAAGTTTGCTGAAAAAAACGAACAAATAACAGCAAGCGGAGTGTTAGAAACATTGCAAGATGGATTTGGTTTTTTAAGAGCAATGGAATCTAATTATTTACCAGGTCCAGATGATATTTATGTTAGTCCAAGTCAAATAAGAAGATTTGGATTAAGAAAGGGAGATACAGTGGAGGGAGAAATTAGGGCTCCTAAAGAACAAGAAAGATATTTTGCCCTTTTAAAAGTTAATAAAATTAATTTTGAAGATCCTGAAAAAACAAAAAATAAAATTAACTTTGATAACTTAACACCCTTATATCCTCAGGAAAAAATTAAATTAGAAATAGAAAGCACTAAGATTGAAAAAAAAGCAGACGTCACTGCAAGATTAATCGATTTGGTAGCTCCTATTGGTAAAGGACAACGATCCCTTATCGTGTCGCCACCACGAACAGGTAAGACAGTAGTATTACAGAATATAGCTCATTCCATAACTACCAATCATCCAGAAGTTTATTTAATAGTTTTATTGATTGATGAAAGACCCGAAGAGGTAACAGATATGCAAAGATCTGTCAGGGGAGAGGTTGTTAGCTCGACCTTTGATGAGCCAGCAATGCGCCACGTCCAGGTAGCCGAGATGGTTATTGAAAAAGCCAAACGTTTAGCAGAGCACAAAAAAGATGTTGTGATCTTATTAGACTCCATCACGCGATTAGGAAGAGCATATAATGCCGTTGTTCCAAGCTCAGGAAAAGTATTAACCGGAGGTGTAGATGCAAATGCATTACAAAGACCAAAAAGATTCTTTGGTGCTGCAAGAAATATTGAAGAGGGTGGATCGTTAACAATTATTTCAACTGCTTTAATTGAAACTGGATCAAGAATGGACGAAGTTATTTTTGAAGAATTTAAAGGAACAGGTAACTCGGAAGTAATTATGGATAGAAAAGTTGCAGACAAAAGAATTTATCCAGCAATTGATATTACTAAGTCTGGAACGAGAAAAGAAGAATTGCTTTTAACCAAAGATGAATTGCAAAAAATGAATGTGTTAAGACGAATTATAAATCCTATGGGAACAATGGATGCAGTTGAATTTTTAATTGGTAAATTGAGAGAGACAAAAAATAATGCAGAGTTTTTTGACTCGATGAATAAAGGTTAATTATTCTTTAATTTTTCTAGCTTCATCAGGAAGCATGATCGGAATTCCGTCTTTCACTGGATAAGCTAAGCCAGATTTTTTAGCAATCAATTCATTATTATCTTGATCATACATTAATTTTTCTTTTGATAGTGGACAGACGAGCATTGATAATAAATGTTTGTTTAACTCCATTTAATGAATATTTTTTTGCGAGTTGGATTGATTACTTAATATATAAAAATTAATAATTTGATTTAGAATATTATTTCTTTCTTCCAGAGTCGTTGTTTCAAGCAACCTTTGTTTTTCTCCTGTCGTAAAAGGACAAATCATTGCTAAAGAATTAATTAATTGATCTGGCTTAACTTTTTCAACAACTTGCCAATCTGTAGATAGTTGAAACATCTTAAAAAATTTTTTTGTTTTATCTATTAATTCAAGTAAATTTTTTTGATCAATTGTATTTTCTTCCTCTTCTATATCAGTAGAAAAATCCTCATAAGAAACTTCAAAAGTTCTATATAGTTTATCATTATTAATTTCTTTAATGACTTTGAAACGAGTAACTCCTTTTAAGCTAATCAAATATCTCCCGTCTTTTGTTTCAGAATAACTCTCTACTTTGCCCAGACAACCTACTTCAAAAATACGAGGTTTGACTGGATCGATGGTTTGAAGATTGGGCTGTGCCATACCAATTAACTTGCTGTTTTTAAGAGCATCCTCTGTCATCTGCTTGTATCGTGGTTCAAAAATATTGAGAGGCAGAACTGTATTAGGAAAAAAAATTGCGTTAGAAAGTGGAAATATTGGAATTTCTTTTGGTATATCTTTTAAATTTATTTTCTCTTTTTTCATATCTTGATTTTTATATTGAAAACATATCTTATAAATAATAATTTAACATAAATTAATAAGCGGGTGTAGCTCAGTGGTAGAGCGAATCGTTGCCAACGATTAGGTCGTGGGTTCAA
>Ga0222714_10002589_pt1 | contig 19000 bp, 14 predicted proteins | sample C33_3DmetaG_FD_165048 | JGI IMG/M metagenome (GOLD analysis project Ga0222714, IMG submission 165048) | Estuarine water microbial communities from San Francisco Bay, California, United States - C33_3D | ecosystem: Environmental > Aquatic > Marine > Unclassified | place: USA: California...
AGAGCGCAAAAAAAGCTGGCAAAAAGAAGTCTGGCAAGAAAAAAACCGCTAAGAAAAGCGCAAAGAAGTCTGGCAAGAAAAAAACTGCCAAGAAAAAAGTCGCGAAAAAAGTCGCGAAGAAAGTCGCAAAGAAATCTGCGAAGAAGAAAGCCGCGAAAAAGTCGGCACCAGGCTTGAAAGTTGGCGACGTCGCCAGCATCGTGCGCGATAATGCACGCAAACAGCCGAACGCAGTTTCGCTTGTTTTAGGTGACCGCACACTCACTTGGTCGCAACTTTTGTCGCGCTCATCGCAAGTGGCACAGGGTTTGCGTCGTGCTGGGGTTAAGCCGCAAGATCGCGTGGCGTTTTTAGATAAAAACGGCATCGAGCACTTCGAAGTGTTCTATGGTTGCGCGTTGCTTAACGCCGTGAGCGTGGACGTCAACTGGCGCCTTGCCGCACCAGAAGTTGCCTACATCGTCAATGACTCTGAGGCAGAAGTCTTAATCGTCGGCCAAGAGTTCGTCGCAATCTTGGACGCAATCGTCAACGACCTCGCAAATGTGAAGACGATCATCGTCATCGGTGGCCACCCAAGTCATAACGATTACGAGCGTTGGGTTAGTGCGCAGTCGGCAGTTGATCCAAAAGTGCCAACCAAGCCAAGCGATATTGCCTTTCAGCTTTACTCAAGCGGCACGACTGGTCGACCAAAAGGTGTGATGCTGACCAACGACAACTTCTTTGCGTTGTTGCCGGCGGCCCGTGATGTTTGGGGAATGTCAGAAAAGACTGTCAACCTTGTTGCGATGCCGCTGTTTCACATCGGTGGCGGAGGTTGGGCGACAGCGGGACAATATGCAGGCGCAAGGTCGATCATCATGCGCGACGTTGATCCTTCAGCGATGCTGACACTTATTGAAAAACATCGAATCACTCACGCGTTCGCAGTGCCGGCTCTATTGCAGTTTGCACTTGTGATGCCAAATATTGGTACAACTGATTTCTCAAGTCTCGAGTTGATCGCATACGGAGCATCGCCAATTTCTGAGGCGGTACTCGAAGGTTCGATCAAGGCGTTCAAGTGTCCGTTCATGCAGGTTTATGGTTTGACCGAGACGACTGGCGTAGTCACTGTGCTTGGGCCTGAAGACCACGACTTGAGTTCAGCAAATAAAGGTCGCTTGCGTTCGTGCGGTAAACCGTTCACTGGCATTGAACTGCGAATCGTTGACTCAGACACAGGTAAAGACATGCCGAATGGTGAAGTTGGCGAAATTTGGATTCGTTCACGCCAAATTATGAAGGGCTACTGGAAGATGCCTGAAGAAACGGCTAAGTCGATCGTCAAAGGTGGATGGTTCAGATCGGGTGACGCTGGCTACTTCGACAAAGACGGCTACGTCTATATCTTCGACCGAGTCAAAGACATGATTGTGTCTGGTGGCGAAAATGTTTATCCAGCAGAAGTTGAGAATGCTCTGATGGCTCATCCAGCAATTGCAGACGTAGCCGTAATTGGTGTGCCTGATGAGAAGTGGGGCGAGGTGCCGATGGCACTCGTTGTGCGCAAGCCAGACACGCAAGTTACCGAACAAGAGATTATTTCTTTTGCTCGAGAGCGTCTTGCTGGCTTCAAAACTCCGAAATCAGTTGGCTGGGTCGATGCCTTGCCGCGTAACCCGAGCGGCAAGATTCTCAAAAAAGTATTGCGTGAGCCATACTGGGTGGGTCACACTCGCCGCGTTAACTAGATTTCGCTATAGCGAAAAACAGAAAGTAGTTATATGAAATTATCGATGATGATCAACTACATTTCTGATTTTCAAACATCAGCTAAACGGGTAGTTGAACTTGAAAAAGTTGGCCTTGACATGGTTTGGGTCGCCGAGGCCTATAGCTATGACGCAATTTCGCAAATCGGTTATCTGGCTGCAGTAACTGAGCGTGTGCAAATTGGCACCGGAATCATCAACGTGTTTTCGCGAACTGCTGCGCTGACTGCAATGACGGCGGCAGGTTGTGACTATGTCAGCAATGGCCGATTTGTTTTGGGTCTTGGCGCTTCTGGTCCACAAGTGATTGAGGGCTTTCACGGTGTGCCGTACGAGAAGCCGATGCAACGCACGAAAGAATATATAGAAGTGTGTCGTGAAGTGTGGCGTCGAGAACAGCCGCTTAATTACAACGGCAAGACGGTGCAAGTGCCTTTGCCAGCAGGTCAGGGCACAGGCCTGGGCAAGGCGTTAAAGCTAATCAATCATCCGGTGCGACGCGAGATACCTATCTGGTGGGCATCGCTTAAAGACAAGAGCGTTGAAGCAACCGCAGAAATCGCCGATGGTTGGATGCCGGTTTTCTTTTTGCCAGAGAAATTTGAAAATGTTTGGGGTAAGTCGCTGAAAGCAGGTTTAGCCAAGCGCAGTGCAAATTTGAAGCAACTTGATGTGTCAGCAGGTGGAATGTTGCATATTGATGAATCGCTGACACCGACAAAGCAGCATGAGGTTTTAGATTTCGCTCGACCTAGTTATGCGTTGTATGTCGGTGGCATGGGCGCACGAGGCAAAAACTTTTACAATGACATGTGTCGCGACTACGGCTACGAAAAAGAGGCAGTTGAGATTCAAGATCTGTATCTTGACGGCAAAAAGAAAGAAGCCGCTGCAGCCATACCTGCTGAATGGTTAGAGCTCTCGAACCTTGTTGGGCCGCGAAGTTATATCAAAGAGCGAATCGGCGCGTTCAAAGAAGCAGGTGTGACTGTGCTTCAAGTGAACCCAGTTGGCCCTGACCCTGTGCGCGAAATTGAAACGCTTCGTTCTATTTTAGACGAAGCGTAAATTTCGTCGAACTAGCTAGTCGCTGCGTTCAGTTTTAGGTTGGCGCGAACATTTCGCGTTGCCAGCAAATAGATAACTGACGAGCAAATTGCAATCACTGCAAACACTGCGATCGTGCCGCGAGCACCGATGTATTCAGAGACGACACCGGCGAGCAAACTGCTGAGCCCGAGTGAGAGCGTGATTAATGCGAAGTCGCCGGCTAAAACACGTCCGCGCATTTCGTCGGGGCAACGTACTTGTAATCCATAAGTTGAAAGCGTCCATTGTGCACCGCCGCCTAAGTGGGCGAGCCCAATGAAAATTGCTGCAACAATTAAAATGGGCGAAGCAGCAGCAGCGAGATAACCGCCTGCAAACCCAAGACCTGCAACGCCGCAGACCAAAATCACGCGAGACAAATCGTTTTTGACAAAGCGTGCGGCAACCAGTGGCCCGAGAGCACTGCCAACACCGCGCAAGCCAAGCATCAAGCCACGACCTGCATCACCGCTATTAAATGAATCTGCTGCAAAAACTGCAAGTTGGCTGACGACGCCGGCACCAACGGCAAAAGTCATCTTCGACATAAGCAAAGCCATGATCGCTGGGTCTGATTTTGCGAGATGCAACGCTTCGCCCATGTCGCGAATCGGGTGAATGCGTCGGGTTTGAATTTTTGTGCGAGCTTCTTGCATCGGGCGGGTGACTAGTGCGATTAAAAGTGCCGCGACAACGAACGTGGCAATATCGGCGATGAATGCTGCATTGCGACCAAATGCTTGGGAGAACAAACCACCGATGCCAGCGCCAGCTGCCAACATTACGCCCCAGCTACTGCCAAAAATTGCGTTCGCTTGTCTTAGCTCGTCGGGGTTCTTGGCCAAATTTGGTATCGCGGCCTCGAGCGCGGGGCGAACAAATGCGGCGAGCGCGGCGATTGAACCTTGGGCGACGAATGCAATCCAAATTCGTGAGTCACCGATCAACAAGAAACTTGCGGCGGCGATTGCTTGCAAAATTGAAACGATGATCAAAACTTTGCGACGGTCGTAGCGGTCGGCAACCGGCCCGCCGATTGGCGAAGCTAAAAACGAAGGTAATGAAAATGCGACGAGTAGCAGCGAGACAAGAAATTTTGAGCCGGTGAGATCTTGAACCAAACCAGCAAGTGCAACGAAGGTGAACCAGTCACCCATAAACGAAAGATTTTGGGCGATAAATAGCAGACGCAACTCACGATTGGTCTTTAAAACTTTGAACATTTGATTTTAATTTTATTTGCCGAGAGATTTCAAGATTTGTTCTGCTTGATCGACGATCTGTGTCACAATTTTTCCGGCTGGTATTACCGCATTGATTGAGCCTGTGCCTTGACCGGCAGGATAGAACTCACGTGAAGTGTCGACTTGCGTGCCAGACGGATAACCGAGGTGGTTCACGTTTGCTTGAGTCGAAGCGATTGCCTGCAGCGGAAATGTTTGTATCTCTTGTGGATGTTGTTCGTAGTGGTTGGTCCATTCGTTGCGCACAACCCGACATGGTTTGCCCGTATATGAGCGACTGATGACTGTGTCGTCTTCGCGGCTAGCAACGAGCGCTTCTTTGTATCCGTTAACTGCTCGTGCTTCGGGTGTGGCGATGAACCGTGTGCCGACCCAAATCGCATCAGCACCGAGGGCGAGCGATGCAGCAAGACCGCGACCATCGAACAGCCCACCAGCAGCGACAACTGGCACTTGTCCCGAGACAGCATCGACTACTTGAGGCACTAGCGCCATTGTTGCAACAAGACCCGTGTGGCCACCGGCTTCGGTGCCTTGAGCAACAACGAAGTCGCAACCACTGGCAACTGCGGCGACGGCGTGTCGAACTTTGCCACACATCGAACCGACCAAAATATTGTGACTGTGCAATAAATCAATTGCATCGCGAGGTACGCCGAGACCCGCAACAAAAATTCGCGCACCACCATCAATCACATCGCGAATGCCTTGCTCGAAATGTTGTGGCAGAGCAGTTAGTAGGTCGACACCGAATGGTTTGCTCGTGAGTTTTTTGAGGGCGCTAATTTCTTGGGCGAGTTCGCCTTCGCGCATCGTTGACGCACCAAAAGTACCGATTCCTCCGGCTTCACTTACTGCAGCCACGAGTTCGTGATACGAAACACCACCCATGCCCGCCAACATCACGGGGTGCTCGATTTCGAAAAGTTCGGTGATACGAGTGCGCACGATCAACTAACTTAGTTCGTCCTGGGCAATTGACTTGCTTTGAACGCACCATCGCGCTTAAGAAATTTGCGGTGCCAACGCCATGGTGTCAGCGCTGCCGCCCGTGGTTCGTCTTCAAACATCCACCGAACAAAGTTGCGCCGCGTCCAATCGGATGCGCCGGCGAGACGCAGAACGCCGCGTGTAAGTACAGCATTTTTCAAAATCTTTCCGAGCACGAAACTCATTCGGTGATCGGCAAAAAATTCGCGCTTAATTTTTCGTGCATAAGATTTGCAAATTTTGTGTTGGTTGTATTGCGCTGAACTTGTGATCGCCTCACCGGCAAGCACACCAGTGAGCAAAGCCTGACCGATGCCTTCGCCAGTCATTGTGTCGGCAGCACAAACTGCGTCGCCAATAAATAAGGTGCGACCCGAAGAGAGTTTCGCCGATGTGATGCGTGCAGGAATTGGCCATGCCGTGTGTCGACCCTCAAGCATTGCGCCTTGACCGAGTGCTGATGCAATATGTGGGCGAGTGAGAAGTTCGACCCAAAGCGCTTTCATTTCTTGCACTGTGTATTTTGATCCACGCAAAATGCCAAACCCTATGTTGGCGCGACCGTTTGGCAACGGAAACGACCAGGCGTAACCAGGCAACAAATCTTTTTCGAACCAAACAAAAAGTTGTTTGCTCGCAGGACCGGTGACGTTGCTTACATATTGGCGAAAGGCGTGCCACTCACCGAGGTAGCCGCTTTGTGCGACACCAAGCGATTTTCGCACGGGTGACCACATTCCGTCGGCGGCGATCAAAAATTTAGCTTTGATCTCTTTGAATTCGATTGGCGAATCAGTGTTGATGACAATTTCATTCGAATTCTGTCGCGCAACTGAAATGAACGCGCAATTTTCGACGACGCGAACGCCGCTTGCTCGCGCGTGTTGCACGAGAGCATTGTCGAGCTCGATACGTGGAGCAATCGCAGCGAACTGGCCGACGCTACTTTTGCGCGCATTCGGCAGGTCTAGTTGAATTTCGCGACCCGACGGTGAGCGCAGTGCAACTTCGTCACAGATTTGATAATTCGCAACTGTGCTCGGGTCGAAGCCGAGCATCTCGAGAATTCTTAGCGCGCCAGTTGTGAGACCATCACCGCAGCATTTGTCGCGCGGAAAAGTGGCTTTGTCGATGATCAACACATCTTTGCCACTAGCAACGAGGGTGAGTGCCGCCGCAACGCCTGCCGGACCTGCGCCGACTATTAATACGTCGCAGTGGCTTGTTGCTTTTTGTTGCGAAATAGCATTGACCACGAGCCTCAGGCTAGAGTTCTCGGCGATGAGTCGCTTATGTGAAGGTCGAGTAGTAATTGTCACTGGTTCAGGTCGCGGAATTGGTCGCGAACATGCGTTGAGCCTCGCCAAGCACGGGGCTTTCGTTGTCGTCAACGATCTCGGCGCGGGCGTCGATGGCAAAGGCGGAGATGCATCACCCGCGCAACAAGTTGTCAATGAAATTGAAGCGATGGGTGGCAAAGCGATTGCCAACGGTGATGACATTTCATCATGGGATGGTGCTGAGCGCTTGATCAAGACTGCCGTAGAAACTTTTGGCGATTTGCATGCTGTGGTCAATAACGCCGGCATCTTGCGCGACCGAATGTTGGCCAACATGAGCGAAGAAGAATGGGACGCCGTAATCAAAGTGCACCTCAAGGGCACTTTTGCACCGTCGCGCCACGCGGCTGCTTATTGGCGAGACCAAAGCAAAGCAGGCAAACCAGTTGACGGCCGAATCATCAACACATCTTCTGTGTCTGGCATTTACGGCAACGTAGGTCAAACAAATTATGGTGCTGCAAAAGCTGGCATCGCCGCGTTCACAACAATTGCATCACTTGAACTTGCGCGATACGGCGTGACTGTAAATGCGGTTGCACCAGTTGCGTTGACTCGAATGACAGAAAATCTCGGACCTGCACCAGAGACCGAGGCCGAGCGTGAGCAACGCTCACCAAAGTGGATCGCGCCAATCGTGACTTGGTTGGCTTCAACTGAATCGGCTGGCATTACTGGGCGAGTTTTTGAAGCAAGTGGTGATGTGTTGGCAATCGCTGAAGGTTGGCATCGTGGGCCGACACATAAGCCAGTAGATGACCCGACAAAACTTGGACCAGTTGTTGAAGAAATGATGTCCAAGGCTCGGTTGAATGCCGGCATGGACGGTCGCGATGGCACTTGGCCACAGCCGCAAAAGAAATAACTTAAAAGAGTTTTAACTCGTCAGTTTTTTTGCCGCGAAGTTCGTCGTAGTCAACTTCGCACCAACTGATATTTCGACTTTCGGCAAGCACACGGGCTTGTGGCTTGATTGATTGCGCGACGAAGATGCCGCGAATTTTGCCGAGCGCCGAGTTGGCATATAGACAATCGATATAACGCGTGAGTTGTTCGACGCCATCGATCTCACCACGACGCTTTATCTCAATAGCCACGGTTTGCCCCGCGGCATCGCGACACAATAAATCGACTGGCCCAACTGCAGTCGGGTATTCACGGCGAATCAAAGTTAAACCAGGTTCGATTGTCTCTGGCATTGCAGCAAGCAAAACTTGCAGGTCGGCTTCAACGCCATCTTTGGTCAGACCAGGGTCTTCGCCGAGCTCATGTGAAACATCAGAGAAGACCTGATGCAATTGAATCGTCAGGGTTTCGCCTTTCGGATTGCGAACGATCATGCGATCTGCGAGTTCTTCGAATGTGTTTGGCGCGTTCATCCAATTGAGCGGTTTGTAGGCGCCACCGTCAGCGTGAATTGCCACGCAACCGTCGGCTTTAATCATGATTAGTCGAGTTGCCTCGGGCAGTGATGCTGCGAGCCGACCTTCATAGGTGACACTGCAAGACGCGATAACGACACGCATAGCGAAAATTTATTTTTTGTAGCCGAGTGCGGCGAGAACAGGCTCGGCGAGTTCGGGTCGACAGATGATCAAGTCAGGAAGCCACGTGTCTTCGTCGTTATATATAAGGGGTGAACCGTCAACGCGACTTGTGTGCAAACCAGCGGCGCGCGCGACTGCGACTGGTGCCGCAGAGTCCCATTGGTGTTGGCCACCAGTGTGAAGATAAATGTCGCATTCGCCGAGCACAACAGACATTGCTTTGGCGCCAGCAGAACCTAGTCGCATTGCATCGCAGTTCAGGGCTTCGGCAACGATAACTGCTTCGCGTGGTGTTCGCGTGCGCGAAACAACGAGACGTGGCGGACCATCGTGTTTTATTGGTGGTGCTGGCGGTGGGTTTGTGCTCAGTGTCATTTCGATTGCAGGCAAACTGACTGCTGCGGCAACGAGCGAGCCGTGATTATTGTCGCGTTGCCATAACGCAACGTGAACTGCCCAATCGTTGCGATCTGCTTCGCTGAATTCTTGTGTGCCATCAAGCGGGTCAATGATCCAAACTCGTTCGGCATTCAGTCGTTTCGAAGTGTCGAGTGCTTCTTCGCTGAGTACTGCGTCATCAGGACGAAACTCGCGCAGCTGCGACATCAAAAATTCTTGTGCCATTGCATCGCCTGCGTCTTTTAAATCCCAACCCCATACGCCTTGCTCGACAAGCAATGCGCGTAGCTCGACGAGTCTTTTGCCAGTTTCGGTTGCTAGGTATGTAGCGAATTCGTGGTCATTGAGATTGTTCAAGATCTTCGCCTAGTTGTTTCGACTAGTTGTTTCGCCAAGTTGCGTTGCGAGACGGACAAGTTCGCGAAGTTCTTTTTCGTCAGCGCCAGACTTTGTTAGCGCAGTAATTTTGAGTTCAAGTCGCTCGGCAGCGGCATCATCAAAAACTTCGGGGCGTGTTGTATTCGCACTGATTGTCGCCACCAACAATACGAGTGCAGAAATCGCAGTTGTGCCGCCGATTGTGTTGACGAGCCCGACATTGTTGCCAGCAATCGATGTGATGATCATGCCAGCAATGCCCGCAACAAAAACAATCGAACAGATAATGCGAATGTTTCGCAGAGCGAGTGATGTATTGCGCGACGAAGAATTCATGTCGTTATTTTCGCGAGAGCGGTTTGTATTTAATTCGCTTTGGCTGATCGGCTGAGATGCCGAGCTCTTTCTTGCGCCATGCCTCGTAGTCGGTGAAGTTGCCCTCGAACCAACGAACTTGGCTGTCACCTTCGAAAGCCAAAACATGAGTGGCAATTCGGTCCAAGAACCAGCGGTCGTGACTGATTACGACGACACAACCAGGAAAGCTCTCGAGTGATGTTTCGAGCGCGCGTAGCGTGTCGATGTCGAGATCGTTTGTTGGTTCGTCGAGTAGCAATACGTTGCCCGCATTTTTGAGAAGTTTTGCGAGGTGTACGCGGTTTCGCTCACCGCCAGAAAGATCGCCCACGCGCTTTTGTTGGTCGCTGCCTTTGAAGTTGAAACTTGCGACATAAGCGCGACCGTTGATCTCGCGGTTACCAACTTTCATGACTTCAATACCATCTGTGATTTCTTGGTAGACCGAATTGTCAGGGTTGAGTGTGTCGCGACTTTGGTCGACATAACTGAGAGCAACTGTGTCGCCGACGGTGATTGAACCCGAGTCTGGTTTTTCTTGGCCAGTTATCATTCGGAACAAAGTTGTTTTACCTGCGCCGTTCGCGCCGATAATGCCGACGATGCCTGCTGGTGGCAGGTTGAAAGTGAGATCTTCGATCAGCAATCGATCGCCGTAACCCTTTGACAGATTTTTCACTTGAATAACGACGTCACCAAGTCGTGGACCAGGTGGAATTGCAATTTCAAGTTTGCTGTCGCCGCGCTCTGCTGCTTGCGCTTCGGCGTGCAACTTGTCGTATGCGGCAAGACGAGCCTTGCCTTTTGATTGACGAGCCTTCGGTGCCATACGTACCCATTCGAGTTCGCGTGCCAAAGTGCGCTTGCGAGACTCGTTGGCTTTTTCTTCGCGGCCGAGGCGTTCTTGTTTTTGTTCAAGCCAACTTGAATAGTTGCCCTCAAACGGAATGCCCTTGCCGCGATCGAGCTCGAGAATCCATTTGGCGACATTGTCCAAGAAATATCTGTCGTGAGTGATCGCGACAACCGTGCCTGAATAATCTTGCAAAAATCTTTCGAGCCAGTCAACACTTTCTGCGTCAAGGTGGTTTGTCGGTTCATCAAGTAGCAACAAGTCAGGTCGGCTAAGCAACAATCTGCAAAGCGCAACACGTCGGCGTTCGCCACCTGAAAGTTTCGTGACGTCGCTTTCGTTGGGTGGGCAACGAAGGGCATCCATTGCGATTTCGACGTTTCGCTCAAGGCTCCATGCATCTACTGCATTTATTTTCGACTCGAGTTGCGCTTGTAATGCGCCAACTTTGTCGAAGTCAGCGTCTGGTTCGCCCCACATCGCTGTAACTTTTTCGTATTCTGCGAGAAGATCACGAATCGGCGCAACGCCATCCATCACATTTTCTAAAACATTTTTTGCAGCATCAAGTTTTGGTTCTTGTTCGAGCAATCCGACAGAGAAGCCAGGTGTGAGCCGCGCCTCGCCGGTAAAACCGTCGTCAACACCAGCCATGATCTTGAGCAGGCTCGACTTGCCGCTGCCGTTCGAACCCAGCACGCCGATCTTGGCACCAGGGTAGAAGGAGAGTGAAATATTCTCGAGCACTGTTCGGTCTGGTGGGTAGAACCGGGCAAGTTTGTAACACGTGTAAATAAATTCTGCAGCCATTAGCCGTCTAATCTAGTTGCAATTGAGTTAAACCCTTTTGTCGATGGGGTCGTGCTAAATTAGGCATGAGTTCGATTCAAGATTTTTTAACGACACCGAAAGAGGTCAAAATGCAATTGTTCGATCAAGCGTTCATCGGAGACTTTCTACTCCGTTATTTGCACGTTCTCGTAGGCATCACATGGATAGGTTTGCTGTATTACTTCAATCTCGTGCAGGTGCCGGCTCTTGCCGCTTACGGCGACGAAGGCAAAGCGCGAATGATCACTCTTGACAAAGTCGCACGACGTGCTCTTTGGTGGTTTCGATGGGCGGCAATCGCAACGCTTGGTACGGGTTTATTGATCACTGGCATTGTTGAAAATTATTGGTCGCGCAGTGGTGACGCCCACAAGTACACAATCTCAATTGGTATGACACTCGGAACTTTGATGGCGGCCAATGTGTGGATGATCATTTGGAAGAATCAGAAAGTTGTTTTGGCAAACGCAGTAAACGTGATCGGTGGTGCAGCCGCTGACCCGGCAGCCGCTGGTGCAGGTCGCAAGGCTTTGCTCGCATCTCGACAGAACGTCATTTTTTCATTCTCGATGCTTTGGTTCATGGTCGGAGCTGCTCACTTTTACCCAGCAGCGTTTCCAAATGCGACATCAAGCAATGCAATGACGCTTCTGATTATCGCTCTGGTCTTGACTGCAATTTTGCAAATCAACGCGCTCGGACTTTTGGGTGGCACTGCAGCGACAAACAAACTTTTGTGGCCGTATGAGTCGCACAAAAACGCAATGATTACGGGCGGTGTCTTGTGGCTCATCCTTTGGATTGCCTCAGAGGTGCTTCTTAAATAGCCATCGTTACGATGTAACTGATGGTTGATCAGTCGAATACTGAGGATTTTGGTGCGAACTCCTGGCTAGTTGAGGAGATGTACGAGCGCTATCGCGACGAGCCAGAAACTCTGTCGCCGGCGTGGCGAGAATTTTTCAGTGACTACAAGCCAGTTGGTTCGCCTAAGGCGGACCCGACCGGAGAGTTGATCAGGCCGAGTTTTGGCGAGTCGCCTGAGTATGTTCTTGAAAATATTTCGGTGCCGGCAGTTGCCGCGACGAAGTTAAAACCAAAACCTGAAAACGTTGTCTCGGGCAACGGTAAGTCGGCGATCAAAGAGCCGATTTCGCCCGAAGCACCTCCACGCGCACCTCGACCGATGGCCGCTTTTGCGCCAGTTGAGCAGACGCCGTTAGAAGTCGTTGAACCAGAGCCGTTGCGCGGTGTGTCGTCAGTGATTGCCACGAATATGGAAGCAAGCCTCACTATGCCGACTGCGACAAGCGTTCGTCAAGTGCCGGCAAAACTTTTGGAAGTCAACCGCAAAGTTATAAACGGATATCGCGAGCGAAGCGGCGAAAGCAAAATTAGTTTTACGCATCTAATCGGTTACGCAGTCGTTCGTGCGATTGCAGATGCGGTGCCGAACATGAAGCATGTCTATTCGGTCGATGAACAGGGTAAGCCACAGATTAAAAAGTTCAATCGAGTGAATATGGGTTTAGCAGTTGATGTCGACAAGGGCAAAGGTCAGCGCAGTTTGGTTGTTCCTGTTTTGCGCAACGCCGACACACTTGATTTTGCTGGTTTCTTGCTGACTTACGAAGACATCATCCGTAAAGTGCGGGCGAACAAATTGACGCTCGATGACTTTCAGGGCGCGAATGTCAGTTTGACCAACCCCGGCACGATTGGCACGCAGATGTCGGTGCCACGATTAATGGCTGGTCAAGGCTTGATTGTCGGCGTGGGCACGATTGATTATCCGGCTGAGTTTCAGGGCAGCGATGAGCGCGCACTTGGTCGACTTGGTGTTTCGAAAGTTGTGACGATCACCAGCACTTATGATCACCGCATTATTCAAGGCGCCGAAAGCGGCATGTTCTTAAAGTATGTGCACGAGTTGTTGACGGGCGAACACCACTTCTATGCCGATGTGTTCAGCAGTCTTGGTGTGCCATATGAGTCGGTGAAGTGGCGTGACGACTCAAATTCGCTTGATAGCGAAGATGCTCTACTCGAAAAACAAATGCAAATTGCGACTTTGATTCGTGTGCATCGCGTGCGTGGTCACCTGATTGCCGATCTTGACCCGTTGCACTGGCGTGCGCCCGAAATGCCACGTGAACTCGATCCTGCAACATACGGCCTGACGCTTTGGGATTTGGATCGAGAATTCTTAACGGGCGGTGTTGGTGGAGTTAGCCGATCAACACTGGGCGAGTTGTTGGGCGTGTTGCGCGATGCATATTGCCGAACTATTGGCGTTGAATACATGCACATTCACTCGACTGAAGAACAGCGTTGGATTCAAGAGCGGTTCGAAGGTCACGGCGTAGGTGAATACATAGTTGATCAGCGTCGCGTGCTAGAGCGACTTAATGCAGCTGAATCATTTGAGCGATTTCTCGCCACCAAATATGTTGGCACCAAACGGTTCGGGCTTGAGGGTGCGGAATCATTAATCCCCATGCTGGATGTGATTCTCTCATCGGCGGCAGATAGAAAAATGCATTCAGCGGTGCTTGGGGCAATGCATCGTGGACGCCTGAACGTGCTGGCGAACATTATGAGCAAAGATCTCGAAGAAATCTTCGAAGAGTTTGAGGACCACATCGACCCATCTTCAGTACAAGGGTCTGGCGACGTCAAATATCACCTTGGAAGCGTCGGTGTTTTTAATTCGCCCAAAGGTGGATTGCTACCCGTTGAGTTGTCGGCGAATCCGAGCCATCTAGAAACTGTTGGGCCAATCGTTTTGGGTATGGTTCGAGCTGCTCAAGACAGAATTGATCCACCGCTTTCCTACAATGTCTTGCCAATTTTGTTGCACGGAGACGCCGCTTTTGCGGGACAAGGAATCGTCGCGGAGGCGTTTGCAATGAGCGACACCAGCGGATATCGCGTCGGTGGAACCGTACACATCATCGTCAACAACCAAATTGGCTTCACTACGGCACCGCAATATGCGCGATCGTCAAAATATCCGAGTGACGTTGCCAAGACGGTTCAAGCACCGATCTTCCACGTCAATGGTGATGACCCGGAAGCCTGCGTAAGGGTTGCACATTTGGCTTTCGAATATCGACAGAAATTTCACAAAGATGTCGTAATCGATATGATTTGCTATCGCCGACACGGGCACAACGAGGGCGACGATCCGAGTTATACGCAGCCACTTATGTACAAGGCCATCGCTGAGCGTCGAAGCGTGCGCAAACTTTATGTCGAGACTTTGGTTAAACGCGGCGATATAACACTTGACGAGGCAGAGCGAGCACTCTCTGACTATCAAGGCAAATTGCAAGGAGCGCTTGATTCCGCTCGTGCCGCCAAGCCAGCTGCAATAAAAGTGCCACCGCCACCAATACCGCTTGGCGTTGTTCCACAAGTCAAAACTGGCGTTGAGCGTTCAATTCTTGATGAAATATTTAATCATTTGTCGGCCTACCCGTCCGAATTTACAGTGCATCCAAAACTCGTAAGACAGTTTGCGCTTCGGGCTCAACTTTACAATTCGCAACAAGATGTCGATTGGGCGACTGCGGAAGCTCTAGCTTTTGGATCACTCGTGATTGAGGGGACATCGGTGCGACTCATGGGCGAAGATTCTCGTCGAGGCACATTTAGTCAGCGCCATTCAACGTTGGTTGATTACAACACGGAAGAACGTTGGGTTCCGATTAATACTTTGCCAAACGGTAAGGCTCGATTTTGGGTTTATGACTCTTTGCTTTCTGAATATGCGGCTCTCGGATTTGAATACGGGTATGCGCACTCAAATCCTGATGCTTTGGTGATGTGGGAGGCCCAATTTGGTGACTTCGTAAACGGAGCTCAGATTGTGATTGATCAATACATTGTTGCAGCCGAGGATAAGTGGGGACAGCAAAATGGTCTAGTTATGTTGCTTCCACATGGATACGAGGGGCAAGGCCCTGAACACTCGTCGGCGCGGCTCGAGCGTTTCTTGCAATTGTGCGCAGAAGACAATATTCAAGTTTGCTATCCGACAACTGCGGCACAATATTTTCACATGCTGCGACGTCAGGTGCGTCGAAACTTCCGAAAGCCACTGGTTGTGATGACACCGAAGCAACCGCTCAGGATGAAACAGAGCAGGTCGGCAGTCAGCGAACTAACTTCAGGTTGCTTTCAAGAAATTCTCGACGATCCCACAGTTAGCAATAGAGAAAGTATTACTCGAATTGTTTTATGCACCGGAAAAATTGCTTGGGATGTTATGGCTGAGCGCGACAAAAGGAATGCAACTGTCGCAGTTATTCGCATCGAGCAGTTGTATCCATTTCCAGTTGCGGAACTCTATGAAATTCTCTCGCGCTATCCGAATGCGAAACAAGTTTTGTGGGTGCAAGAAGAACCAGAGAATATGGGAGCATGGCACTTTGTTGATGACATCGTGTGGGGCATAAAGAGTAAAGGTTTTGACTGGCGTCATGTCGCGCGCTTTGAGTCAGGAAGTCCGGCAACCGGATCGAAGACAATCCACGACCAGGAATTAGTAGATCTGCTCGACAAAACCTTTGCCGACTGGCTATAAAACCCTATTTATTTCAGGAGAGTTTTAAAGATCAGCCTGGTTCACCGAACGTAGCAATGCTGTCAACTTTGCAGACAAAAAGTACCCGACGCTCATTGATTGACGGATCACGAAGTCCGTATTCTTCACCTTGACCGACGTACTTTTTCCAAATGCGATTCAGTTGCGAAGTTACCCACGCACCTTCTTTAGCGTCGTCTTCTAAGATTTCACGCTCGACAGTTACTTTCATGCTCATCCAGTGGTACATGTTGGCTGGGTTGACTATGACGATAGTGATTATCGGTGTCTTGCGGATCCATTTTGTTTTGGTGCGATGCGAAGCAACATTCACTAACACTTTGTCGCCTTCGTAGTCAAACCACATTGGCGTTAGGTTTGGTCGACCGTCAGAGCCCATGACGGCCATTACACAAGCGAATGGTTTGTCCATCAACATTTTGTATTTTGGGTCGATGTCGGCGATCGAGTTGACGGTGGTTCGGTCTCCTACTGCAAACTGACCCGGTTGCAATCCGTTTGCTACATCACGAAATTTAGCGACTTTGACTGCCATGAGTTTGTTCTCCTTTGAATTTTCATTAGGAACAATTGCGTGTTTTGAATTGATCTTCGATGATCTAAAGTGCAGATTAGTTCATATATATTTAGTTTGCAAAAATCAGATATTTCGTGATGGGTAGACTCTTGGACGTGCCGGCTCAAGTCAAGGATTCACAAAGGTATCTGGCTTATCGATGTTGGCGTTGAGTCAATGAGGGTTTCTATTGTTGGCGGTTCAATCGGCGGCTTAACTGCTGCTTGCTTATTGCGTGATGCTGGGCATCAAGTTTCGATATTTGAGCGCTCTGCAGTTCGCCTTGAGCAACGCGGTGCCGGAATTGGCTTTCTCCCCGCAACTTATCGTTACCTTCAAACACGCGCTGCCGTAGACATCGAAAAAATCTCGGTCAAGACTGACCACATTCGTTATTTGGACAAAGAGAGCAAAGTGGTTTACGAGGCCAAACATCAGTACCGCTTTAGCTCATGGAACGCCGTTTATGCGTCGACGCTTTCTCATTTTGGATCAAGCGAATATAACTTGGATTCAGAGGTTATTGACTTTTCTCAGTCCGCTGAGAGCGTGTCGATTTCATTAAAGAATGGTCAGTCGGTAACGTCAGATCTTCTGGTCGGCGCAGACGGTATTGGCTCATTTTTGCGTGACAGGTTGGTGCCAACAAGCAGGTCGGTTTATGCGGGTTACGTGGCATGGCGAGGGATGGTTCCTGAGTCAAAGTTGCCTGGTGAGTTAATTGATCGATTAGGCGATGCAATTACATATTTTGTCTATCCAAGTTCTCACATATTGGTTTATCCCATTCCTGATCATGATGGGCGCGTTTTACCCGGTGATCGTCTGATTAACTTTGTTTGGTATTGCAACTATCAAAGTGGCAAAGAATTCAACTCATTAATGAATGACAAAAATGGTGTGTTGCGCGAAGTTTCTATTCCGCCAGGGTTCGTAAGTGAACAAAATGTTGAAAAAGTCAAGACGATGGCGTTGAGGTGCTTGCCTAAGTTACTTAGCGATCTTGTTGTAGCCACCGTCGAACCTTTTGTGCAGGTCATTTACGATGTAGATATCAATCAGATGGCTTTTGGACGCGTCTGCCTAATCGGTGATGCGGGCATCGTGGTTCGACCACACGCCGCTGCTGGTACGGCTAAAGCAGCCGCAGATGGCTGGGCGCTTGCTGAAGCTCTAGAAAAACACGTTGCACTGCACGATGCACTTCAAGCTTGGCAATTTTCGCAACTTGCTCTTGCAAAAAATCTTTTGGAACGAACGCGGAGAGTAGGTTCTAAGTCACAGTTTTTGAACACATGGGATCCAAGTGATCCAGAAGTTATCTTCGGGTTAAGTCAACCGGGCAACTAAAGGATCAAAAATGTCGCGAAGCATGATAACTGCTGCCCAAGAGCTATTTAATAGTTTTGACGATGCTCAGCGGATTCAGGGACTGTTTGACTTTGCTGATTTGAAGGAGCGCAAAAAATGGTTTTACACGCCCACTAATCATGGTGGTTTGCCACTCGCTGAGATGTCTTCGAGCCAGCACAGATCGGTTCATAAGTTATTGGCTACAGCGTTGTCTGAAGGCGGTTATGTAACTCTTTCTACGATCATGGGTTTAGAAAATGTTCTCGATCGTCTAGAGGGATTCATTGCTGAATTTGAACGCGAGCGAGGGAGAGATCCGCTGTTGTATTGGATCTCATTCTTTGGAGAGCCCGACGATTCTGGCTTTTGGTCGTGGAGATTTGGTGGACATCATGTGTCGTTGCACTTCACGTTAAATGCTGGTGAAGTAATTTCAACTACTCCGTGCTTTCTTGGCGCAGACCCAGCGAATTCGTTGCTACTTGGACCTCACCTGTTGAGGCCGTTAGCGGCAGCAGAAGATTTGGCACGAGAATTTATACATTCGCTGACATCAGACCAACGACTTCTCGCAATAGTAAACAAAGTTCCACCAACCGACATTGTTGGTGCGAATCGAAGCGCGTTGGCCGAAGGAGACACGGCGCTTCCTGTATCGGATGTTTGGCGAAAGCAGTTTGATGGAGCCCTGCGCGATGCGATACAGATGATGCAGGTGCGTGCAGATACCGAATTATCAATCACCGCAGAAGACCTGCGTAGGCTTTCATTTTCACGGGCCCCTAAGGGTCTATCGGCTAATCAATTGACCGAGTCGCAACTCGGCGATCTAAGGGAATTATTGAAGGTTTACCTCAATCGCGTTTCGGATGAAGTTGCCGACCGAGAATGGGCAAAACTTAGTGGTGACAAGATTAAAGAACTTTCTTTTCTCTGGGCGGGAGGAGTCGAAAAAGGGCAACCTCACTACTACCGAGTGCAGGGCTCACGACTGTTTGTCGAATATGACAATACCCAACGAGGAACAAATCACATCCACACTGTGTGGCGTGACTTAGAAAATGATTTTGGAGGGGATGCGCTCGCGGACCATTACACACACGAACATTGAAGTCGAACTCTGTATGAACCGTTCACGAGTTGAGCGTGGTTGAATGAGAGGGTGATTAAACCCTTCTCGCATGTCGTTGTTGACGGCTCAAATCTTGCGACAGAGGGTCGAACAGAACCAAGCCTCAAACAGTTGAACGAAGCCGTCTTGGCTTTTATGAAAGAGTTTCCGGGCACGAAAGTCACAGTAGTTGTCGACGCAACTTTCGGTCATCGAGTTGATCGCCGTGAGCGAGCCGAGTTCGACGAGGCGATTAACAACAACGAACTTGTCGCACCCCCAGCCGGTGCCGTTGGCCGCGGCGATGGTTTCGTCTTGACGATTGCCGACAAAGTCAAGGCGAGCGTTTTATCGAACGATAGTTACCAAGAGTTTCACGATCAATATAAGTGGTTGTTTGACGAAGGGCGATTGATCGGTGGCAAGCCAGTGCCGAATGTCGGGTGGGTTTTCATTCAACGTCTACCTGTACGCAAGCAAGCAGGTCGTGAAACGGCAGCAACTTTGCGTCGTACCAAATCGGCTCGCGCTGTGATGCGGCCGATGCCAGTGCCTAAATCGCCACCACCGAGTTCGCGCGCGATAG
>Ga0222714_10002590_pt1 | contig 18998 bp, 17 predicted proteins | sample C33_3DmetaG_FD_165048 | JGI IMG/M metagenome (GOLD analysis project Ga0222714, IMG submission 165048) | Estuarine water microbial communities from San Francisco Bay, California, United States - C33_3D | ecosystem: Environmental > Aquatic > Marine > Unclassified | place: USA: California...
ATTCGGAGGCATCGTCGCCGCACAGCACGCTTCCCTGTGGGAGGCCGCTCGGATCATCAACCCTCTGACGCGAGGCCACTGTCGGATGGGACGACACGACTGACCCGGAATCCCAGTCCGTCGGAGCCGATCCAGCCGAGTAGGAGGGTGGCGTCGCTGTCGCACTGCCCAGGGTCAGCGCACCGCCGCGCTGTGACATGTCGTCGTGCGCGATGACGGCATACCAACCCTTCGCGACCCGCATGAGGAGCCCGGCTGACCAGGCTCGACTAATCCGGTTGGCCGACACGCCTGCCGCCACAGCATCAGCGACCGCAAAGGGCCTCAGACCGAAGTGCCGATGCAACTGCTGGGCGGTCGCCATGAGCCGAGACGAGGGGAACCCGGACGCTGACGGGGTCATGTGAGGCATGACCGGACCGTGACCCCTTCGCTAGGCGCGGCGGGGGTTTCCTCACCGCCCTGTGGATGTGCGGGACCGGCAATCCCTGTGGATCAGGTCGTCGTCTCGCTACGTCCCGTTTCGGGGGCTCCACACGGTATGCAGCGAGACGACGAGCGTTCGCTGGGCAGGTAGCCTGGGCCGGCTATGTCCCTCATCACCCTGCCGACGATCGACTTCCCGAACATCGCCTCGGACACGCCGCTCTGGCTGGCACTGCTGACCACGTTCATCGCGGCGATGTCCGGCGCGCTGCGCGGCCGCGATCCCGGACGGGTGCGCTACGACATCGTGGGCATCGTCGTCTTCGCATTCTTCCTGGGCGTCGGCGGTGGAGTCACCCGCGACCTCCTGCTCGGCAACACTCCCCCGGTCGTGCTGCGCGAACCCGCCTACGTCATCGCCGTCCTCGCCGCTGTCGCACTCGTGCTGGTCGTGGGCCGCTGGATTGCACGCGATGGGTGGCTCTTCCTCATCCTCGATGCGCTCACCTTGGGCCTGTACGCCGTCATCGGTGCGCAGATGGCGATCGAATACGGTCTTCCTGATATCGGCGCCATCATTGTCGGCTTCCTCGCCAGCCTCGTGGGCGGCATCATTGTGGCCGTTCTTCGCGGGGATACCCCGGAGATTCTCATGCCGGGCCAACCGTATGCGCTGTTGTCCATCCTCGGAGCGACGATCTACGTACTCACCGATCAGTTCAACGCAACGATGGCGGCGCTCCTGTGCGTGGGCAGCGTTATCGCCCTGCGCATCATCACTGTGCGGTGGAACCTACGAACGCCGAGCATCCGGACGATCGGGCCGCCCCGCGACACTGAGACTCCTTAGGAAGCAGTCGCTTTCGGCTCGACCGATCCACCCTTGTCGAACTCGGCGAGTTGGTTGGCAATGGTGTCCCGCAGCGTGCTGCGGTAACTGCGCTCGAAGTTGCGCAGGTCGTTCACCTTCTTCTCCAACGTCGTGCGCTGCTCCTCGAGGTTGCCGGTCACCTTGTCGGCTTCGGTCTTCGCCTTGGTCACGATCTCGGTAGCCTCAGTCTTGGCCGCCTCCACCGTCTCGTCGGCGGTCTTCTGAGCAGCCTCCAACATGGCCAGCGCCCGGGCCGGAATGTCGGCGGCGGGGGCGGCCGGCGCGGCCTGCGCGGCGGGGGCGGCCGGCGCGGCAGGCGCGGCCGGAGCCATTGCAGCGGCTGCCGCGGCCGCGGGGACGGCCGGCGTTGCGGGGGCGGCCGGAGCGACGGGTGCCTCGGTCGCGCGCGCGGGTGCTTGCGTCGCTGTCGCCGTGCGACGGGCCTCGATGAGTTTGGTTTCGGCCGCCTTCTCCTTGGCTTCGGCCTCGGCCAACTTCGCCTGCGAGCGCTCGAGCGCCGACTTGGCGTCCGCTTCCTTCTTGGCCACCTCGGCCATCTTGCGGTCAGCCTCGGCCTTGGCGGCATCGGCAGCCTTCTGCGCCCGCTCCGCGTCGGCGAGCATCCGCTGGGCATCGGCGTTGGTCACGGCTGGCTGGGATCCCACCTGGGCGAGTCGGGCCTTGAGGTCGCCGTTCTCCGCGAGGAGTTCACTGAGCGCCGACTCGATCTCGTCGAGGAAGGCGTCCACCTCGTCCATGTCGTAGCCCGTACGCATCTTGACGGTGCTGAACTGCTTGGTGTGCACGTCCTGTGGCGTGAGTGGCATGTCGGCTCCTTGATGGTGTTGCGCTGCTCGGGGATGTCGTGGCGCTATGCGGTTGTGGCGATCAGAAGGCGAGGGCGATGTTGATGAGGATCTGTACGGCGATGATGAGGATGAGGAACGCGAGGTCGAACTGCACGCCGCCTAGTCGCAGCGGCGGAATGATCCGGCGCAGCAGCCGAAGCGGCGGATCGGTGAGTGTGTAGATGAACTCGGCCAGCACCAGCAGGATGCCCCGCGGCTGCCAGGAGCGGGCGAAGATCTGAACGAAGTCGAAAACGAGACGGCCGATCAGGATCAGCCAATAGAGCCACAGGAGCGCGGCGATTACCTGGCCGACCACCGCCACGGACCTGTCCCCTTCCTATGTCACACACGCGAGTAGCGTGCATCAACTCTGGTTGAAGAATCCGGTCTGCGCGAGTTGGGCCCGTGCTTCTGCGCCCACCTCAACATTCGCCGGCGACAGCAGGAAGACCTTGTTGGTGACCCGCTCGATCGTGCCGTGCAATCCGAACACCAGGCCGGCGGCGAAGTCCACAATGCGCTTGGCATCGCCGTCGTCCATCTCGGTGAGATTCATGATGACCGGTATGCCCTGGCGGAACTCTTCGCCGATACGGCGAGCGTCATTGTAGGTGTGCGGGTGAATCGTCGTGATGCGGTGCAGGTCGACGGGAGGGGCAGGCTCGGGGTCGTAATCGCGGTCCCGCGACGCGGTCGGCATTGCCGACACGTTGGACGGCTCATCGCGGTAGAGCCGACGGGGCTCGCGCGGATCGACGACCGTGACGGTGCGCGGCTCTGCGCGGTCTGCACGCTCGGGACGGTCATAGCTGCTCGTGCGGGACGAACGCTCGCTGGCACGGCTGGACGAACGACTTGCGCGGCGCGTGGGTGCCGGCTCCTCGTACTCCCACTCCTCTTCCTCGTCGAAGTAGCCGTCTACGTCGTCCCGGTCGTCTTCGACGAGGCCGAGGTAGACCGCCATCTTGCGCATCGCGCCAGCCATGGCTCTCCCCTTCGTGACGGTTCGCGACAGGCCGCGGACCGTGTGCCTAAGTTATCCGAGGGGCGGCCGGTCCCCGAGGACCGCGCTCCCCACGCGAAGGTGTGTCGCGCCCGCCGCAACCGCCTGCTCTAGGTCCCCGGACATCCCCGCGGAGAGGATGCTGGCCCCGGGATGGTCGGCGAGCAGTTCCCGATGAATGTGGGCGAGTCGGGCGAAGGCGGCGGCCGAGGCGACCGGCTGGTCGCCCTCGTCGAGCGGAGCGACGCCCATGATGCCCCCGAGTCGAAGGTGGGGGGCTTCCTCGATGGCCCGCGCCAGGGCGGCCACCTCGCTCGGGGCGGCTCCCCCACGGCCGCGAGCCGCACCGTCCTCCAGGTCCACCTGGATCAGGCAGGTCAGCGTCCGATCGGCGCGCTCGGCTCCGCGCTCGAGCGCCGCGACCAACTCGGGTCGATCCACCGAGTGGATGACGTCGGCGTACCGGGCCACCGAGTTGGCCTTGTTCGTCTGCAACTGTCCGATGAAGTGCCAGGTGATGTCGAGGTCCGGCGTCGCCGCGGCCTTGGCTTTTGCTTCCTGGTCTCGGTTCTCCCCCATGTCCCGGACGCCGAGGTCGGCGAGTCGGCGTACGTCGTCAACCGGCCAGGTCTTGGTGACGACGATGAGGTGGACTTCGGACGAGTCCCGACCCGCTTCAGCGCACGCCAAGTCGATGCGATCGCGCATGTGCTGCAGCGACGCGGCGAGCGCCTGCTCGCGGCCGTCACCCATCGGTGGTCCGCAGGACAATCAGACCCATTTGCCGGCCGGTGACACCATCACGGCGATAGGAGTACAGGTCCGCACTCTCGTAGGTGCATCCGCCGATCAACTCACCAGTGATGTCGCGCGCCGCTAATTGTGCGAGGACGCCGGCCCGCACGTCGACCGCCGGTGTGCCCTGGCGAGTGGTGGCCCACGCCTCGGGGACGACATCGCAGATCTCCTCACGCACCTGCTCGCTCACCTCGTAGCAGCCGGGGCAGATCGCCGGACCGATCCAGGCCTGCACCGGCCCCGGAGCCGCCATCGCATCGAGGGCCGCGCCCACCACGTCGGCCGCCACCCCGCGCCATCCGGCGTGCACGGCCGCCACCTGCCCGCCGACCACGTCAGCGAGCAGGATGGGCACGCAATCAGCGACCTGGGTAGCGAGGATGAGGTCCGGGGTGCGGGTGAGCGCGGCATCCGCCGACGGCGGCTCGTCGGGACACCCCTGGAGGTAGACGACATCCCGACCGTGCACTTGACGAATGAGGGCGAGTGCATCGCCGCCTAGATAAGCGGCCGCCAACGCGCGGTTAGCCGCAACCGCAGCCGGATCATCCTCCACGGACGCGCCAAGATTGAGGGATGCGTAGACGCCTTGGCTGACGCCACCGTGCCGGTCGGTAAAGACCCACTCGGCGGCGTACGCGCCGTCGGCAATGCGACCGCGGGCGAAGACACCCACGGTTCGGCTACTTCAGGAAGTCGGGGACGTCGAGGTCGTCGCCAGTGTCGTCGAAGACGATGGTGCGAGGTTGCTGCACCGGGCGCTTCGGCGGCTCGGGCGTCACGGGGATCTCCGCCTTGTCATCGGACCCCGACTGCTTGCTGGCGACGGCCGCCGCGAGCGGTGTCTCCTCCGAGATCCGCTTGGTCACCGGCTGGGCCCGTCGCGCTGGCGGCGTCCCGCCATCGAAGCCCGCGGCGATGACCGTCACGCGTACTTCGTCACCGAGGGTGTCATCGATGACGGCACCGAAGATGATGTTGGCGTCCGGATGTGCGGCGTCCGAGACCATTCGGGCTGCCTCGTTGATCTCGAACAGGCCGAGATCGGAGCCACCCGAGACCGACAGCAGGACGCCGTGGGCGCCCTCGATGCTCGCTTCGAGAAGCGGGCTGGAGATTGCCGCGTTGGCCGCCTCCATGGCGCGGTCCTCGCCGCGAGCCGAGCCAATGCCCATGAGCGCCGAACCAGCGCCCTGCATGACGGACTTTACGTCGGCAAAATCGAGATTGATCAGACCCGGCGTGGTGATGAGGTCGGTGATGCCGGAGACACCCTGCAGCAGCACATGGTCGGCCTGCCGGAAGGCATCGATCACCGAGATGTTGCGGTCGGACAGCGACAGCAGGCGATCGTTGGGGATGACGATAAGGGTGTCGACCTCGTTGCGCAGCGCGTCGACGCCGTTCTCGGCCTGCGACTGGCGGCGGCGACCTTCGAATCCGAAGGGGCGGGTAACCACGCCGATGGTGAGAGCACCGAGAGACTTCGCGATACGTGCGACGACGGGCGCGCCACCGGTGCCGGTGCCACCGCCCTCGCCGGCGGTGACGAACACCATGTCGGCGCCGCGCAGGACCTCTTCGATTTCCTCGGAGTGATCCTCGGCGGCCTGGCGGCCGACATCGGGATCGGCGCCCGCACCGAGACCACGCGTGAGTTCACGGCCGATGTCGAGCTTGACGTCGGCGTCGCTCATGAGCAGCGCCTGCGCGTCGGTGTTGATCGCGATGAATTCGACGCCCTTCAGCCCAACGTCGATCATCCGATTGACGGCGTTCACGCCACCGCCACCGATGCCGACGACCTTGATGACGGCGAGGTAGTTCTGAGGTGCGGCCACGGGTGCATCCCTTCGGGTCCGACCGTGGAGCGTCCCCCACAGTCGATGCGCGCCGGTCTGCGCGCAGATCTCAACCTCACGTTAAGGTTCAGATCTAGTCGTACGTGTGCTGTGTTGAGGTTAGGGGGCCACTCCACGAGGAGCAAGGAGGCACGCCCACCGGACGCGACTTCCGTCACACCCGTTTCGTGCTCGAATGCGCGTGAATCCGCAGGTCACGCCCCGGAACGGCACCGCTCCACCGAAGTGAGCAGCCCCTCGCCCAGCGCGACGACCTCCCCCGGCGAACCCGGGGGGCCGCATACCGCCGCGATGGCCCGCGATGGAGCGGGCACGACGTTCGCGTGGAGTTGCGCCGGGATGCGCTCGGGATCGCCGTGGTTGAGGTCCGGGTGGGCGGCGACGGGTCGTCCAGACCGGGCGAGTTCCGCACCGAGAATGCCCTGACGGTTGCAGCGCGAGGGGCGGCAGGTCAGCGAGTCGATGGGCACAGCGTCCAGACTCGGCAAAGCCCGCGCGAACAGCTGGCCGACGGAGTCGACGGGGTCGAGCAGAGCCAGGCCGGCCACGTCGATCGGCGCGGCGAGACGGGCCCGCTGAGCCTGCCTGTCGCCACGGGGAGCACCACGTGCCGCGTGAGACCCGTCTTGGACGTTCGCGTCACCCCCATCACCCCGATGGATCGAGCCCAGCACCATAGCCGCATGCGCCACGATCGCCGCCCCGGCCGAGTGACCCACGCCGATCATCGGTCCGGCCGTCGGGATTCCGCGGCCGTCCAGCAACCCCACCTCGATCGCTCGGGCAATGGTGGTGGCAACGGAGGTCAACCAGGTGACGTCGTGCATCGAGCGCCAGGGACGCAGCGTGGCGATGTCCGGCGCCACAGTCACGTAGCCCCGCGCCGACAACAGTTCGGCGACACCGGCCATGTGCCGGGCACTGCGGGAAAAGCCGTGCTGCACCCAGATCCAACCGAGGGGTGCACCCGCAGCTGGGCGCCAGGTCGTGCGCACCCGTCCCCCGGCGGGCACGGACAGATCAAGGACCACGTTCACCTGATGCACCACCACATCGACGCTTTGGGAAAGTGAAGGCTACCAATGTCGATGTCGTCTCACTGCGTAGCGTTTCTGGCCTCACAAACGGTACGCAGTGAGACAAACCGGTGGGTGATGCCTACGGCGCGAGGCTGCTCGCCATCGACGGGTCAAGGTTCGGCCGCTCCGGCAGGTCCGAGGTTGCCGGAGTGCCGGGCGCAGACACGTCGTAGTAGTTCGCCCTGACCTGCAGCAAAGCCTTGAGCACATCGGCCTTGAGGTCAGGGTCGCTCACCGATCCCCAGTAGACAACCGAGCCGTTGCGCAACTGCAGTCGTACGTCGTTGCGGGTGCCCGCCTCGATCAACTCGACCTTGGGGCGCAGCCACTGAGGCAGGTCACGGGCCACCTCGATTGCTGCCGACGCCCCCGCGCCGGTCGCCACCACTACGGGCACGCCGTCCTCGACCTGCGGCACCGTGCGAATGACGACGCCGTCGATGTCGACCACGTCGTAGCCGCCGGCCGAGGCGACCTGGGCCACTGGTTGTCGCCGTTGAATCGTGATGAGGATTTCGTTGGGCCACGAGCGCGAAACCTCGGCGTACTCCACGGCCGGAATCTCCTCCACGCGCGCCTGCACGGTACCGACATCAACCCGTAGGAGTGGGGTACCGACAGGAACCGCCGCGACCGCGAGGACCTCGTCCGCTCCGAGCGGCCCCGCAATCGCAGGCGCGTCCGAGATTTGCACCTGAACGGTCTCCACCGAGAGCCAGGGCGAGAACCACGCGACCCACACCGCGGCGCCAATGATCGGCACGATGATGACGAGAGCGAAGATGAGCCGCCTCACGACCGGGCCCGCAGGACGTCGACGATCTCCGGCGCGAGCAGCCCGACATCACCGGCTCCCATGGTGAGGACGATGTCACCGGGTCGCACGCGATCAGCCACGATCTGCGGCACCCGGGCGAAGGATGGTTCGAAGACGACGCACTCGGCCGGCAGAGGGACCGCGGCCGCCACGACGGAGCCGCTGGCTCCGGGGATTGCCTGCTCCCCCGCGCTGTAGACCTCCAGGACCACCACGTCATCCGCGAGTCCCAGCGCCTCACCGAACTCACGCGCGAAGGCCGCGGTGCGGGTGTAGCGGTGACTTTGGAAGACGACAATGACGCGGCCTCCACCGACAACCTCGCGCGCCGCCCGCAGAGTCGCCTCCACCTCGGTGGGGTGATGCGCGTAGTCGTCGTACACGCGCACACCCTCGACATCCCCGCGCAGTTCGAAGCGCCGGGCCGTGCCGGTGAAGCTGCTCAACCCCTCAGTCACCTGCTCGAAGGGCAGCCCGAGCCGCAGCGCGGTCGCCACCGCCGCCGTTGCATTGAGGGCGTTGTGCCGGCCGGGGACCTGGAGGGCGATGCGACCGACTCGTACGCCGTTCGCCACGATGCCGAAGGCCCAGCCACGCTCAGCGGCGTCCGCATCGACGATTCGGACGTCCGCGTCCTCGGCAACGCCGTACGTCATCACCTCAACACCCTCGGCGCGTAAGCGTTCGGTGACCGCTCTAGCACCGGGATCATCCGCGCAGGTGACGACGGTGCCGTCGCCGACATGCCGGCCGAATTCGACGAATGCGTCTTCGATGGCGGTGTAGTCCGACCAGTGGTCGAGGTGATCGGCCTCAACGTTGGTGATGATCCCAATGACGGGTTCGATGAGAAGGAATGAACCGTCAGACTCATCGGCCTCAACGACGAAGTGGGGCCCGCTGCCCCAGTGCGCATTGGTGCCGGAGGACTGCAGTTCACTGCCGATGGCGAACGACGGATCGACGCCGCACGCCTGCAATGCCACGGTGACCATCGACGTGGTGGTCGTCTTGCCGTGCGTGCCGGCCACAGCGATGGGATCGGTCCCCTGCATTACCGCGTTGAGGGCCTGCGCCCGGGTCCAGACGGGGATCTGGCGCTCGCGGGCCGTCGAAATCTCGGGATTGTCGGCCGGAATCGCTGTGGATGCGACAACCACCCGCAGCGGCGGATGCGCGTCGAGCACCGCGGGACCGTGCCCGATGAGCACCTGTGCCCCCAGCGAGCGCAATGCCACGAGTCGTCGTGACTCCTTGGCGTCGGTGCCGGAGACAGCAACGCCGCGGGCGAGCATCAGTCGCGCCAGCGCCGACATGCCGGCGCCGCCCACTCCGACCAGGTGCACTCGACCATCGTCGGGAAGCAGATAGGACGTCATCAGCGCGCACCCACGGCTTCCTGGACCAACTGCGCTAGGCGCTCCGATCCATCGCGAATGCCGTACGTCGTCGCGGCGCGCCCCATCGCCGCCAGCCGGTCGGCGTCGGTGAGCAGCGCGAGCACGGTGCCTTCGACGACCTCCGGGGTGAAGGCCGCGTCATCAACGAGCAACCCGCCGCCGGCCGAAACCACCGGCGTCGCGTTGAGCGCCTGCTCACCATTGCCCACCGGCAGCGGCACATAGACCGCCGGCAGACCGACGGCCGCGAGTTCAGCACACGTCATGGCGCCGGCTCGCGATACGGCGAGGTCGGCGGCGGCGTAGGCAAGGTCCATGCGGTCGATGTAGTCCAGCGTCACATAGGGGACGGTGCCGTCGCTGATCGGGCCAAGACCGGCGCGCTTCTCCCCCACCGCGTGCAGCACCTGCACGCCGGCTGCGCGCACCGCATCACTGGCCGCGCTCATCGTCTGGTTGAGCCGCTGGGCGCCGAGTGAGCCGCCGAAGACCAGCAGGGTGATCCGATCGGGCTCGAGCCCGAAGTGGGCGCGGGCCTCGGCACGTGATGCCTCGCGGTCAAGACCGACGATGGCCGGGCGCAGCGGCATGCCGACGTGACGGGCCCCGCTCATGGACCCCGGAACCGCCTCGGCCGTGTAGCGGGTGAGGCGTGCACCTACCCGGTTGGCGATGCCCGCGCGCGCATTGGCCTCGTGGATCACCAGTGGTACGCCGGCACGGCGGGCGGCGACGTACGCCGGCACCGCGACGTAGCCCCCGAAGCCGACGACGACATCGGGGCGCTCGTCGGCGATGATCGCGCTGACCCGGCGCACCGAGTCCGTGACGCGCCATGGCACCAGGGCCAGATCCTTCGATGGCTTGCGGGGCATGGGCACCGCCGGGATCGTGCGCAGCGGATAGCCGCGCGCGGGCACGAGCCGTGATTCGAGCCCCTCCGCGCGGCCGACGACGACCACTTCAGTGTCGGCGTCGGCAGCCACGAGGTAGTCGGCGAGGTTGAGCGCCGGTTCGATGTGGCCCGCCGTGCCGCCGGTGGCGAGCAGGACCTTCACGCCGACGAGTTCCTTGCGCGGGCGCCGTCGATGACGCGCAGTCCGCCTGCCTCGCGGCCCTCGACCTTGGCACCGCTCGCGGTGGCACCCGCGCGACGGGCGAAGGACAGCAGCATGCCGATGGCCGTGAGCAGCGGCAGCAGCGACGATCCGCCGTACGACACCAGCGGCAGCGGCACACCGGTAATCGGCAGCAGCGAGAGCACCGCACCGATGTTGACGACGGCTTGGAAGACGATCCAGGTGCCGATGCCCGCCGAGGCGATCCGCACAAAGGTGTCGTCTGCCGAGTGCACCAGACGGAAGGCGACGAACGCGACGATGGCGAAGAGGGCGAGGACGGCGATGGTCCCCACGAGTCCGAGTTCCTCACCGATCACGGGGAAAATGAAGTCGGTGTGCGCCTCGGGTAGGGAACCCCACTTCTCCCGACTCGCGCCAAGGCCGACGCCCCACCACCCGCCTGTGCCGAGAGCGAACTGGCCCTGCGTCACCTGCCAGCCATCACCGAGCCGGTCGGCGGACGGATCGAGCCAACTGGTGAAGCGGCTCATGCGGTACGGCGCCGCCATCGTCAGCGCGGCGATGCCCAGCAGGCCCACGGTGCCAAGGACGACGAACAGTCGCAGGGGGGCGCCAATCGCGAAAAGCATGCCCGCGGCGATGACGGAGATCAGCAGGGCGTTGCCGACGTCGCCCTCGGCGAGGATGAGCAGGACGACAAGCCCGGTCACCGGCAGGAAGGGCACCAGCAGGTGCTTCCAGGAGCTGAGGATCGGTTCCTTGCGGGCGAGGAGATCCGCACCCCACAGGACCAGCGCGATCTTGGCGAACTCCGAGGGCTGGAGACGGAAGGGGCCGGCGATGTCGATCCAGTTGCGCTGTCCGGACACCTCGACCCCGATGACGAGGACCGCCATGAGCAGGATGAGTGCCCCGACCAAGGTGGGCCAGGCGAGTTTGCGCCACACATGCACGGGTAGCCGTGACCCGACGAACATGAGGATGACGCCGATCACCGCGAAGAGGAGTTGGCGCTGCGCCAGGGTGTACGCGGAGTCGTACAGCTTGATGGACAGGATGGATGAGGCGCTGAGCACCATGAGCAGGCCGAGGCCGAGCAGGGCCAGGGCGGCACCGAGGAGCAGGTAGTACAGGCCCATGGGGTGGTGGATCAGCGAGCGGCGGGGTGAAGCGGCCTCCTCGCCGGTCACGCGAGGTCGCCGAGCCGTGTCCGCCATGGGGACAGTGTTCCGAATGTGACGCCTGTGACCTAGGAGATCACCGGGCGTGTCGCCGCCCACCCCTTCGCCGAGTGTGCGCTCCCGTACACGACACGCCGGGGATACTGGCACGCGAGCGCACACTCGGCGTCTCGGCGGAGGGGTTTAACCCAGCGCGCGGGCGGCGTCGGCGAAGGCATCGCCGCGGTGGCCGTAGTCGCGGAACATGTCCCACGACGCACACCCCGGCGCGAGCAGCACGGTGTCTCCCGGCTGAGCCATGGCTGCAGCAGCAGCGACCACCTCACCCATCGCCTCGGCGTCGGTCCGGTCGATCTCCACCACCGGTACGTCGGGTGCGTGGGCGGCAAGTGCCGCGCGAATGACCGGTCGATCGACGCCGAGCAGCACGACCCCGCGGAGCCGGCCGGCGACGGCGGAGACCAGCTCATCGAAGGACTGTCCCTTGGCCTGTCCCCCAGCAATCCAGACCACCGGATCGAAGGCCCGCAGCGATGTCTGCGCCGCGTGCGTGTTCGTGGCCTTGGAGTCATCGACATAGCGAACGCCGCCCACCTCGGTGACGTTCGCCACGCGATGCGGTGCCGGAGTGAAGGAGCGCAGGCCCGAACGGATCGCACCCGGTGTCACGCCGAAGGATCGCGCGAGAGCTGCCGCAGCAAGCGCATTGGCGACGTTGGCGGGTGAGGAGTTCGGCACGTCGCGCACCGTGCACAACTCCTGCGCCGACGTCTGTCGCTCGGCGATGAACGCTCGGTCCACGAGGATGTCGTCGACGACGCCGAGCATCGACAATCCCGGGACACCGAGAGTGAAGCCGATCGCCCGGCAACCCTCGATGACATCCGCCTCGCGCACCATCTCCTCGGTCGCCGGATCCTGCACGTTGTAGACCGCCGCCACGCGGGTGTGCCGATAGACCGCGGCCTTGTTGGCGACATAGGCCTCCATCGATCCGAAGAAGTCGACGTGATCTGGCGCGACATTGAGGCACGCGGCTGACTCGGGCTGCATCGAGGTGACGAAGGGCATCTGGGTCGCACTCACCTCCGTCGCGATGACCTGCAACTCGGTACGTCGAACCGCATCGATGAGCGAGGCACCGACATTGCCAGCCGCGGCCGACTCCAGGCCCCCGGCCCGCAGCATCGCATCGAGCATGAGGGTGGTTGTCGTCTTGCCGTTGGTGCCCGTGACGCACAGCCACGGGGCAGCGCCCTCGGCCGGGCGCATCCGCCACGCGACCTCCAACTCACCCCACAGCGGAATGCCACGGTCCATCGCGGAGGTGATGACCGGTGCGTGCGGCGGGATACCGGGCGAGACGACGTAGACATCGGTGTCATCAGGGGCCGACTCAGCGGACCCCAGGCGCACGTCCGCGCCGAGGATCTCCAGGATCGTTGCGCGCTGCCGCTGCTTGTCACCATCGCCGGAATCGATGACGAGCACCTCCGCCCCGACGGACAGCAGCGCATCCGCAGCGGCGAATCCGGCGATGCCGATTCCGGCCACACAAACCCGAAGCCCCGACCAATCGGCGGCAGCAGAGGTGAGGGCGTCGAGGTCGCGCCTCAACTGCGCACCCACTCGGCATAGAAGATGGTGAGACCGAGCGCCACGACGAAGCCCTGGATGATCCAAAAGCGCACGACGATGTTGATCTCCGGCCACCCCTTCATCTCGAAGTGGTGGTGCAGCGGGGCCATGAGCAATAGGCGCCGATGCAGGAACTTGTAGGACGCGACCTGGCCGATGACCGAAAGCGAGATGAGGACGAAGAGTCCGCCGAGCAGAGCGAGCAGCAACTCGGTGCGGCTCACGACCGCGAGACCGGCGATGATGCCCCCGATCGCGAGCGAACCGGTGTCACCCATGAAGATCCGCGCGGGGGCAGCGTTGTACCAAAGGAAGGCAAAGGTCGCTCCGGCGCTGGCCGCCGCGACGACGGCCAGATCAAGGGGCGATGCCGTGGGATAACAGGCTGAGCCCGGCGTGAAGAAGCAGGACTGGCCGTACTGCCACACGCCGATGAGTACGTACGCAGCAAACGTCATGGTCGCGGCACCGGTCGCGAGGCCGTCGAGACCGTCGGTGAGGTTGACGCCGTTCGTCGTCGCCGTGACGAGGAGCCACACCCACAGGACATAGAGCGCGGTCGGCAACACCAGCGGGGTGTCTCTAATGAAGGACACCGCCGTCGTCGCTGGCGTCTCCCCGACCGAATTGGGGAACTGCAAGGCCAGGAACGCAAAGCTCAGTGCCACGATCGCCTGACCGATGAGCTTCGTGCGCGCGCGCAGTCCCGTCGCGCGCCGCTTGAAGATCTTCAGATAGTCATCGGCGACGCCGACCGCGCCGAGCCCGAGCCCGAGGTAGAGCACGAGCAGGGCTGACGGCGAGGGCGGTGTCCAGAAGATGAGATGGGTGAAGGCATAGGCGAGGACGACGCCGCCGATGATGGCTACGCCACCCATCGATGGGGTGCCGCGCTTGCCCTCGTGCTCCGGATACGGCTCGTCCTCGCTCGAGACACGAATCGCCTGCGAGTAGCCGTGCTTGAGCAGCATGCGGATGAGCAGCGGAGTGCCCACGAGCACGGTGAGTACCGAGACGAGAGCGGAGACGACGACGAGTTTCACGCCGGAGCCTCCAGCAGTGCGGTGGCGACGGCCTCGAGGCCGACCGAACGTGATGCCTTCACCAGCACGACATCACCGGGCTGCACCTGCTCACTCAGCAGGGCGATGGCCGCGTCAATGTCGGGGACGTATGTCGACTCCTCGCCCCACGAGCCTTCCTGTGCCGCCCCAAGATGCACCGCGCGCGCGCCTTCACCTACGGCGACGAGCTTGTCGACGTCCAAACGCACGGCGAGCCGACCAATGGCGTCATGCTCCTCGATCGAGGCGTCACCGATCTCGCGCATCTCCCCGATGACAGCCCAGGTGCGTCGACCCTCCCCCATCGCCACGAGCGCCTTGAGTGCGGCGCGTACAGATTCGGGGTTGGCGTTATAGGCATCGTTGACGACGATGACGCCATCGGCGCGCTCGTGCACCTCCATGCGCCACTTGCTCACCGGCTCGTAGTTCTCCAGTACGGCGACGATGTCGGCCAGGTCGATCCCCGCCGCCAGCGCGAACGTCGTCGCTGCGAGCGCATTGGCCACCTGGTGCTCACCGCTGAGAGTGAGGCGCACCGGGACCGCGGCACCGTCCCAGTGGAGGGTGAAGCTCGGTCGAGCGAGCGCGTCAAGGGTGATATCCGTGGCGCGCACGTCGGCTCCCTCGGACTCGCCGAAGGTCAACAGCCGAGCCTGTGTCCGCGAGGACAGTGCGGCGACCATGGGGTTGTCAGCGTGCAGGATCGCGGTGCCGTCGGCCGGAAGCCCGTCGAGGATCTCCCCCTTGGCGTCAGCGATGGCGTCACGGCTGCCGAGCAACTCCAGGTGTGCCGAGCCGACGTTGATGACCCCGGCGATCTTCGGGTGCGCGATATCGCAGAGGTAGCGAATGTGGCCGGTGCCGCGCATCCCCATCTCCAGGACGAGGTAGTGCGTGCGCGTGGTGCACGACAGCACGGTGAGCGGCAGACCAACCTCGGAGTTGAAGGAGCCGCGCGGGGCGACGGTCTCGCCGTGCGGCGCGAGGAGCGCCGCGAGCAGATCCTTGGTCGTCGTCTTGCCACTCGATCCGGTCAGACCGAGGACCAGCGTGCCGGGCAACCGCTGGATGACGTATGACGCAAGACGGCCCATGGCGAGCACGACATCGTCGACGACGATGGCCGGCGAGCCCACCGGGCGGGTCGCAAGGGCCGCCACCGCCCCGCGCTCGCGGGCCGAGTCGATGAAGTCATGCCCGTCGACACGCTCCCCCTTGATGCACGCGAAGAGGGTTCCGGGCACGCAGTCGCGATCATCACTCACCGCGACGGTCACCACGAGATCGGGCTCGCCGTCGACGAGTCGGCCGCCGACAACACCGGCGACCTCGGCGAGAGTCATGGGAATCATGCGGTGGCTCCCAGTGCCGTGAGCACGGCTTCTCGATCACTGAAGGGGTGGACGACCCCGGCAATCTCCTGCCCTGGCTCGTGGCCCTTGCCAAGAACGAGGACGACATCACCGGGCCGCGCTTCGGCGATGGCCGCGGCAATGGCTTCGCGTCGATCCCCGATCTCCCGGATGTCGGCATTGAGTCCCTCGGTGCCGGCGATCATCGCGGCGCGGATCGCCGCGGGGTCCTCCGTGCGCGGGTTGTCGTCGGTGACGATGAGGACATCGGATCGCAGTGCGGCGACACCGCCCATATGCGGGCGCTTGTCGCGATCACGGTCGCCCCCGCAACCCAGCACCGCGATGCGGCGACCACCGTCGGCCGGGGTCACCGCGGTGAGCACGCGCTCGACGGCGTCCGGAGTGTGCGCATAGTCGACGAGGACGACGAAAGGCTGGCCGACATCGACCACCTCCATGCGACCGGGGACGTGCACGTCAGCCATGCCGGTGTCGGCGATGGCAGGCGGCACATCGAGCAGGCGCAGGGCCGACCAGGCGGCCAGGCCGTTGGCGGCGTTGAACTCCCCCGGCAGCCCCACGGTGACCCGGTGGAGGTGTCCCGACCCGTCGTCGATGACGAGGGTTTGCCTTCCCCTCTCCTCGAGAATCTCGCGGCAGGTCACCTGAGCATCCTGTCGCAGGGCGTACGTCGTGGCGGGGATCTGGCAGGTGTCGGCGAGGCGCCGCCCCCACATGCTGTCGAGGCCGATCACAGCCCGCCGTGCTCGCTCGGGAGTAAAGAGGGATGCCTTCGCCGCGAAGTAGTCCTCCATCGTGCCGTGGAAGTCCAGGTGGTCCTGTGACAGTTGCGTGAAGATCGCCACATCGAAGACCAGCCCGTCGACCCGGCCGAGCACCAGGGCGTGACTGGAGACCTCCATAACGACGACATTGACGCCGCGTTCGCGCATGACCGCGAGAAGCGCGTGCAGGTCGGTGGCTTCGGGTGTAGTCCGGGCGCTGGGCAGCATCTCGTCGCCGATGCGCACACCGGTGGTGCCGATGACACCGACACGCCGATCCGACGTCTTGGACAGTCCGGCGGCGAGGAGCGCCGCGGTCGTCGTCTTGCCGTTGGTGCCGGTAATGCCGATGACGGTGAGTCCAGCCGCCGGGTCGCCGTAGACCGCCGCGGAGACCGCACCCAACGCCGCGCGCGGATCCTCGGCGACGAGCACCGGTAGACCGTGGAAGTAATCGACGCCGGTGCGGTCGGCGTAGCCCATCGGCCCGGGGTCGGTGAGGACCGCGACGGCCCCGAGTTCGCGGGCCTGCTCGATGAAGGTCGCCCCGTGCGTGTGCTCCCCCGGGAGCGCCGCGAAGAGATCCCCGGGGCGCACGGCCCGGGAGTCCAGGGTGATACCGGTGATGACGAGATTGGGATCGTCGTCGCGGAACAGACGCAGCCCGAATCGTTCGGCGATCTGCCCGAGGGTGAGCGGCATCTCGATCGTCGCGGGTCGCGGTGTCGCCGTCACGACGACACGTTATCCGTTGGTGGCCGCGGAGACGGTCGTCGACGCGGTGGACGCGCCGGATGTCGACGGGGCGACACGGCGGGCCTGCAGGGCGTAGGTCATGACCTCGCGGAAGACGGGGCCGGCGAGCTCGCCACCGAGCTGCTCGACGGTCGGTTTGACGATCGCCACGGCGACAACGAGTTCGGGGTCGTCGATGGGCGCCATCCCGATGAAGGAGCCGATCGTCGTGCCGTCGTAGCAGCCGCACTCGGGGTTGATGACCTGTGCGGTGCCGGTCTTGCCGCCGACGCGGTAGCCGGGGACGGCCGCCATGGGCGCGGTGCCCTTGTCGGAGACGACGTACTCGAGCATCTCGCGCACCTGGCGTGCGGTGCGCTCACTGACGACGCGGTCGCGCTCGACGATGGGGGCGTCGGCAAAGATGCGCGGCTGCATGCGGACGCCGTCATTGGCGATGCTGGCGAAGACGTCGGCGATCTGCACCGCGTTGACGCTGAAGCCTTGGCCGAAGGTGAGGGTCGGGAAGGTGGTCGCGGACCAGGTGTCCATCGGGGGCAGGTAGCCGTCGGATTCACCCGGCAGACCCAGGCCGGTGGGCTCACCGACACCGAAGCGCTGCATGTAGTCGTAGAGCGTGGCCTCGGGGATGGTTTCGGCCGCGAGGATGGTGCCGATGTTCGAGGACTGCGACAGCACCGTGGTGAGGTCCCAGTTGTAGGTGCCGTGCTCACTAGCGTCGTGGAAGGTCTTGCCGCCGCGGTCGAGGGTCCCGGGGATCTCGAACATCGTGGTCGGTGCGGCACCCCCCTCCTCGATGACCGCCGCCATCGTGATGAGTTTGGAGGTCGATCCCGGTTCGAAGACATCGCTGAGCGCCCGATTGCCGAGGTTGGCCTCCTCGGCGTTCGCGAGGTCATTGGGATCGAACGTGGGGACCGACGCGAGGGCGAGGACGTCACCGGTGCGCGGATCCATGACAACGATCGAGCCGCTCTCCGCACCGGAGGTGGCGACCTCGTTGGCGAGGATGCGCTGGGCGACGTACTGGATGTCGCGGTCGATGGTGAGTCGCACGGCGCTGCCGGGGATGGGGTCCTCGATGACTGCGGCGGCACCGGGAATCGCCGCTCCCCCGGAGGCACGCTCGTAGGTGCGGTAGCCGTCGGTGCCGGCGAGTTGTTGCTCGCGGGAGTATTCGACGCCGGCGAGACCAGCGCCTTCACCACCGACGAAGCCCACGACGTTGGCGGCGACATCACCGGCCGGATAGATCCGGCGGCTCGCCCGCTCGGAGTAGATGCCGGACAGTCCCAAGTCGTCGATCACTCGCCACTGCTCGGGGGTGATGTCCTTGGTGACATAGGCGAAGCGACGATCACCGGTCAGGCGGGCGGCGATCTCGTTGACGTCGCCACCGATGACGTTGACGATGTCCTGCGCCGTCGCCATGGGATCGACGACAAGTGTCTGGTCGGTGGTGACGTGTCGGGATTCGACGGTGGAGGCCAGGGCAACGCCGTTGATGTCGACGATGTCGGCGCGCTGCGCGGGTACGGCGACCGTCGTCGTGCGCTGGTCGACGGCGGCCGCGGCGAGCGCATCGCCGCGCAGCGCCTGAATCTCCAGTAGCCGACCGGCGAAGATCGTGATCACGATGAGGACGAGGACGAGCAGAATGCCGGCGCGACGCTTGGGATTGCCCAGGCGCAGGGGCTTGGCGGGGCGCGGTGGACTCGGTGGACGCGGCGGCGTCGCGGGTCGGCGTGCGGCAGGCTTGCGGGGGCGAGGTGAGGCGGGGCGGCTCTGGCTGCCACTGGGGCGCTTGGCCGTGGGGCGCTTGGACGGTCCGCGAGGCGGTGTCCGGGTGCCGGTGCTCACGGGGTCTCGACCACTCCCTCCGGCACGGACTGGCCGTCGATGGGTGCGGGGTCGGTACCGTCGATCGGTGCGCCGTCGACGGGGGTCGGAGTGATGTCATCCTCACCGGGGAGTGCCTCGCCGCTGCCGGGATCCGGGGTGGCGATCGGCTGACCGGTCACCGGGTC
>Ga0222714_10002592_pt1 | contig 18987 bp, 14 predicted proteins | sample C33_3DmetaG_FD_165048 | JGI IMG/M metagenome (GOLD analysis project Ga0222714, IMG submission 165048) | Estuarine water microbial communities from San Francisco Bay, California, United States - C33_3D | ecosystem: Environmental > Aquatic > Marine > Unclassified | place: USA: California...
GCTATTATGATTGCTGCTCGTATTTTAGGATATGGAGCTGAATATAAGTTTGAATATAAGGGTAAAGAAGAAGTAGTTGATCTTTCTACTTTAGAAAATAAACCTTTAGATGAGTCTTTATTCCAAAAAGGTAAAAACGAATTTGAATTTACACTCCCATCTTCAGGAAATAATATTACTTTTAAGTTGCTAACTCATGGAGATGAAAGTAAAATTGCTCAAGAATTGAAAGGTTTGAAAAAAATCAATAAAGATTCTTCTCCCGAACTTACTACTCGCCTAAAGTACATGATTACTTCTATCAATGGAGACTCAGATGGAAAAATAATTAGGGAATTTATAGACCAGGCTTTTTTAGCGCGAGATGCTCGCGCGTTTAGAGAACATCTTACCCAAATGCAACCAGACGTAGATCTGAGTTTTTTTCCCTCAATTGGAACAGAACCAGCAACTCTCCCAATTGGGATTAACTTTTTTTGGCCTGACTTTAAACTCCGCTAAAGAGTATAGAGCAAAATTCCTAACGCAAATCCACGAAATTTGTTTTTATGGTCAAGGTGGATATTCTTGGCCCGTAGTTTATGAAATGCCTTTATGGTTAAGGAGATTTACTTACCATAAAATTAAAGAGCACTACGATAACCAAAAACAAGAAATGGAAAAGTCTAAAGGGAAAAATTCAAAAATGAAAGAAGTTATAGGAAAAGATGGATTAGTAAAATCTCCTGAATTTCTCAAAAAAACTAGTTATAAATAATATTTATTATATATAACACCTCCCCATGGCAGAAGATAACAATACAAGACGCATAAGAGAATCTAAAGAAGAGGCAGCAGCAATGCTTGATGCTCTTCAATCAATTACTGATACTATCCAGGAATCAATTTCAGCCTTAGCAGATGGTTTAGACGATGCTAATACTGGTGCTGAAATCATCAGTAAAACTATGCAAAGGGGCATTGTAAAGGAATTACAACAATCTGTAAAAAATCAGGAAGAAATTGTAAAATTACAAGCACAAGCAGCAAGGGGAGAAGCTAAAGCTAGTGATGTTGCTAAACTCAAGAAAAAACTTTTAGATAACCAAGCTTTAGCTCAAGCTAAATTAGTCAATCTTCAAAAAAACACAGCGGGTCTCAATCAGGAAGATGTAGATGCTATGGTTAAAAAGCAAGGAGAATACTTAGCTTATTTAAAATCTCAAGAAGAAGAACTTAATAATCTCAATACTATCAATGATAGTTTAATTCTCCAAGGAGGTTTAACTAAAGCAATTGGTAAAAATATAAAAGAATACATTACTGATCTTGATAAATCAGGAATAGCAGCTGCTCTAATGAATGAAGAATTAGAGGCAGGCGAAAAATTAATGGTAGCAGGCGAAGCTGCTATAATAGCTTTAGCTAAAGGTGCTATGGAAGCTAGCAATAATATTAATGATATCCAAAAAGCTACAGGTATTAGTTACATGAGTGCTAGGAGGTTGCAAGCCGAATTTGCAATAGTAGCTATCAATACTAGTAAAGCTTATGTAAATTCTGTAGAATTAAATAAAAGTTTTGCTGCTTTAACAGAATCAACAGGTCTCTTATTAGATTATAGTGGGGATACACTAGTCACTATGACTGGCTTAACTAAACAAATGGGTCTTAGCGCTGAAGCAGGTGCTCAATTAAGTTTATTAGCCAGTATGCAAAGTAGTGATACTGAATCTGTTTTAGATAATGTTGATGCTACTGTTAATGCTGTTAATAAACAAAATAAAACAGCAATTAGCCTTAAACAAATTTATGGTGATATTTCATCTGCATCTAAATCAATTGTAGTATCATTAGGAATGTCTCCTGAACTTTTAGCTGAAGCTGCTACTCAAGCTAGAGCATTAGGAACAAATTTAGCCGGAGTTGATGCTATTGCTGAATCATTATTAAATTTTGAACAATCTATTGAAGCCGAACTATCAGCTGAACTACTAACAGGTAAACAAATTAATCTTGAAAAAGCAAGACAATTAGCTTTAGACAATGATTTAGCAGGTCTTGCCGAAGAAATTAAAGATAATACTGCTCTTACTGAATCTTTTGCTAGTGGTAATAGAATCCAACAAAAAGCTTTAGCTGATGCTCTTGGTATGTCTCGTGACGAATTAGCAGGTATGGTATACCAGCAAGAACTCATGAGTATGGGTCAAGATAAATTTATTGAAAAATACGGGGAACAAGCCCATGAACAAATAATGGCTCAATCTGCTCAAGAAAAATTTGCAGACACCATGACTAAAATTCAAACTATTATTGGAGATTTAGGTCTAGCCTTTGCTCCAATTTTAGATGGTGTAGCATTTTTAGCCGAGCAAAGCTGGGTAGCATATGCAGCTATAGCTGCTATTGCTGGTTTATCTTTAGCTAAAACTATAGGAAGTTTTGCTGTTATGTGGGTTCAACTTACAGGTAGTGCTATTGCTGCTTCAACTTTAAGTTCTGCTGTTACATTTGGTTTAGGAGCTATTGCAATTATAGCTGCAATTGCAGGTATTGTAGGAGCCATGAACTCAGCAACAGACGATTCCCAAAGAGTACAAGATGGTATTGCCGATGCTTCAAGAGGTCCCTTCTCTATTACTGATGCCTATGGTAAAATGGCAGTAACAGCTAAAGGTGATAGTATTGTAGCTTCTCCTAATGTAAGTAGAGGTGGAGGAGATGATAGAATGATTGCTTTATTAGAAAAAATTGCTAATAAAAATTCTAATGTGTATATGGATTCACAGAAAGTAGGTACTACTATGGCTATGGGTTATAGCAAAGCTTAACTTTCAATATTTATAATAAACGTTTAACATAAAACTTAAAATTATGCCAGATAATAATAACCCAGATTTAGGAAGCCGATACAACAATGGAGGTTCAAGATTAGATCCACGTGGTGGTCAAGGTCAAGGAAACACAGGTAGTGGTACTAATGGTGGAAAAAACAAATATGGTGATACAAAGCCATATGGTGGTGGAAAACCTTAATAAAATTTAAATGCCCTTAGTTGATTTAAAAACTAATCTTAAGTCTTTACGTTATGGTAAAGACAGACCTGGCGGTGGTAGTAGTCCTGAACCATTTATTCAAGTAGATCCACAAAATTCATTTGATATTCCTACAGAAGAAATTGGAACTTCAGGTGGTAAAGATTGGGTACTTAGAGGTGGTGCTTTAACTCTTACCAGATCCGCTCAGGATGTTTCTCGTTTATTAAAATGGGGGACAGATAATAGTCTTAATTCAATTATATTTACGGCTAAACAAATTTCATTATCTGCTCAAGGTCAAACTTTTGGAGCAGGTGGTCCGGATGGAACTTCAGTTCAAGGAGAAGGAATTTATTTACCTACTAACACATTAGCTCAAGTAGGAGTAAATGCTTTTGGTGCTCATGGAAATAAGCAAGGTCTTACACCTTTTGATGGTGATAGTAGTTTCATTACAGGACTAGGTAGAATATTGCAACTTGGAGGTGGTCCTTCATTAGGTCGACCTACTTATTTATTTGATTATCTAAGTAACCCAAAACACCCAGCAATTGAACCTGAATTTAATAGATTAGTTTATTTAGCTAATACATCATTTGATAATACTACTGGTACTTTATTTAAATATGATGGTGGACCTGGTCCAGGTGCTCCAGGTGGGATAGGTACTACTAGAATAAAATTCTCTTCAGGCAACAGAACAGGACTTGCTAATCCATTACGTATTACATCTCCAACTCAATTTTATGGTACTTATAAACCTGAATACACCCCAGGAAAATACTTAAAACTAGTAGGTACACCTGAAAACCCAGGAGCTTCTGGTAAATATTTAAGATTAACTGGAGCTAGATTAATTAATCCTTTTAATGAAGAAGGTCAATACTTACTTCAAAATAACGTTTACACTCAGGGTAATACATTCCCTGACATGTTTAATGAAACTGCATTCCCTCAGAATGCAGCTACATTTACTCAAAAACAACTAATTGAGAAAATCCCAATTTCTCAAGGAGGTCAAATAAGCGATTTTAGAAAACAAGTTACAGTTAACAAAGCTATTGCTAAAATAAATGGAATGTTAACTGAAGCTCCTGATTATCAAACTAAAGGCATTGATGGTAGTAGAATAAACTATTTCAACCCAGGAAGCAAAGATCGTAAGAGAAGTAATTATAGAGAAGGTTCGGGCATAGTAGATGCTATTAATGGTCTTTATTTATATTATCAAGAAAACGTAAATAATAGTGGAATAACTAATGACTTAGTAAAATTTAGATTTGCTGTTATAGACCCAGATTCTCCATCAAACAAAACTTTTGTTCATTTTAGATCTTTTTTTGATGGTGCTATTACTGATAATATGAGTGCTAATTGGGATTCTTACAGATATCAAGGTAGGGGTGAAGAATTTTTTCATTATGGAGGATTTAGTAGAGAAATAGGATTTGGATTTAAAGTTCCTGCTCAATCTAAAGAAGAACTTTCAGTAATGTATAAAAAACTAAATTATCTTCAATCAACAATGGCTCCTAATTATAGTAGTGCTGGTTACATGAGAGGTAATATAGTACAAGTTACAATTGGAGGTTACTTATACGAAGTCCCAGGTATTATAACTAGTTTAAATTATACTTTACCCGAAGATAGTACTTGGGAAATTGGTATTGGTATTGATGGAGGTAATGATTCTAGTGTTAAAGAATTAGCTCATAGAGTTGAAGTAAACGTTACATTTAAACCAATCCATAACTTCCTCCCTGAAACAATCAAACCAGGCCTTCTAAATTCAGGTGGGAATATCACACAAAGGTTTATATCTTTAGCAAATGGAACAGGAGAAAATCAAAATTTATATGCTAATAAAATTACTCCTAGTCAAGACCCAACTTCAAAACAAGAACAAGATTCAACTCCATCTAGTACTACAACTACTCCAAATCAAGAAACCCTAGATGCACAGGATGCAGAAATAGAAAGATTAATTCTTTTAGGCCGCGGATAATATGGGACGTTATAATAGAATACCAATCGTAAGAAATGAATCAGGTAGACAATACTATAGACGTGTTGTTTACCCTACTATTCCTCGTAGTAATCAAGATTTATATGTTTTTACTACAGATGATGATAGATATGATATACTAGCTTATCAATACTATAAAGATGCTACTTTATGGTGGGTAATTTCTCTAGCTAATCCCCAAACAACTAATGCTTCTTTAATTCCTGGTGGTGGATTACAAATTAGAATTCCTTTCCCTATCCAAGATATAATTACAGAATATAATGCTTTAAACGAGTAATAGTTATGAGTAACCTTTTAGGAGCGAATTTTAAACAATATGTAGCTGACCAAATTGATATTCGCCAATCTCGTTTAGGTCAACGTCAATTAGATAATAGTACTATAAGTTGGGCTAATAGTAAAACTGCTTATATAGCATTAGCATCTTCTGTAGATGTTAAAAATACCCCCCTTTATGAAACTAAAGTTAGTGTAACAATTTCCTCCCCAGGAGTTAGTGCTCCTGTTGACTCAAATGTAGTTAACTTAAGTGATGCTGTTGATGAAGCTGGGGGTACAAATGAAGTTTTAAATAATCAAGATCGTTTAATTACTGATCCTGTTCGTTGGACTGCTCAATTAGAGGCTAATCTAGAAATTCGTTTTTTACCTCAATTAGAAGCAGATACCCCAGATGATCAAAAATTAGGAAGTAGTAAAGGTGTTTATTCTGAATGGACTTCATATATGTACAATAACTTTAAGGCAAAAGATAGTGATACTTTAGCAAGTCAAATGCTTGCACAAAACCTTTCAGCAGAATCTTATGCTCGTCTTTTTTTTCATGCTATAGATGTAGCAGGTACTTACGACGATTTAATTTTTTCTTTAGTAGAAGCTATTAAAACTACAGGTAGATTTAATCAAGTAAAAGCAGCTTTTAAAAAATACTACCCCTCATATTTTGGAGGTGATTTAATAGCTGCCTTAGAAGATGATGGCGTTGAAACACGTACTGACGCAGATGGTTTTCTTATCATTAATGTTGGTGATAGTGCTCAAAATGAATTATTCCCTTCACAAGATGTAGAATCTCCAACTTTACCATTCCCATTTAATCTTAATATTGATGGACAATTAAAAACATTTAATTCTCCATATAAAAAAACATCAGCTTATATTACTAGTCCTTTAGGTTTTCGTCCTAATGTAAATGTCGCTCAACAAGCTTTAAATGAATCTGCTAGATTTGCTGTAGCAGATCAAATTGCTAAACAAACTCCTCAAAGTGTACAAACTGGTTTACAAATAGCTACTAATTTATATCCTGCCCCTGCAAGATCTACTCCTACTCAAGCCGAAGTTAAGGTTGAAGAAGTATTAATTGGAGAAACTAATGAAGGAACTAAAAGGCTTCAAAGTTTAAATTTATCAACTGCTTATTTAGGAAATGGAATAGCTAAAAATTTAGTACTAACTAATGGAACTACTAAAGTAGAAGATAATGGCACTAGAACTTATAAATCAGGTGTAGCAAATAATTTATCTGTATTTAATGACTATGCTTATGGATTTGGCGGAGACCAAGATTGGGGTTTAGTAGCTATGCCCGGTTTAATGGGAGTAGATGTTAAATCTAAAAATATGGGCTCTCTTAGAGAAGCTACAGTTACAATTAGAGCTAATAGTGAAAAACAATTTTCTTTAATTGATATACTTTATTGTCGTATTGGTTACACAATGTTTTTAGAATGGGGTAATAGTTTATTTATCAACAATTTAAATCAATACGTTAGTAACCCCACTCAAAGTGGAGTACAAAGTCTTATCCCCACATTTTTAAACCCAGGTAAAAATGCTTGTTTTGATACTAACACTGGTTTACTAAAACAAATTGAAACTAACCGTGAAAAATCTGGTGGTAACTATGATGCTTTTTTAGGTAGAGTTGCTAATTTTAGTTGGGAATTTAATGCTGAAGGATATTATACTATTACTTTAAAACTTATTAGTATTGGTGACATAATTGAAAGCCTAAAAATAGATGAATCAGTTTCAGATGTTAATATTGGAACCAATTTACCACCAGTCATTGCACAACCTTCAGCTAACTCTGCTTTAGAATCTTTCTTAGCAGTAGCAGCAACTCCTACGGGAAACACTTCTTATGATTTAAACTTTTTTACTCAAGGTTTTAGTGCTGGTAATGATTTAACTTATGATTTAAATATAACTAAAAGTAAATTAGTAGCTGATTCTACATATAATGAGGCTGGAATTGGAAGTGGATTTGAAGTAGTAAATCAAACCGTAGGGGGAGAATATTCAGCTGAATTAAATTATGATAGAGCAAAAACTAACTCAGTTGGTAAAATAATTTCTGCAAGATCTATCATGGGCCCTGAAGTTTATCACTATGTTCGATTAGGAGATATTTTAGATTTTATTAAAACTAAACTTCTTATATACAACCCAGCTTGTGAAAACAAACCTATTATTGATATAAATACAGATACCGACACCAATTTATGTTACGCTACAAAATATAACCTTTCAGCTGATCCTTCTAAGGTAGTAGTAAGATCAGTTTTACCTCCTCTAGATTATCTTAGAGGATGGGCTTCAACTTTTAATACAGAAGGAGAAAGAAATTGGAGTTATAATATTAAAGCTGAAGGAGTTTTTAATAGTGATTATGAAGACGGAGGAACTAATAAAATAGAACCATTTAAATCTACAGATAGCACTTTTAATGGTAAAAAGATTCCTTATGCTGGGAAAATAATGAATATATATTTTGAATATAGATATTTATTAAATACTATACAATCAAATCGTGATAAAGAAACAGGTAATGTAAGTTTATTAAATTTTTTAAATGAAATATTAAAAACTGCTAATGAATGTTTAGGGGGAATTAATAAGTTAACTACTAGAATTGTAGACGATAATCGTTTAGAAATTTATGATCAAAATCCTATATACGGAACTCAAGTAGCAGCTCCTGCAAAATCTATATTTAATTTATATGGGGTAAAATCTAATGAAGGTAGTTTTGTTAGAAATTTCCAAATTCAAACTGAACTAACTAATGAATTTGCTACTCAAGTTACAATTGGAGCTCAAGCTCAAGGTTCAAAAGATACAACAGATGCTTTAGCTTTATCTAATTGGAATTATGGTTTGATAGATAGAATAATTCCCCAAAAACTAAGTAGCTCTGAATTTACTAAAACTAAAGCTCCATCTACTTACGAAAATATTATTAACGTAAGAAATCAATTAATGTTAATGTGGTGCGCCTACTCTGAAGGTCAAAAGTACACAAACATTAAAAGACCAGAACTAACAGAAGATCAAATTTCAGATTTTCAAAAATATATTGAACTTCAATCTGGGGTTAAAGAACAAGATAGATTTTTTGATTTTGGTACCACAGAACAATTAGAAGATACAAATGTTTTTGAAAAAAAAGGATATTATTTTAAACATTTTCCTACAAAGCGTTATAAAGAATTTGTAAAATTACAAAAAGATTTATTTGCTTTACTTCATATTAATAGTGATTATAATTCTAATCAACAAGGAATGCTTCCTATTAATATTTCTGTTGAAATGGATGGTTTATCTGGTATTCGAATCTATGATCAATTACCAGTTGATACTAGATTTATTCCAAATTATTACCCACAAACTTTATATTGGATTATTAAAGGTGTAAGTCATAGTATTGTAGATAATAAATGGCTAACTAAATTAGAAACTATTGCTGTACCAAAACTCCCAGATTTAGATGGGGATAATAGCTCTACTAAATCTAGTAAAATTAAAAATAAAACATATATTAATCTACCATTTGATGATATAGCTCCTATAACCCAAGACAATTATACAGGAGATAGTGGAAGAAACGATGGAGGTACCGGAGGTGCTGGAGGAAGTGGTGGAGGAGGAACAGGCCAAACTGGAGGAGGTTCAGGAGGATATGGAGCTGATCATTTAAACCCACAAACACAAGAAGAAAAAGATAATAAAGCAAGATTTTTAGAAAAAATGCGTAATTTTACGCAGCCTACAACATGTGCTTGGGTTCCTATAATTGACAGCAATACAGCAACTTCTAAACCAATTTCATTAACTTCATTACCTCAATCTAATAGATTTGATGAAGATAGAAACCACTATGGAGCTGACTTTAGCGCACCTATTGGATATAAAGTACTTGCTCCTGAAGATGGAAAATGGGTAATTTATTCTTCTACAGATTCAAGTAGCGCTGGAATTTTTGGAGCAGTCCAAGTTCAAAGAAATGGAGAAACGTGGTATCACTTAATGATGCACTTATCTTCTATTGTTGCTACTAATGGTGCAACTGTTAAAGCTGGGGATGTAGTAGGATTAGTAGGTAATACAGGCCGATCAACAGGTCCTCACCTTCACTATGAAATCCGAATTAATTCTACTGGTAAGGATGCTATAAGAGAATCTGTAGTAGATTGGATTAACCGTACCCCACCACCTCCAGGTGCCCAGTTACTATCAGGAACAGGTGTATCAGGTAATGCTGGTGGCCTCTCAGGTGGCAACTCAGGTGGTAATTCTTCCCCTACATCAAGTACTACCCCTGATTCTTCAAATGCATTCTATAATATAGCAAATCAAATACAAAATATTTTTGATGGAGTAGACACTCAAGGTGCTGGTGAAAAACCTTTATTTGCTCCATTTAAAGGTTATTTAGATGATGATGAAGAAGAAGCATTAAAAGCATTCAAAACTTGGTTCTCAACTAATGCAACTGTTAAAGCTGATTACAATAAACTTACCACTAGAGACAAAAATGCTATGAACGATACTATTTCTAAACTTGAATATGGTATGTTACTAGGTAGTTCTGCACCCATAATTACTTTCAAGTTAGAAGCTGGAGACGCTAGTGTCTCATTTAGTTTAAATTTCTAAAAAATGTATTATCCTAAAAACCAAATAGAAACCAATCTTTATAGTAGAGATGAATTAGTATTTGCTAATACCACTCAGTTCTATACTGGTTTTTATTTTAAAACATCTGATGGGCAATACTTTACAGGCAAAGAACCAAATGATGGGCCAAATAATCCATTAACCCTCCCACCTCCTGAGATTGATGGAGGAAGTGATAAACCAACCGGAAATCCCTCTCCACTACAGCTCCCAGTTGATTACAGATTTTTTGATGAAAATTATAATTATAGTATTTTAACTAATCAATCAAGAAACAACATCCCATTCTTTCCTATCCCATACTACCCAGTCTTAAATAAGACAAATATAAATGATGGTTACTTTATTCGTTATTTTTGTAAAAAAGCAAATGAAAATATTTATACTGAAATAGATAAAGCACTTTATAATTTTTCTATTTCTAGTCCTTTATATATTTCAATTTCTTTAAATTGGATAATTAGAGGTACTCGAAATTATGTTTTTAATACTAACCAAAAACAAATCTTGTTTACAGAACGAAAATATAAAATTACAGGATTAGGAAAGTTTTTAAATGATAATTATCTTGAGTTCAATAAAGGTAGATTTATTAAAATAGGTTATGTATATTCAACTAAATGTTTTGGTTAATAGAAAATAAAGAACAATTTAGAGAGTTTTGTAGTAAAGGTTTTAGAGAAGCGTTTGTTGAGATAATTCCAAACAACCCATTCCAACACCCTATTGAAAACTCGATTTGCGCATTCTATGTTCGTCCCATAGGTGATCGCAAGGGATACATTCTACCATTTACTCATAGTGAATGTGGTAGTTTGTTTGAGGATGAGGTGTATGTGTATTTAAAGGGTTTAGAGACGATATACGTTCGAGACAAGAAAGAATTCATACACTATACAATTTTAAAACAGCTTATAGACATAACCCTCGCCCTTCCTCCGTATATACCTCCCCGCACTACCGCACATACTATTTTATATGGCCGTTTCCCAAATATGTTGACCGTAAATCAACTCGTGCCAATTACCAAGCATTATGAGGTTTGCGAGCAAATATATGATGATTTAGAGCACCGCGTTAATTCCGTGGTAAATCCGTTCTATAATGACATAGCAACGTTGGTGTTTAACGCTATTGAACGAAGTGGAATAAAAATCAATAAAGAATTATATGGAAAACATTTTCACGAAACAGACTCAGAAATGGTCTATACGTCTTACAACTTTAAAACACTCACTACAAGACCTTCTAACCGCTTTGGAGGAGTCAATTTCGCTGCTATTAACAAAGAAGATGGTTCCCGACAATCATTTATTCCTCGTAATGATGAATTTATTGAGTATGATATTTCTGCTTATCACCCTACCCTTGCTGCTCGTCTTGTTGATTTTGATTTTGGCGATAGCGATATCCATGAGAGTTTTGCTAAAATGTATGGCGTGGATTATCAAAAAGCTAAAGAATTAACGTTCAAACAACTTTATGGAGGTGTCTTTGAAAATTATAAAGACTTACCATTTTTTAAAGCTACAAGTGAGTATATACGTACGAACTGGGAAACTTATGAAACAGAGGGAAAACTTATATGCCCTATTTCTAATCACGAATTTAAATACGACGAATTAGAGAACATGAATCCCCAAAAGCTCTTTAACTATGTGTTGCAAAACATGGAAACGAGCGTGAATATTAAAATTCTTTATCGTATATTGAAGCTATTAAAAAATAAGCAAACAAAATTAGTTCTATACACATACGATTCATTCTTATTCGATTTTGCTAAGGGTGAAGAAGATGTGATGGGACAAATACAAAATGTTTTTAAAGAATTAAAGTTATATATAAAAATTAAAAATGGAAGCAGTTACGACTTTAGATAATCCCTCTTATATTTATGGTATAGAATACGATTACGAAAATACCATAAACTATACTGATTTGAACAACAAGTTATTTTGTACCTTCACTACGTTGGAGGACCTTGACGATTTAGTAAATTCACTTACTAGACGATACGAAATTATGTACAACAAAATGTTTGTATTGCACGTCAAGAGCAATGACGAGTATGTTGTTACTTATAATGTTGAACAAGCCAACATCTCTAGCATCCCAGAAAACACAATTTTAGTTCATCGTAAAAAAGATAGCAACACACTCTATACGATTAACGCACTTAATGAGTTGATTAAAAGCTTAAATGGTGGTGTAGTAGACCCACGTTATCGTATTGAATGGCAACACTACAAAAACACAATTTTGTTAACCCAGCAAAATGAACTCAAACAATTAAAGACAAAAATCCACCAGATTATTGAACTTTAACTTGCTTACCCAAAATTAGTTTCGTACATTTAGTTTTAAACAAAAATTAGTTATATTATGGATTTAGACGTAATCAAACAGCGCCTGGAAGCCCTGTCAAAACCAGCTTCCAAATCAAACAACAATGACAAATCATTGTTCTGGAAACCTTCAGTAGGTAAACAAACAGTACGTGTTGTACCCTCGAAGTTCAACAAATCAACCCCATTTAGCGAATTGTATTTTCACTACGGCATTGGTAAGCCCGTAATGATTTCTCCTATCAACTGGGGTGATAAAGACCCAATTGTAGAGTTTGCTAAGCAACTCCGTAAGACCGACAATCCTGAAAACTGGAAGTTGGCTAAGAAAATCGAACCAAAAGTTCGTTATTTTGCCCCTGTAGTTGTTCGCGGTCAAGAAGACCAAGGTGTTAAATTGTGGCAGTTTGGTAAAGAATTGTATTCTACATTTTTGCAAATGGCAATGGACGAAGAAGTAGGTGATTATACTGACATCGTTTCAGGTCGTGATATCAAATTAAACACTGAAGGTCCTGAAGTAACAGGCACACCTTACAACCGCACTACAGCTTCTCCATCTATGAAGAACACTCCCGCCGGTGAAGGTGATGATGTTAGCAAGTGGTTGGAAGACCAAGTTAACCCAATTGATGTATTCAAGCGTGTATCATTCGAAGAAATGAAAGATGCTCTTCAATCATGGTTGACTCCTGAAGATGTAGCAGGTGAAGGTGATATTATCGACGATGAAAAAGAAGATGAGGTACCCCAAACCAACTACTCATTAAATACATCAGCTCAAGCAGTTAAACAATCTAAATTGGACAAGTTCGATTCTTTATTTGAAGAAGACGACGATTTGCCCTTCTAATTACAAATAAAATATGGCAAAAGCTAAGAGGAGTACTTCCCTATCGGCAGCGGTCTCCGCTGAAATTAAAGCAGGGTTTGACCTTACTAAATTTAAGGACAAAAAGGGCCTAACCGGTTCTGTTAAATTCAAACCACAACAATGGGTACCCCTTTCGGATGCTTTCCAAGAAGTAACAAGTGTGCCCGGTATTCCAACCGGCCACATTGTGTTGCTTCGAGGTCACTCCGATACAGGTAAAACAACCGCATTGATCGAAGCAGCAGTTAATGCTCAAAAAGCAGGTATCCTGCCTGTATTTATCGTTACCGAGATGAAGTGGAATTGGGAACACGCAACTCAAATGGGTTTGCAAATGGAAGAAGTTGTTGATGAAGAAACAGGCGAAATCCTCGATTACAAAGGTTTCTTTATTTATGCTGACCGTGAAACCATTCACACAATTGAAGATGTAGCAGCATTTATCGCTGACTTATTAGATGAACAGAAAAAAGGTAACTTGCCTTATGATTTGATGTTCTTCTGGGACTCAATTGGTTCTGTACCTTGTGAGTTGTCTATCACTTCTAAAAAGAATAACAACGAATGGAACGCAGGTGCGATGAGTACTCAGTTTGGTAATGGTATAAACCAAAAAATTACATTGTCTCGTAAAGAAAGTTCACCATACACCAATACACTAGTATGTGTTAACAAAGTATGGACAGCTAAGCCTGAAATGCCTATGGGTCAACCCAAGTTGATGAACAAAGGTGGTTTTGCGATGTGGTTTGATGCTACATTCGTAGTAACATTCGGTAACATTGCTAACGCTGGAACTAACAAGATTAAAGCAATCAAAGACGGCAAACAAGTAGAATTTGCTAAGCGCACTAACCTCCAGATTGATAAAAACCACATCAATGGTATTACAACTAAAGGTAAAATCATTATGACGCCTCATGGTTTTATTAATGATACAGATAAAGCGCTTAAAGAGTATAAAGATGCACACTCAAAAGAATGGGCTAACATTTTAGGTGGAGGTAACTTCGACATTGTAGAAGAAACTGACATGTTTGAACCAGCTCAAGAGTTTGCTAACGAACCAGATTGATTATGGCAAATAGTGATTTACTAAAACTCCTAAACGATGTCGTTGAGGAGAATGACACCCCCTCCTCTCCGCATGATCGAGTTCTGCTTATCGACGGTCTAAATCTATTTTTTAGGAACTTTGCTATGCTCAATATTGTCAATGAGCATGGTGTTCATGTAGGTGGTTTAGGTGGGTTCATTCGTTCCCTAGGAACTTTAATAAACACTATCCAACCAACATCAGTCTATGTAGTATTCGACGGGGAAGGTTCCTCTACAAACCGTAAGAACCTTCTCCCCGAATACAAATCAGGCCGTCACGTTACTAGAGTTACCAACTGGGAGATTTTTGATAATGTAGGCGATGAACACGACTCTAAAGTCGATCAAATTGTTCGCGTAATACAATACCTTAAATGCCTACCAGTTAAAACAATAGCACTAGACAAAGTAGAAGCAGACGATATTATTGCTCACTTGTGTCAAGAACTTCCTGCAAAATACAACTCACAATGTTTTATTGTATCAAGTGATAAAGATTTTATCCAATTAGTAAGTGATAAAGTTACAGTATATCGCCCTATTGAAAAGGATTATTACACACCTGACACAGTAAAAGAAAAATTCGGTGTATTGCCTGAGAATTTTTTACACTATAAAGTATTACTAGGTGATGCTTCAGATAAAGTACCAGGTATTAAAGGACTTGGTGCTAAAAAAATCGGAAAATTATTCCCTGAACTTTTAGAGCGTCATATGACGCTTGATGAACTTCTAGAATTTTGTGCTTCTAAACATAAAGAGAATATTATTTATTCTCGTATTGTCTTTGAAGAAACTAACCTACGTAAAACTACTCGTATTATGGATTTAGCAAACCCAATGATGGACGAGTTAGAAAAGAAGTTCGTAAGTGATTCAATAGAACAAGAAACACCCGTGTTAAACGTAAAAACTTTTCTTAGATTATATCAAGAAGACGGTTTGCGTCATCTAATCAAAAACGTAGAGTTTTGGATTAACAATCAGTTTCGAACATTAAACAGTTATAAAAAATGACATTAAGTGAACTCGACAAATATGGCCCTCAGTTCCAAGTGAAGGTTTTGTCCTCATTATTGAACCATAAAGAGTTTTTAACAAACGTCCACGACATATTAGATGAATCTCACTTTACAAACCAAGCACACAAATGGATTGTAAGTAATATTTTATCTTATTATGCCAAATACCATACAACTCCTACACCTGAAGTTCTAAAATCTGAATACGAAAAAGTAACAAATGATGTTCTTAAAATTTCAATTAAAGAACAACTTCGTGAAGCTTACAAATTAGCAGATACCGATTCTGAATATATTGAAGGCGAATTTTCAGCATTCTGTAAAAATCAACAACTTAAAAAAGCGCTATTAAACAGCGTAGATTTACTTCAGGCACAGGATTATGATTCTATTAGAGCAATTATTGATTCCGCGTTAAAAGCCGGAGCAGACAAAAATTTAGGACACGAGTATGTTAAAGATATTGAAGCACGTTATCGAAACGAACAAAGAATTACTGTACCAACCCCTTGGGTTGAATTTAATGAATTACTTCAAGGTGGCCTCGGAAACGGAGATTTTGGTCTTATGTTTGGTGGCCCAGGAGCTGGTAAATCTTGGGCGTTAGTAGCAATAGCAGGTCATGCCGTTAAAATGGGCTTTAATGTAGTTTATTATACTTTAGAATTAGGTGAAGATTATGTAGGACGTCGTTTTGATGCTTACTTTACCCAAATCCCAGCAAACGAAATTACATTCCACAAAGACAAAGTTGAAGCAGTTATGGGTAAAATCCCAGGTAAACTTATTATCAAAGGATTCTCACCAGGTAAAGCATCTATTTCATCAGTAGAATCACACATTCAAAAATGTACTGACTTAGGAACAAAACCCGACTTGATTGTTATTGACTATGTTGACCTTCTTCGTTCAAAAAGAGTGTCTCGTGAGCGCAAGGAAGAAATTGATGATATTTATACAAGCACAAAAGGATTGGCCCGCGAGCTTAACATCCCAGTTTGGTCTGCATCACAAGTTAACCGCCAAGGCGCTCAGGATGAAGTCATCGAAGGACATAAAGCAGCGGGCTCCTATGACAAAATGATGATTACAGATTTTGCAGCATCAATTAGTCGCAGAGCTAAAGATAAACAAACAGGTATAGGACGTTTTCACATTATGAAGAATCGTTACGGAATGGATGGATTAACTTATGGAGCAAACATTAATATTGCTATCGGTTCCTTCCAGTTAGTAGATGAAAACGAACTAGAAGATACCTCGCCGCAAGAATCTAATACAAATTCAGGTTTCGCTAATAATAATTTCAGTATGACTGAGATTAGTCAGTTGCGTAACATGTTGAATCAATAATTTAATAAACTTAAAATGGCAAAGAAGAAATCTCTATTGCAGGAACGCATTATTTATAAACCTTTCGAGTATCAAGAAGCATACGAATATTGGCTCAAACAACAACAAGCACACTGGTTACATACCGAAGTGCCTATGATGAGTGATTTGAACGATTGGAAACAAAACTTAAGTGATACTGAAAGAAATATTATTGGTTCTATCCTCAAAGGATTTGCCCAAACAGAGACAATTGTAAATGATTATTGGTCAGGGTTGGTAACAAAATGGTTCCGTAAACCAGAAGTTATTATGATGGCTACAACATTTGGCGCATTTGAAACAATCCACGCCGAAGCATATTCTTTATTAAATGAAACACTTGGACTTGAAAACTTCGCCGAATTTATGGAAGATGAGGCTACGATGGCTAAAATTGAAAACCTTACTACTGTTAGGGATAGTTTCGATGGTAAGATGGATATCCATGAAATTGCTAAATCCCTTGCCATTTTCTCAGCATTTACCGAAGGTGTTAACTTATTCTCTTCCTTTGCCGTGCTCCTTTCTTTTAAGATGCGAAATAAGCTTAAGGGTGTGGGTCAAATTGTTGAATGGTCTATTAGAGACGAATCAATGCACTCCGAAGCAGGATGCTGGTTATTCAGAACCCTTATCAAAGAACACCCCGAACTAAAAACACCTGAATTAGAAGCAGCAATTAACGAAGCAGCTTTATTATCATTAAAACTTGAATTAGACTTTATTAATAAAGTTTATGAACTTGGTGATTTAGAGGGTTGTAATCAATATGATTTAGAACACTTTATCAAAAACCGAGTAAACACAAAACTTTCAGATCTAGGCTACCGTGCCATTATAGGTGATGTAGATATGACTGCAGTTGATAGAATGAAGTGGTTTGATCACCTTTCAGCAGGTAAACAACACACTGACTTCTTTGCGAATCGTGTTACTAACTACTCTAAAGGACATATGGAATGGGACGCTTCAGCACTTTTCTAATATTATTTTTATTATCGTTTTCGATGTTTGGAAGTCACCTCTCTGGGGGTGACATCCAATATCGTTATATTGGTGACTCAACTGGTGTTGCTCGCCAATACAAAGTCATTCTCCGTTTATATAGAGACGTTACAGGTATAGGTTTACCAACAACAGAAACAGTTACAGTAAGTTCTAATTGTTATGGTAATATAAATGTACCAATGACATTAGTTCCTGGTTCTGGGATTGTATCGCCTACATTATTTGATTGTGTTGTATCTAACCCAACCTATACTAAAACATTAGAAGTTTACATGTATATTGGTTATGTAACATTACCAGGTAATTGTAGCACTTATCGTTTTTGGTATCAAAATTGTTGTAGACCAGGTGGTATCACTAATATAGCAGGTTCAAGTGGAGCTGGATTTTATTTTGATGCTGAATTAGATAATGCTTCACAGGGGCAAAATTCATCACCTATCTTTGTTAGTGAACCAGTTAGAGCATTTTGTGTTGGTAATCCTTTCAATTGGAAACAAACAGCAATTGAAGAAGATGGTGATTCAATAGTTTATTCACTTATCAATTGTAGACAAAATGCTTACCCTAACCAAACAGATATTCCCTATTTAGCAGGATGGACTACCCAACAACCAGTTAGTTCAGCTTATTTCAATATCGATCCTGTTAGTGGTTTAATTACATTTTTACCTACACAAACTGAGATTGATGTACTATCAGTTCTAGTTGAAGAGTATAGGTTTGATACTGTATGGGGTTATTGGTATAAGGTTGGCAGTGCTTCTCGTGATATGATGATTAGTATCTCTCCTAACTGTAATGCTATTGCCAGTCAAGGTGTTCAATATGATACAACATTATATGCTCAAGACACCATAACAGCCTACCCAGCAATTTATGCTGAATGTGGTGATACAATGGTAACTCTAAAATTCCATATTGCTATTGATTGTTATTCAGTTAACCAACAAGATTTTAGAATTACTGGACCTGATAATCAACCTCGAGCTATTACAAATATAATTGCTAATTGTGATGTAAATGCCGAAACTGATTCACTACAAGTTACATTTTTTGCTGGATTAACAGGAGGTAGATACTATTTGTATTCTAAAAAAGGAATGGATGGTAATACACTAATTAATAAATGTGGTTTACCTATGAATGAATTTGATACTATTGTAGTATTAGTTAGTGAATGTCCCCCACCACCACCTTTACCAGACCCAGGCCCAGCAGATCAAGAATTAGAACCAGTTCCACCAAACCCTG
>Ga0222714_10002593_pt1 | contig 18983 bp, 15 predicted proteins | sample C33_3DmetaG_FD_165048 | JGI IMG/M metagenome (GOLD analysis project Ga0222714, IMG submission 165048) | Estuarine water microbial communities from San Francisco Bay, California, United States - C33_3D | ecosystem: Environmental > Aquatic > Marine > Unclassified | place: USA: California...
AAAGTTCAAGAAATGGAAGCAAATCGACAGAAACAACTGGAAGCTCAGCGTCAACAACTAGAGCAAGCCTCAAACGCCGGCGGTATGTCGCCACAGCAACGCCAGCAAGTTGCCAATCAAGCAACAGAAGTTCAAAATCAAATTGAAGATTCCAAAGCGCAAGCTGCGGCTATGGAAGACGAGACCGCTAATTGGCAAATGGGTAACCGAAGTTGGGCTGGAGGCGGCTACCAATTCCGCGATAATGCGTCTAAGAGCTTGCAAAACGTCAATCAACAAATTGCTAACTTGCAGCAGCAGGGGATTACCACGCCAGAGCAGCAGGCTCAGCTTGAAACACTAAAACGACAGCAGTCTGATTACAATCAGATCGTCAACTTGTATAACAAGGAAGTCGGTTACTTTGGAACTGGCGATTTTAGTAACTACATGCGAAACTCGGTTAAAACCAAAAAGACAAAGATGGTTGAACTGAGTCAGCAGATTCGCAATGCCATGGCTCAAAGAGACACAGCTAAAGCGCAACAGCTAAAAGCTGAATGGGAGCATCTAAACAATACGTTGCAAACGTATAGGTCGTGGGCCGGGCAATAGCTTGCTTTGTCTTGCGAGTTAAGTCAATTGACGGCTAAACTTATTGTTTAAGCAGTCTAAATTTGCCTCGTCGGAGGATGTATCGGCTATGTTGGCACATAATCAGTTTAATGCCATAGGTGCCATACCTTTGCTTGGCGGTTTTAATCCCAAGACTGCTGCGGCATATTTGTTGCCGCCGACAGACAAGGTCAAGAAGAAAAAGAAAGGTACGCCAGCCGAACAGCCGGAAGCTTTAGATAAAGAAGCTGCTTTTGCTGAAGCCGCCATCCGTGAACAACAGGCGATAATGCAACAGCAGATCAAGTCAGCAGACTTCGGCGGCGGTTGGAACCCTTTCCAACAGTTCTAAGCTTAAAACATACCGAGAGCCACGGACCATGGAAGGAAACATGAAAAACAGCTTAGTTAAAGTTGCTAACCTTGGCGGTAGCGGCGGTGAGACCGAATTTGAGCAGGCTTTTTCCAGCCTGGCCTACGCTTACTTGCGAGACAAGGCTCCTCGGTTGTTGGACTACATGCTGGGTTTTCAGCTAGTTGACCGCAACGAAGACAATACCAAGGCCATGGGTGTCTTCGGTTTTCAGATCGACAAGCAGTGGCTCTATGCTCCTGTGTTCTTCCTGAACGGCGACCTAAAAGGTCACGAACTGCTGTACATGAAGAACAACGATTCTTTCGTTCCACTAAAAGAGAACTGGATCAACTACATTATGAGCCGCAAGCCTCACGTGCTTGGCGAGCCCTCTGCTCGCAAGTTGCGTGAGCTTGGCGGTATTTATCCTGACGTTCGTACGCTTTCTATCCCACCGTCCATTGGTGGTGGCAAGCGTGCCAGCGATAACAGCTGGTTTAAAGACGTGTTGCCTATGGTGGCAGCGTTTAAAACCAAGATGGCCAACTCTCTGTACCGTGGTGCAGGTGATCGCAAACTGAACCAGGCGGCAGTTGTTGCCGATCCGTTTGGAGCCGCCCTAGCCAAGCAAGCTTCAATTCTGGATTTTAACGTCGTCATGCCGCAGAGCCTGGAACTGCTCAAGCTGGCTCACGCCATCTCGGAGCGGTATCCGACCATCAAGCAAGGCATGCAAAAGTTCTACGGCGTTGACTGCTTCTCTCGTTGGGGTGCCGAACTGAAGGCCAACACTGAGAAGTCCGCCGAAAGCATCATGCCGGTCAAGCAAGCCAAGGCCAAGCCTTACATGCCTGGCAACTTGCTGATTCCAACTGCACCGCCTGCCGGTCCTGTCGATCACGTCAAGGAAGGCAAGCTCCGTCTGTACGTCTCTGAGTTTGTCATCGAGAATCGCGTGCCGTTCGGTGAACGAGCCAACGAGAACGCCGCAGACGTCAAAGCTGACGAAGGTCCTGCTTCGGTAGACAGCGCCAACCTGAACACCGACGAGCGTGAGAAGCTGTTGCGTGAGCGCTCGCTGATCAGCGATGGACGCAGCGACGACGAGACTAGCAAGGCTTATAAGGTCCAGGTTGAGGCCAAGCTGACAAACCCCAGCGAAACTGCCCTCTACCGCGTGCTTGAGAAACCGGGCAAGTTCAGCAAGATGCTGGTTGCCATGCACGGCAGTAGCAACCGTGGTCGCGAACCGATGGTAACGCTCGTCCGGCTTGACGACAGCGGTTCAAAGAAAGAGTGGCTCAATACTTACGCCACTAACGTCTTTGCCGATCAAATTTGCGAGAAAGACGAATGGCAGGAGTGGTTTGACAGCTTGGGTAGCGCTGATTCTTTGCAAGAAGGCGGCGAGTATGTAGGTATCGACCAGTACGGCTCTTCCACCGCTCCTTTTCACGTGCAGTCCAACTATGGCGAAGGTCGCTATCGTGTGGACTTCCGCACCAACATCAACTTTGACGAGAACAGGCCAAGCACTGCGCCGCGTCTGGCAAAGCGCTATGACCCGTTCACCGAAGAAAGCTACCACATGCCGAGCCCGTACGGCGCAATGCTGTACATCAACAAAGAAGGCGATCGCGGCACTAAGTTGCGGGCTATCGGAGGTGAACTGCGCGTTCCTTCCTCGTTCAAGTTCTTGAAGTTGAGCGACCCGCAGAAGCCTAAACCCGGCGAATTGATGTGTTCCAGCAACTACGACAGCCGCAGCGACATGCCGCCGATCCAGCTTGGCAAGATTGACGACATTCAGCTGCTGTTCCACGAGAAAACAGCTGGACTCAAGCTTCACAACAACGGCACAGACGTTTATCTGGATTCTGCGCTTGGGCAAACTCGCTTAAGCAAGCAAGCTGCCGTTTGGCATCTTGTGAGCGTCCATGGTTTGCGTGAAAAGGCGGCGCGTGAAATTTTGGCGACAGCCGAACACAAGGGTCACGCAAGCTACCGAATTGCTTATGCTCCCGGTTATGGCACGCAGAAATCAGCTGCTCCAAACGCCAGCATATTGGCTCACGGACCCAACGCTCCTATCTATGACGATTACGGTGACGAGCGTAGCGTTGAACAATACGGGCCAAGTACGGCTGTGCCGACTCAGTTCACGTCATCGGCAGCTTATCGTCTGAGCGGCTTGACTGCCGATCAGACTGACCCTGGCGTATGGGACCCGTGGCAGAACTTTGAAGCGCGAGATTTTCAGAAGAACTTCCAGGTTGCTCAGCAGGCGGCCATGGGCGGACAGAAGGAAGTCTTTGATACTTCGATGATTTCTGGCATGCTTAAGTCAGTGCGGCAAGATTCTTTGGTTGAGCGCCATCTCGCTCCGCTGGTTGAAGCACTGGATTCGCTTGGCCGGTTGCTGATGAATTTCTACTGGCACCAAGAAGAGTTTGAAGATCGTTACGGCAAGAGCGATTTGCCAGAGTTGGAAGACAGCTTGCGCAACGCTTTTGAATCGCTTGGCGATATCACACTCTTCTTGAAAGAGAAGACAATAGAATCGCCTTTTGACCAAGGCGATGTTAACCTGGAAGAAACCGCAAGGAACTAATCATGGCCACAGGTTATTCAAAGATTGTTTCTTTTACCGTTCTCTGCGGTACACCGGCTCACGTCGAGTTGCCGATGCCGCCTCGCGGCATTTTGGATCGCGTCATTGTCACGCAGACCGCAGGCGGACCAGAAGAAGCTGATCTGAATATCTATGATCGTCGTGGTGCTTGCATCTCGGCCGTTGACTTGAATGTCAAAGCCAGCGGCATAGTCACTAACATCTCAGATTCAAGCGGTTATGTTCTGTTGGAAACCGACGTCGAGCACAACTTGAAAGTCGGTGATCAGATTGAGCTAAAAAACAGTTCGCAGGACAACTACAACGTCCTACAGACTGTTACCGCTGTTGTTTCTGACACGGAAGTGGTAACGGATGTTGCTTTCACCATTCCGGGTTCAACGCCGCCGAACGTTGCTGTTCTGTGGCAAACAAAACCATTTGACCCGACTACCAGTCCTGTCACGCACTTGGTTTACGCCGCTACTAAGCTCACTTCCGGCGATTACGTGCAATTTGACATTAACAGGGCTTACGAAAACAAGGACAATCAAAGCGAAACAATGCGTTGCCGCTATTCTGCGCTTTGGTTAGAAGTTTTGACGGTAGGCGGCGCTGAATCTTTGACTTACGAGATTGCCTACACTTGTCGCGCTGACGCGACAATTTAGGAGTTGATTTTGAATAACTACACGGAAGTAGTTGTGTTTGACCCGTTCATGCGGCCATACTGGCGGCATGAACGTGGTTTATCTATTGCCGAGTCGGGCGGTTCACAGCGCATTACTCGTCACGACGATGAATACATCAAAGAGTATCGTATTTTTTTAGCGCAGCTGAAGAAGCCAAATGTGGACCGTCGTCGCCTGTTAACCGATAACCCTGGGCTTTACTACGCGCACAGCATTCACAGCAGAATGCAAACTGATCCAGAAGTCGGTTTGACAATTGAAGCCAGACTTCTTGCCGGGTTTAAAACCGAGCAAATTGCCGCAGCTTACAAGACGTTGCCAGAAACGATTGAATGGTATGAGCGTATCTTTTTTAACGTTCAACCTTTTATGGCTCACAAGGATTGGATCGTAAGAAATGTTCTTGTGCCGGCATCTGACAGTTTTGCCTTACAGACAACACCTCGCCCCAACGCCGACACTGAGGCGGCAACTCGTGTGGTGCAGCCAATCATCGTGCCTTACTACGACATGTCTTTAAAGCTGTTTGCTTATTTCGGCGGTCCGCTAGTTTGCGACATGATGATTAGCGGTTTTCAAGATCGTAAGCACGTACAGAAAGCAGAAGATTTAAATGATTATTTTGACAATCAGTTCTCCTTGCAAATAAAGCGGCGAAGCTTGCAAGCTTCGACTCGTTTTGATGTCACAAAGTACAATGTCATGGAACTGTTTGCTTTGAACTCAAAACTTATCGAGATTCAACGCTCAGACATGAGCCAAGACGACAAGCACACGGCAGTTGAAAAGAATATCCATGCGATGATGAACGATTTCGATTGGCGTGTTGGTTTGGACGGTGTCAAGGCTTACGAAGGGACTGAACTGGGTAATCTCGATAAAGGAAAAGCCGAGCTTGATCCTGAAGAACTTCTGTTCCTTAGGACAGGCGCTAAACCTAACTTGCTTGGCTTAAACGAGAAACCAATATTTCGTACGGAGTTGGTAAGCAATGCAAAGTCTTAGCAAATCTGACGAGCAGCAGTTGCTTGATGGGGTAAAAATGGCTGTTGACCTTGTAGATGGTCAAGGGCTATCCCCCAATGAAGCGTTGCAGAAAGTCGCTCAGACTTTTCATTATTCCCCTGGGTTTTTGAAGGCAGCTTGCAACGCCTTCAACACAGGGCGACAGCTTGCCCAGTGGAATGCTAACGACTCTGTATTGGATAAGCTGGCAAGCTTTCCTTTGGCAGATTACGAAGCTATCCACAATAAGATGTGGGGTAATGAGCAAGAAAAAGCTGCGTCTTTTTCTTACATATCCCCACGCTTCATGTCTTACGACGATCAAGTTCGGCAAGAACTTTTGAACATGGACATATCGTCCATGACCAAGTCTGCTTCTGTTGAATTGCACCCGATGGTTGCAGACGAACAGGCAGATAATCGCGCAAAACGTGCGTATGCCCAATTTGACTACTATCGTCGCGTCGGAGAAGAAGCACGGCGGGAAAAAGCAGCATCAATTGATAAGCTTGATCTCGCTATCGCTTCTATCGAGAACTATTTCAAAAAGTTTGCTTATGATCGTCTGTCGTTGGCTCAGGTGGAGCATACCGCTGCCACTTATTACGGCCAACCAGGTAAAGCGCTGATGGCGCATATTGCGGAAAAGTTTCCAAGCGAAAAGCGTGCTGCCGATCAACCTAAATCTTGGGCAGGTTTCCAGCAACCTGCGGACAGAAACAAAGAGCCTTACACTTTAATTGCCAACGCAATCAAACTGGCTCAAGAATATTCGGCCGCAATTGATAAACTGAATGATGCGGAAGAGAAGCTGGCTAGCGCCAAGGATGGTGTAGCCCCTTTTTCGCAGCCCCGGTACGGGAATGCGAATGGGAGCCAGCTTACCCTGACTCCCTCGTTGATTCCCGATACCGGGGTAAAACAAGCTGACGCTGTTTCTGGCTTGAGCAGCGGGCTTGGTTTTGGCATGGCGAAGGGTTTGGCAGACTATGCCACCAAAGGCCAAGACAAAAAGGTGCAATCTCAAATTGAAGAACTAGACAGTCCTGATCACTTGAATGAATTGCGCAAAATTAAAGCGCAAACAGTTCTCACACAGTTGATGAGCGACCCGGAAAACCCCCTCAGCGGTTACGACCCTGAGGAAGTCCTGTCGGCTTACAACGAAATGGTCCAACTGTCTCCACGGTTGGCCGACCAACCTGCTGCCATTGGGCCGCTGCTCAATAAGAGGTTGGTTGGTAATACCGAGCCTTTCGAGATTGGCGAAACGCTTAAGCTTGAAGAAGGCTTGAAAAAGACCCAAGCTCCACCTTCTTACACGGACTTGATGAAAAATGAAGCCAGTATCCTTAGCTGACATTTCGTACGAACAAGGCTTGAAGCTCCTTACTCTGCGCAAGCAGGCTATGGATGCTGGTCATATTCGTCGAATGACACCTGAAGCGCTGGCCAATGCGCTGCCTTTGGCCAACATCGGTCGGTCATTTGCCGAGAAAGCCGCAGAAGGCGGTTTACTTGACAGTTTAAAATCTGGAATTGAAGGTGCTGGTCGTGGCATCACGACGCAGTGGAATAACCTGGACCAAGCTTCTCGCAACGCGCTTTTAAGTGGTGCTGCGGGTACTGGGCTTGGTGCGCTTGCCGGTCTTGGCTCGGCTTACACCAGCGGCGAAGGTAATTACTTAAGCCGGGCTTTGCGTGGTGGTCTTGCTGGCGGTGCTGTTGGCGGAGGCTTGGGTCTTGCGTTGAATCCGAGCATAGCTAGCAAGCTTTACTCTCAAGGCAAATCAATACTGAAGAGCAAAGCGCCTGAGACTAGCAAGCAGATTGAAGGTGAATCACCTGCCGAAGGTTTAAAGACTAAAACCACGGCTCAAAAGGTGATGGATGCCACACCAGCCGATCGAGGCGAAGCCATCAACGATCTGCAATCAACAGCCACCAGTTCCTCGCCTGAACTTGTTGCCGCTCCTTTGGCAGCCGGTACCATTGGCGGTACGGCTTACGGCTTGAAAAAGCTGCACGACATCAAATCTTTTGATCCGCAAGCGCTGTCACAACATATTTTCAACCGGGCTGCCGACGTTGGCGGCAAAGGCAAACCACCTCCGTTAAACCCAATTGTTCTAGGACAAATGACTGGTGCTCCTCCTGTTATGGCAGCTACGCAAGGAGAAAGTGTTTTGAAAGACTTGGCGGACGGCTATATCAGCCCGAAAGCGTTAGCTGAGAAGCTTGACAAAGGCGGTATTAAACCAAACATGTTTGGTAATGCACCTGAAGCAGTACAGCGGCAACTAAAAGATTTAGTGAGAGCCGACGAGAAAGGCTTGGCGGCTTTAACAGAATCTTCTGCCACAAAAGGTTTTCGTGACTCGGTAGGCAAAGCACGCAAGGGCCGAATTGGCGCTGCGCTGGCATTGCTTGGCCTGGGTGGTGGCGCTTTGCAGAAAGTTATCGGCCAGTATCGACAAAACACTGGCGAACGTGCCGATGCGCAAAAAGCTTTGCGCGATCTGAGTGCTGCAACCCAATCTGATTGAGGTTAATACATGGCTATTATCAAGCTTGTATCTCCGTCCGGCTGGGACTTTGAGCAACGCATTATTGAGCCCATCAAAGTCAGCAGCCGTGGGTTGATCGGCAACGATCGCCAGGAATTTCTCAAGCGTGCCAGTCATTCTTTCTTGCCAGCCCTCGACAGCGTCAAGTTTGCCAAGGACGAAGTTCCAGTGCATTTGATTGCGCTGGGTGCCAGCGAAGCGTACGGTCCAAACCGCAACGGCGACGGCTTCAAGGAAGCCACTTGTCGTCAGCATCACGACACATTCGTCAAATTTGCCAAGTTTTTTCGCAACCACAAGAACAAGGCAGAGCGTGGCGACCCCTTCTACGGTCACGTCAAAGCTTCGGCCTATAACGAAGATATGCGGCGAGTCGAACTGCTTTGCGCCCTGAACGCTGAGAAATCAGCGGCTGAGCGTAATGGCGGCTTCGTTGCTGACGTCGAACTGGAAAAGATTGCCCGTGGTGAAGACATGCCAGTGAGCATGGCTTGCCGCGTGCCTCACGATGTTTGCTCATTCTGCAAACATGCCGCTCGTACCCGCGACGAATACTGTACCAGAGAGAAATGTGCTGCTGGCGGTTGTCGCAATAACTTGACCAGGCTGGTCAAGGTTGGCAGCGACTTGCATCACCTGCATGTCGATAATCCAAACCCAACCTGGTTTGACATCAGCCGCGTGTTTCGACCTGCGGATCGTATCGCTTACGGAGCTAAAGCAGATTATTTAACCAAAGCTGCTTCAGATTCTGGTATCTTTGAATTACAGGACTACATCAAGATGGCAGAGCATTCATCTGCTCCGCTTGATGTTATCCTCTACCAGTCAGGCCATCACGGTTTTTGGTCTGAGAAATATGCCGCGCAGGTTAAGCTTGGTTATGGCTTGGCTGCTATTGAACGTTACGAGAGGTCGGGCAATGCTGATGTATGCCGACCTTTTGTTACTTCAGCTTTCCCGGTTGAAAAGCTGGCGAAGTTCGGCACGGCTCAGTGTGATACTCAATTGGCTGCCTTGGCCGATAGGAAGATCATTTTGAATTTGCGCGATTATTCTCGACTGGCAGGCAAGGAAGAGTTCGCCAAGAGCGCCTCTGCCTTGTTGCCGGACATTTATTCGCGCATGACCGCAGACGAGTCGTTACCACTGCGCGTGGAAAGCGGCATGTGTGCGTTCATTGAAAAGACAGCCAACGAAAGTTCCCGTATGTTGGCTGCAACCTTGGTAGCAGAACACTCTCTACAGAAGGAAGCAGTGGATAACCGGGTCTTTCTGAGTTGTATCCGGGGGCATCAAGCGCCCGCGATTGTTGCGTTGGAGAAGTCTGCTTCGTGCGACGAAAACGGCGAAAAGTTAGCCAAAGAGTACGCTATGTACAAACTGGCTTCTTTGTGGCGTCTAGCCGCTACGGATAAAGACTTTCCGTTGACAGTTAGGTTGAGTCTCCGTCAGAATCAAGTTTTTAACTGAGAAAACGGAACTCTTAGCCGTTTTTGCAAGGAGTGCGTAATGCCTAGCTCTGCGATTCAGTCGATGCGATCCATCGACCGGTTTTTGCAGGAGGTAGCCGCCGAGAAGCGCGCAGCCGAAGCTCACACCGAGCCAGGCAGCGTTGGCGGTGGAACTACCCATCCTGTGAAAAATGTGGATGATTCGACAGAAGAGGCCACGGAAGGGGCTCGCGCTGCGGAGAATACCGCTGACGTGAAAGCCGACCAAGGACCTGCTTCGGTCGAGAGCACGCCGGAAAACGTTGCTGCCAAGAAAGCTTCTGCAAGGAAGCAGGCAGTGGACGGAAAATCCGAGGGCGGCTCTATTAATCCCCCTGGTACTGCTTCTGAAGATCAGCTTCAGATCGGCACCAAGAAAGAACCCACCGGACAAGACCCTGCGGTCGAAACTTCTTCAGCCAAGGCTGAGAAGGAAGACGCTACGGGTGGCCGGCTCGGCAACACCACCCATCCCGCTCGCACCAACAACGGTGAGCTCGATGGCTACAAGTATGCCGAAATGCCTATTGAGCAGCTGGCCAAGGTTGCTTCCGATATGGGCAACAACCTGCTCGCTAAGCTTGCCGAGTTGAAGGGCGATCAGCACAAGCTGGACGTCAATAACAACGGCAAGATTGAAGGCTCCGATCTGGCTGCCCTGCGTGGCGGCAAGAAGAAGGACGACCACGAAGATCACGACGAAGACGAGAAGGAAGCTACCGACCTGGCCGGACAGGCTGGTTGGGAGCTTGCCGGTCTTTTGAGTGGCAACTTCGACAAGCGGGCCGCTGACAGCTTGGTTCATGGCACTTTGGAAGAGATCATCAAGACCGCTTCCGAAGACGCCGACAAAGTCGCGGCTTTCTTGGCTAGCTACTCGGAAGAAATGTCAAAAAAAGCTGAGGGCGAAATGCCTGCCGGCGTCGATCCCGCTGCCATGATGGGCGGTGATCCTGCGGCTGAAGCTGGTGCCGAAGAAGCTGCCATGGCTGACGCCATGACCGGCGGCGAAGGTGCTGGTGAAGGTGGCGACGACGTCGAGCAGCTGGCTGCCGTGTTGGAACAACTCGGCATTTCGCCTGAAGAGCTTGAGGCAGCCATGGCTGGTGGTGCTGGCGACGAAGCCGGAGTCGAGGACGATACCGCGAGCGAAGCTCCTGGTATGGAAGTTGAAGCTTCGGACAAGAAGGCCAAGGCAAAGCCTGCTACGGCGAAACAAGCTGCGGCTAAGAAAGGCGCTGCTGAAAAGTCGGTGCGTGACTACATCCAGGAAGTCCTGGAGCGCTCCCGGCGTTGATTTCACTCGAGTCGAATCCACGGAGGATTTTGGTCAATGAATACGAAGCTCGCAGCCCAGACGATTGAGTTCATCGCCGCTAGTTCGGCGTTGAACGACCGTCTGATGGGCGAAGTGCAAGCTCATCGTGCTCGGGAGAAGCAAGCCGCTGCGAAGCGTCAAGCTGTTCTCGATCTTATGTTGAGCACTGGATGTGTCGCCCCGCATCAGAAGCAGGCAGCTGCTGATATGCTGGGAAGCCACTCCCAGAGTTTGGACCTCCTTGTCAACGCGATCAACAAGATGCAGTCCTACAAGACCGCGTCTGAGAAGGCAGCGTCTGACCTGGGGCAGGCTGTTTCGGACAAGGAAGCTGGCGTAAAGTCTGCTTCTGCTGTGCGCGATAGCCTTAATGATCCCTATGTTGGCCGCCGCACTTCTGAAAAGAAGGCGTCGGACTTGGCAATTTTGGCTGTTCTGAACGCTCCACGTTCTTAACTTTGTGATTTAGGTCAAGTACACTGACCTAATTTTGATTTCAGGAGGATGAATTCATGGCTGCTCCGCGTCAAATGACTGCCAACTCGCTCAACGCGTTGAAGGGTTGGCCTCAGATGAACGCGGTGGATTACCACGCGGCGTTCGATTCTTCGATCCCCAGTGGCGATCTGCCCGTTCTCGCTGGCTCTGTTGTTTCTCTCAACTCTTCCGGTAACTACATCTTGGGTGTTGGCAACGACGCGGTTATGCCGCTGTTCTTGTTCAACAACTCCGATGACCCGGATGTCGTGAACGATGGCGGCGACGCTTCCACCACCGCTGGTGTGTGGGTGCCAATCACCCCCACCGGTCAGGCTTTGGCTTTGGTGGCAGTTGGCGCTTACGAGCTCGTGAGCACCGCTTACGTGTCTGGGTCTTATCCGCCCAACACCGCCCTGACTGCCAACAAGTCTGGCAGCGCTGCTCCCGGTAAGCTGCGCTCCGGTACGCTCTATACCAACATGATCGTTGGTATCGTGTCCCGTGGCGTCGTGGACAACGGCTACGGCAAGAACGCTCTTGCCTTCTGGCCTTGCCCGGTTTTCCCCAACTAAGTCACTGATTCAACCGGGCCACCAAGCCAGTTGATGTTAAACACGGAGGTTTCTGTTCATGGCTAATTCAAGCGTGATGACTCAGGAGGAGAGCAAGCTCCTGAGCCAGGCGATCTTCGAGAAGCTTTCTTCTCGCGATCCCAATCTGGAGAAGCAGGCTGTTGACGCCGTCAACGACTTCACCAGGACCAAGATGCGTGAAGACGGTTTCTACCGTCGCATCATGCCGCCGATTCCAATTTCCAACGATGATCTTGACCGTCAGGTTGACACCGACAAGCCGGTCAAGATCGTTGACAAGGAACCGGATAGCCCTGCCGCTGTCTCGATTCCTTTCGCGACCCTGCCGACCAACCTGTACATCCGTGGTGACAGGTACAAGGTGACCTTCGACCGCATCGTGACCCCCAAGTTCACGAAGGACGTCGATGAACTGCGCACCTGGTACATGGACATCCGTCAGGTGCTGTCTGACAACGCGATCAAGGACATGCTGGCCGAAGAGGACGGCAAGTTCATCAGCGCTGTCAACACCGCCCTGGTTGGCCCCGGCCTGGTGGTTCCCACCTCCGGCACCGTCCAGTATCAGCAGATCGCCGGTGGCATCACCCGCGATACGCTGTGGGACAGCCTGAAGATCATGCCCAACACGCCGTCGAACCTCGAAGTTCACTGCGTGCTGCTCAACAACATCACCATCAAGGAAGTTGCGAAGTTCACTCGCAACGAAATGGGTGGTGACCTCAGCGAAGAGATCATGCGTAACGGCTGGACTCTGAGCGAGTGCATGGGCGTCAAGTGGGTGATCACCATCAAGAAGGGTCTGGTGCCCACCAACACCATGTACCACTTCGCTGACCCCAAGTTCATCGGCAAGAGCTACATGCTCGAAGACACCACGATGTACATCCGCCGCGAGGCGTATTTCATCGAGTTCTTCGCCTACGAGTCGCTGGGTGGGACCATCGGTCACACCTCCGGCTTGGCCCGCGTGGACTTCGTCTGATAGTCATGGTCAAAGCCGATCTCCGGGAGAAATTCCGGGGATCGGCTTTTCTTTCAGGAGAAATAGATCATGGCCGCAGCATTCCCTGGTCCCTATGTTGACCAGAGTCTCACTCAACGTGGTCCTTTCAGCCAGGTTTCGACAGCAGTGGACGTCAAGAATCCTCGTGATCTTGGCGAGAACCGCAGCTACCGCAACGATCTGGCCGACTCGCCTCGTGAAGTGGACCTTTCGGCTCAGCAAGCCGATCCTAAACCCTTCCCGCGCAGTCAGAACGAGCCTGTCGGTTATGACCCCTACGCCAACGGTGGCGGTCTGGAGTCTTACCTCGACAACTCGGGAGCCTGAGCCTTTTAATTCCGGATTTTGGAGAAAGCATCATGTCACAGAACACGCAAGCTCTGCCGAACCCGGCTGACGCTTACAACCAGTTGTTCAATGACGTGCATGCCCAAGTCTTCCTCGGCAAGTTGGCTAGCTACGGTATTCAGCCCACAACTGAAAAAGAAGCTGCTGATTTGTTTGCGCTGGCTGGGCAACTTCGGCACGTCGATAGCCCTGAGAAGCAAGCTGCTGCTCAGAGCCGTTTTGGTGGAGCCGTGTCGGCTCTTGATTCCGTGCTTGGTAGCACCCCGGCGGCTCAGCAGCAAGCTGCGGCCATCGGCGGTCAAGCGATCAAGCAGGCTGCCGCTGAGCTTGCTCAGGACCCCAGCGTTTACAACGCTGTGCTGGCTCTGAAGGCTCATGAGGCTGCTATCCTGGCCGGCTCAAACTAAGGAGAGTCACCAATGCCAATGGATACTAGCTGCCTTTATTCGACCGTGAAGAACGTGTCAGGCGTCACGAAGACTTTCGGATTCCTGCCTCCCCACGGCCGAACCCTGGACAACGACGAAGAGTTCACCGTTTTCGGTGACATTCGTCAGAACCTGGGTGGCAACCAAGGCGCGGAGCGTAGCGTTCAGCGTCGGGCCAATGCTGCTTTTGAGGCTGCCGTTGAATCCGGTGATCTCGAAGTGCTGCAAACTCCTAGCCCGATTCTGCAAGACACTGCGACCGCTGCTCCCAAGATGTTGCAGGTCACCAGCGGCAGCCTGTCTGTCGTTGATCCTTGCTGGTACAACAGCGCAAGCCTGTAAGCTTGTTCTGCTGGTAAAAAGCTAGGCCAATCGGTTACAATAGTGACCGGTTGGCCTTTTTTATTTTTGGAAAAAATTCCAATGCGTCTCAGCCTTTTTACGCCGACCCACACCGGTGCTCACTTGCTTGAGGCGTACAACTCGCTAAAACTTCAAACGGTAAAAGATTGGGAATGGGTCATACTTCCGAACAAGCAAGCAGTTATTCCAGAACAGATAGTTGCAGACAAACGTGTCAAAATTGTCAAAGGCGGTGAAAAGCTGGACAACATCGGCGCGTTGAAGCGCATGGCTTGTGACGCGGCAACAGGCGACGCTTTTCTTGAGTTCGACCACGATGACATGCTTGTGCCAGGCGACTCACTTCGACTGATCCGCGACAAGTTTTTGCAAGGTGCTGGCTTTGTTTTTTCAGACACAGCTGTATTTTCTTTCAAGTCGCAACCTTTGAAGAATAAGTCTGACGTCAAAGTCTACGGTGAATTTGGCTATTCTTCCCATCACGGCTGGCGTCACTATCCGTTGACAGTTTACGGCAGGAAACTTAAAGCCACCAGTTGTTTTGAGCCGAGCCCTCGGGCTTTATCCGAGATTTACTACAGCCCCGATCACATTCGTTGCTGGTCTCGCAAAGCCTACTACGAGGCTGGTGGGCACAACCCTGAGTTGCCTGTTTGTGATGACCAGGAACTAATGATCAAGACTTATTTGTCGGGCGCAGAATTCGTACACACTGGCAAATGCAATTACCTGTATCGGCTTTTTGAGCACAACACAGTCAACAGCCGCAACAAGTTGATTCAGGAAAACAACAAGAGACTTCGTGAAACTCATCTACAAGGTTTGATTCAATCCTGGCTTAAACGTAAAGGTTACGCTGAACTCAATATTACGACTTTGCGGCGGTCGGGTTGGAATCCAGAACGACATCTATTGCAAGGCTTTGGTGAAAATCAGTACGGTCATATTGTTGCTGACAAAGAATTGCAAAAGTTGCCGGGCTGGCAAGTTCGAGAGTTTATGAACGAAGCGTACAGGGCTTTGGTTCCAGGCGGTTATCTGACGATCACGGTTCCTGACGCCCAGTCCGCAATCGGCTATGCCGATGTCGAATGGCAATCCTATTTCAGTTCAGCCAGCATGCAACCTTACACGATCAAAGAAGCCGCAGCTTCCAATGGGAACATAGCTTGTCGTTTTCAGCAAATACAAAGCTTGGAGGTATATCCGTCAGAGTGGCATCGAAACAATAAACACAGGTTCTTGCGTTTCGACCTTGTCGCATTGAAAGGACAAAGACAACCAGGCTTACAGCAAATATGACCTCAGGCGAGCATTAAGCTTGCCTCAGCCTTTCACCAAGGTATCGAGGATTGATCGAATGGTGAGTGCATCGAACTTTATTCTGCCGCAGCCTTATTCTGACGATTTGCAGGCTATTGCAGAATTGACTACCGATGCCTTTGGTCGGCAGTTACTTGTATTCACTAATGGCCCTGACATCTGTACGTACATCGGAGCGCTGACAGACAGCAGCATTCGTGGAGCCACAGGCGCAACGGGACCTGTAGGTGCGACAGGCTTTCAAGGTTTGACTGGGCCAATTGGCGCTACGGGTGCCAAAGGTGCTACTGGAGCCAAGGGGTTAATTTGGCGCGGCACCTGGAACTCGTTAACGGTTTATAAAGTTGGAGACGTCGCTGAGTATCAAGGCTCAGCTTACGTCATGACTGTCGCTACGGGAGCACCTACATCTGCTCCGCCAATCGCCACTTCTAACTGGGATGTCATTGTTGAAAAAGGAAGTATTGGCGCGACAGGCCCTGCGGGTCCACGCGGTGCTACCGGTTTTCCGGGTGCCACCGGTATCCAAGGTTCTAGCGGTATTGGTTACACAGGTGCCACTGGCTCGACAGGTATTACAGGTGCCAGCGGTGCCACAGGTGTTCAGGGTGCCAGCGGCCTCGGTTTGACCGGAGCAACCGGTGCCACGGGCATTGACGGTGCTAGCGGTGCCACGGGCGTTCAAGGTGCTAGCGGTATCGGACTCACGGGAGCAACAGGTGCTACAGGCATCGACGGAGCCAGTGGTGCAACGGGTTTTCAGGGCGCTAGTGGCTCAACCGGATTAACTGGAGCTACCGGCAGCACAGGACCTGTTGGCCCAACGGGTGCAACAGGCGTTGACGGAGCCAGTGGCGTTCAGGGTGCCAGCGGTTCGACTGGTTTGACTGGAGCAACTGGCTCTACTGGACCCGTGGGTTTAACTGGTGCTACCGGAATTGACGGAGCCAGCGGCGTTCAAGGTGCGTCTGGTTCCACTGGTTTGGTTGGTGCAACAGGCAGTACAGGACCTACGCCGTGGATATTGCCGGCCACGGCTTACGACAATGGTGTGTCCTACAACCTTGGCGCGGCTGTCACGTATCAGGGCGGTTACTACTACAGAACAGGCAATCCTTTAAATCCAGGATATCCGCCAACTCCAGGCGTGATCAACGAATCATGGACTCCTGTAGCCGATGGCGGTGCTACCGGTTTTACCGGAGCTACGGGCATTGACGGAGCCAGCGGCGTTCAAGGGGCTAGCGGTTTAACGGGCGCTACAGGTGTTGACGGTGCGTCTGGCGTTCAGGGTGCTAGCGGTTCTACTGGTTTAACCGGCGCAACAGGCTCAACCGGTCCTACGGGGTTGACCGGAGCTACCGGTATTGATGGTGCTAGCGGTGTTCAAGGTGCCAGCGGTAGCACTGGTTTCACCGGCGCTACCGGGTCTACCGGTCCTGTTGGTTTGACCGGTGCCACAGGCGTTGACGGCGCAAGCGGCGTGCAAGGAGCTTCAGGCTCTACCGGGATTGACGGAGCCAGTGGTGTCCAGGGTGCCTCAGGCTCAACTGGCATTACAGGAGCCAGCGGTGTCCAAGGCGCATCCGGTTCAACCGGCATCACAGGAGCCAGCGGCGTTCAGGGCGCGTCTGGTTCGACAGGTCTGACCGGAGCCACTGGCAGCACAGGCCCAGTTGGTTTGACCGGTGCCACCGGTGTTGACGGTGCTTCTGGCGTACAAGGTGCGTCTGGCTCCACAGGCATTACGGGTGCTTCTGGCGTACAAGGAGCATCAGGCTCTACAGGCATCACTGGTGCTAGCGGTGTGCAAGGAGCTTCAGGCTCTACTGGCATTGATGGCGCGAGCGGCGTACAAGGTGCCTCTGGTTCTACCGGAATAACTGGAGCTAGCGGTGTTCAAGGTGCTAGCGGTTCGACTGGTTTTGTTGGAGCTACCGGTTCGACAGGACCAATCGGTTTAACGGGTGCGACGGGTATCGACGGAGCTTCTGGAGTTCAGGGAGCTTCTGGTTCGACAGGAATTACTGGAGCGAGCGGCGTACAAGGAGCTTCAGGTTCTACCGGTATCACTGGTGCCAGCGGTATCCAAGGTGCGTCCGGTTTCATGGGCTTCATCGGTGCTACCGGTGCCACAGGAATTGACGGAGCCAGCGGCGTCCAAGGTGCCTCTGGCTCGACGGGCATAACTGGTGCGTCAGGTGTCCAAGGTGCAAGTGGTTCAACTGGTATCACCGGTGCTTCAGGCGTCCAAGGTGCGTCTGGCTTTATGGGTTTTATCGGGGCTACCGGTGCTACTGGTATCACCGGTGCCAGTGGTGTGCAGGGAGCTAGTGGTTCTACCGGAATTGATGGCGCTAGCGGTGCGACTGGTGTTCAGGGTGCCAGCGGCTCTACAGGTCTTACCGGTGCAACTGGCATTCAGGGAGCTACCGGCTCAACTGGACCTATCGGCGCGACGGGTGCAACAGGCGTTCAAGGTGCCAGTGGTTCGACAGGTTTAACTGGCGCAACTGGTGTAACGGGTGCTGGCGGTGCCTTAGGCTATTGGGGATCGTTCTGGTCCACACAAGACCAGACAGCTACTTTGCCCAATACAGGTTATGCCGTAACTTTCAACAACACTGATCCCGACAGTAACGGCGTCAGCGTTGTTTCCAATTCACAAATTACATTCGCAGTTGCCGGCGTTTACAGCATCACTTTCTCAGTCCAATTCGCTAATGCTCACAATCAAATTGAAGACGCCAACATTTGGCTCAAGAAAAACGGAATTAATCTGCCGGACAGTGACAGCAAGTGGAGTATCGTTGAAAACCATGGCAGCGTAGACGGACACGCTATTGGCGCTGTCAACTTCGTTTTAAAACTGGAAGCCAACGATTACATCGAATTGTTTTGGCAAACAACCGACACCAACGTCACTTTGCAGTACGTTGCCGCAGCTGCTCCAGCCCCGGCTATCCCGTCCGTCATTTTGACTGCAACGCAGGTCATGTACACCCAGCTTGGGCCGACTGGCTCAACGGGTGCGACTGGTATTCAAGGAGCCAGCGGCAGCACAGGTTCCACTGGTCCCGTTGGCGCAACTGGTTCGACTGGACCTGTTGGACCGCAGGGTGCAACCGGCATCACCGGGGCAAGTGGCGTACAAGGAGCCAGTGGCGTTCAAGGTGCTAGCGGTTCTACCGGACTGACTGGTGCTACAGGCATTGACGGAGCTAGCGGCGTCCAGGGTGCCAGCGGCAGTACCGGTATCACTGGCGCAAGTGGTGTGCAGGGAGCGAGCGGTTCGACTGGTATCACTGGTGCTTCGGGCGTCCAAGGTGCGTCTGGCTCAACAGGCATCACAGGTTCTAGCGGTGTTCAAGGTGCTAGCGGCGTACAAGGTGCCTCTGGCTTCATGGGTTTTATTGGTGCCACGGGTGCTACTGGCATTGACGGTGCTTCTGGTGCCACCGGTTTTCAAGGTGCGAGCGGTTCAACCGGTTTCACCGGTGCGACGGGTATCACGGGTGCCAGTGGTGTCCAGGGTGCTTCTGGTTTCATGGGATTCATTGGTGCTACTGGCGCAACCGGCATTACTGGTGCCAGTGGTGTTCAGGGTGCTAGCGGTTCGACAGGATTAACAGGAGCAACTGGCTCAACCGGACCTGTGGGTTTGACCGGTGCGACTGGCATTGATGGTGCTTCAGGCGTCCAAGGAGCCAGCGGGTCTACAGGTATTACCGGTGCTAGTGGTGTCCAAGGCGCTAGTGGTTCAACGGGCATAACTGGCGCGTCCGGTGTTCAGGGGGCTTCAGGTTC
>Ga0222714_10002594_pt1 | contig 18974 bp, 21 predicted proteins | sample C33_3DmetaG_FD_165048 | JGI IMG/M metagenome (GOLD analysis project Ga0222714, IMG submission 165048) | Estuarine water microbial communities from San Francisco Bay, California, United States - C33_3D | ecosystem: Environmental > Aquatic > Marine > Unclassified | place: USA: California...
GATGTTTTAGCTAAAAACTAATTCAAAATACATTTTACACAAAAGCCCCAAACTGGGGCTTTTTTTATACCTTTATATTTCGATAATGTTCAATTGGTTTAAAAAGAAACCCAAATCTTCACAACATGAGGTGGAGGTCACACGTCAAGCTCTAGATAAAACTAGAACAAGTTTGCTGTCAAAAATTGGTAGGATTTTTTCAGGGAAAAATCGTATTGATGAAGAACTTCTTGAAGAGTTGGAAGAAGCATTAATAACATCAGATGTAGGAATGGATACTACCGAGGTAATTATTGATGCAATGAAATCCAGAGCGAAAAAAGAGGGCTTTGAATATACTGAAGACATTAATCGTTGGTTAGCGGAAATTACCGATGACTTAATGCCCGAAATTAAAGAGCCCATTGCCACAGATTTTAATTTGACCGGTGTGAAAATGCCTTATGTAGTTTTGGTTGTTGGTGTGAATGGAGTTGGAAAAACTACCACTATTGGGAAAATGGCTTATCAATATTCACAACAAGGTAAAAAGGTTGTTTTAGGTGCTGGAGATACATTTCGTGCAGCAGCAGTAGACCAGCTACATATATGGAAAGACCGTGCTGGGGTAGAAATTGTATCACATGGAATGAATTCGGATCCTGCCGCTGTTGCATACGATACAGTGAAAAAAGGAGTTGAAATGGGTGCTGATGTGATTATTATCGATACAGCCGGAAGGTTACATAACAAGGTTGGATTAATGAACGAATTGGCAAAGATTAAACGTGTAGTTCAAAAGTTTAGCGAGGATGCTCCAAGTGAGATACTTTTAGTTATTGATGCAACAACCGGTCAAAACGCATTTGAGCAAGCCAAGGCCTTTACGGCCGCTACTCAGGTTAATACCTTAGCTGTAACTAAACTAGATGGAACAGCTAAAGGTGGGGTTGTAATTGGAGTTAGCCATAGCTTTGGTTTACCTGTGAAATATATAGGTTTGGGTGAAAAAGCAGAAGATTTAAAATTATTCGATAAACCAACCTTTATTCATTCCATATTTTCAGCATGAGAACAAAAAGTTTAAAAACTCCAAAAGTCAATGTAATCACATTGGGTTGTAGTAAGAATACTGTTGATTCTGAAGTGTTAATGGGGCAACTTAAAGCGAGTAAATTTGAAGTAGAGCATGAATCCGAAAAAGATGATTCAGATATTATCATCATAAATACCTGCGGATTTATTGAAAATGCCAAGCAAGAAAGCATTGATACGATTCTTCAATATGCCGAAGAGAAGAACAAAGGAAATTTAGAAAAACTCTACGTTACTGGTTGTTTGTCGCATCGATACAAAGATGATTTGTCTAAAGAAATTCCTGAAGTAGATGCTTGGTTTGGGACATTAGAATTACCCAACCTATTGAAAACCGTTGGAGCAGATTACAAACACAACCTTCTTGGTGAGAGATTGCAAACTACTCCAAAGCACTTCGCATACTTAAAAATAGCTGAAGGTTGTAATAGACCCTGTTCTTTTTGTGCAATTCCTTTAATGAGAGGGGGACATGTAAGCCGAAGTATTGAATCATTAGAGAATGAAGTAAAAAATCTCGTTAAAAATGGTACTAAAGAAGTAATGCTCATAGCTCAAGACTCTACCTATTATGGACTTGATTTATATGGAGAGCGTAAGTTGGCCGAGCTAATGAAGCGTTTGAGTGATATACCTGGATTAGATTGGATGCGTTTGCATTATGCGTATCCATCACAATTTCCAATGGATGTTTTAGATGTGATTGCAGAGCGCGATAATATCTGTAAATATTTGGACATGCCAATTCAACACATCACTGATAATGTTCTTAAATCAATGAGACGCGGAATTACAAAAAGGCGTACGCTTGAATTGATTAATGACATTAGGACAAAAGTGCCTGGTCTAGCTCTAAGAACAACTATTTTAACGGGCCATCCGGGTGAAACTGAAGACGACTTTGAAGAATTATTAGAGGCTCTAAATAATTTAAAATTCGAACGTTTAGGGGTGTTTACATATTCTCATGAGGAAAATACTCATGCCTATACTTTAGAGGACTCAATTTCTGCAGAAATTAAAGAAGAGCGAGCGGCAAGAATAATGGATCAACAAATGAATATCTCTTGGGGTTTCAATCAGAAGTTGGTTGGTACAGAGCAAAAAGTTTTGTTCGATAGATTAGAAGATGAACATTTCGTTGGGCGTACTCAATTTGATAGCCCAGAAGTGGACAATGAGGTATGGGTGAGCGCCAAAGACAATTATGTGAGAATGGGCGATTTTTCAACTGTGAAAATCACAGATGCTACCCATTATGATTTAACTGGTGAAATTATTTAATGATACACAATCAATCACCGGAAGGATTTCGAAATAAACAGTTGCATGATTGGGTATGGAATGAAGTTCCCAACCCAGTGTACCCTCGAACGGGAGTTGGGGTTAATATTAGTCAGATTATAGCTGATGTAAATAACCATTTTACCCCAGAAGATCGGATCGTTTTACATGACTTACTAAAAGCGCAATATGAAAATATTCAATTGACTGTTAAAGAAAAAGAAAACTTAGAAAAGATAAAAAATGGGGCTTTGGTTGTTAGTACAGGTCAGCAACTTCATCCATTTTTAGGACCGGTGTTTGTTTGGAATAAGATTTTTACTGCAATTGAAACAGCATTATTTGTAGAAAGGAATTACGGAGAATCAGTGGTACCAATATTTTGGATGGCATCCGAGGATCATGATTTTGATGAGGTAAAACATATACCATTTTTGGGTAGAAGCTACGAGTGGAAGAATGATCAAAAAGGCGCTGTAGGTCGAATGCAAGTAAACGGAATTGTTGAGGTTTGTGAACAGATATTAACGGATTTTCAGAATGATAAGGTGATTCAAAATTACTTTACTGCTTTTAAAGAAATTTATTCATCCTCAAAATCAATGGCTCAAGCAACTCGTAAGGTTTTACATTATTTAATGGGAGAAACCGGAATAATTGCAATTGACCCAGACTGTAAAGAATTAAAAATACTTGCAAAAGATCTTTGGACTGCAGAGTTGACAGATCAGAATCTACATGCTATTCAATATCAAAATAATTTATTAGAAGAAAAGAAAATTCAAGTAGTTGTTAAGCCGCGTAGAACACAATTATTCAAATTAACCAATAATGATCGCCAGAGAATAGATCAAATAGGAGATGATTATAAGTTGAAAAATGGTGAGGTATTTTCAAAATTGGAACTTCAAGAGTTGATTATTGATAACCCCGAATGTGTAAGTCCTAACGTTTTATTAAGACCATTATACCAGCAAATAATTTTGCCGAATATTGCTTATGTAGCCGGTCCCTCAGAGTACTATTACTGGTTACAATTACCACAAGAATTTTCTACGAATAAATTACCTCTACCTTGGCTCGTAATGCGCAGTGGTTCTTTGCTGTTATCTAACTCAGCTAAGAAGAAAATCCAAAAATTTAATCTATCCCTAGAAGATCTATTTAAGTCCAAAGATGCTTTAAGTAAATTGCTTTTGGAGAAAATTGAGGGGGAATATACCTTAGATTCAGAGATAAATAGCTTACAAACAAATTTCGAAAGTATTTGGACTTCATTATTTAAATCAAAAACTGTTGGTCTTAAAGAAATCAAGAAAAAACATGAGTTAGTATTAAGGGAACTTCGCCAACTATCAAGTTCAATAAAATCGGGTGAAACACTAAACGAAGAGAAGCAACTTTTAGTTTCGTGGGTTTTTAAGACAAAAGAAGAATTTTTTAACCCTAAAGTGCCACAAGAACGTATTCAGTTTTATATTGAATGGCTAGTGAGAGGTGCTGTTTTTCCAAAGCCTAGTAGTTCAATATCTGCATTTATTGAATTATAGAATTTTAGAAATTTTTTATTTGTTTGAATTAATAATATTTTTTTTAATCGTTTGTTGGAGTTAATTTCACAACCAATGCGAACGACGTACTTATTTAAAGATTTTTCAGCATCTTTAGTTGTGTTTTTAGTAGCACTCCCATTATGTATGGGTGTAGCAATGGCATCTGGCGCATCTGTTGTTCAAGGAATTTTATCTGGAATTATTGGAGGAATTATTGTAGGTGCTTTTAGTGGTTCATCCATATCTGTTAGTGGTCCTGCTGCTGGTTTAATAATTGTTGTTGAAACGGCACTTGCAGATTTAAATAAAATTACTCCCGGTGAAGCATTTGGAATGTTTGCGTTAGCAGTTTTTATTGCTGGATTAATTCAAGTTTTACTTGGGGTACTTAAATTGGGGAGTATAGCAGACTTTATACCTGTCTCTGTAATCAAAGGTATGCTTGCTGCTATTGGTATAATTTTAATTTTAAAGGAAGTACCACATTTAATTGGTTATGATAGAGACCCAATAGGTGAACAGGAATTCTTGCAAAAAGATGGGCATAATACATTTTCAGAACTTTATTTTTCATTGAAAAACATTACCCCATTAGCGCTAATCATTGGTATTTTAGGAATTGTGATTCAATTAATTTGGGAGAAGTCAAAGATCAAACAAACATGGATTTCCACGATAATTCCTGCACCTTTAGTAGTTGTGCTTATTGCAGTGATTTTAAATGAATTAGCAAAATCGTTTTTTGTAGATTACGCAATTATTGGCGCAGAACACATGGTTCAAGTCCCAATATTTGCATCGGATGGTTCGGTGTTTGCCGCCTTTAATGGTTTGGGAGACACCTTTATTTTTCCAAAATGGAGTTCGTTTACGGAATTTGAAATTTGGAAGATTGCTTTCGTAATTGCCATTATTGCGAGTGTTGAAAGTTTATTGTGCCTAGAGGCAGGAGATAAATTAGATAAAGGCAGTCGTGATTCACAACCCAATCGAGAATTAGTTGCTCAAGGTATTGGTAATGTGGTTGCTGGAATAGTTGGTGCGCTGCCAATAACAGCTGTAATTGTAAGAACTTCAGCAAACATCCAAGCAGGTGCGAAAACTAAACTAAGTACAATTTTTCATGGAATTTGGTTGCTAATATTTGTCTTGTTAGCTCCGCACATATTAAATCTCATACCATTAAGTGCATTGGCCGCAATTCTAACTTATGTTGGGTACAAATTAGCAAAGCCGTCATTATTTAAAGAACAAAAAGCAAGAGGTAACGCGGCATTAATACCCTTTGTAGTTACCATAATATCAATATTATTTACAGATTTATTGATTGGAGTTACAATAGGTTTATTTTTAGGTTTCTATTTCGTGCTTAAAACAAATTTTCATAGAGCTTTTACGGTTGTTCATAATGAAAGTTCTACTATGATAAGATTTAACACACAAGCTACTTTTATGAATAAATCTCTATTAAAAAAGTACTTATTGGATATGGAGGGTACAGATACTTCTGTTATTTTTGATTTATCTAATTGCCATTTTATAGATAACGACATAACTGATTTAATTGCCGATTTTATTGAGCATGCGAATAATATAAATTTAGAAGTGAATTTTAAGTATAATAACGAAGCACAGAAGTTGAAATTTGAGAAACAATTAGCAATTAAATAAATTAATAAATTATGGAGGAACGCGATAAACTGTTTTTAAGTAATAAGGCTTGGGCCCTAGAAAAGCTACAAGAGGATGCAGCCTATTTTTCAGAATTGGCAAAAGATCAAAAACCAGATTATTTGTGGATAGGTTGTAGTGACAGTCGCGTGCCAGCAAATGAAATCATTGGTGCGGCTCCAGGAGAGTTGTTTGTTCATCGGAACATCGCAAATATGGTAGTTCATACTGACTTAAACTTATTATCTGTACTTGAATATGCGGTTACTCATTTGGAGGTAAAGCATATAATATTATGCGGGCATACGGGTTGCGGCGGAATAAAAGCGGCTTTGAGTAATTCCAATTTTGATTTACTTAATAAGTGGTTGCGAAACGTAAAGGATGTTTTTTATCATCATAGAGGTGAAATTAAATTGCTCGATTCAGAAGCGGAAAAAGTAAATAAGATGGTTGAATTAAATGTGATTGAACAGGTAAATAATCTAGTAAAAACGAGTGTAGTTCAAAAAGCCTGGCTCAAAAGAAAATCGCCTAAAATTCATGGCTGGATTTACGATATGGAAACAGGATTATTAAATTCAGTTGTTGAAAAGAATTTCGAATCCGAGATAGATGAGGTTTTCCGTTTTGACAATTTATAAAACGTAATTGAAATAGATGTAATATTGTAAATACATCTATTGAAAACATTCTATTCTAGTGAGTTTTGGAATCAAGGTTTGATTCAACTCGCTGATAATGATTATGTAGTAATTGATTCATTCCTTCCCAAAGAGTTATTGAATAATCTCGAGCGGAAATTTATACTTAATGAAAATAAACAATTATTTGAACCTGCTAAAATTGGTTCGGCAGAGGTTGAAAAACGAATTACCGAGATACGTTCCGATTACACTTATTGGTTAGACCGTGAGCGAGACTCGGATATCGTGACGTTTTTTGAAATAGTTGATGAGCTAATTCGAAATTGTGCAGAAGTGTTATATTTAAGTCTTCAAGGGTTTGAATTTCATTTTGCTCGGTATCCAAAGGGTGGTTTTTACAAAGCACATCTTGATCAATTTGATAGCAGAAGTAATAGGATGTTGTCAATGGTGATTTATTTGAACCATGACTGGGCTATAGGAGATGGGGGAGAGTTACGCCTTTTAGAGCCATGCATTAAAACCATTGAACCACTATACAACAGAGCTGTAATATTTAGATCTGATGTCGTACTTCATGAGGTTTTACAAAGTAATAAGTTAAGAAGAAGTATAACCGGCTGGATATTAAAGCGTCCTTCAGGGGTAGACCTATTGGGACTTTGATCTATTTTTGAAAAAAGATAAACTACATTTTATTTATTACTATTTTTGAGTTCCATGAAACTCAAATTATTTATATCTGCCGTTTCGATTGTTTCTATTTTTTATGGTTGCTCAAATAATCTGAGTACTGCTGAGCTTTCTCCTGCTGATAGTTCAATAGAACACGCGAGTATTTCTGATGTAGTGATAGAAAAAGATTCTGCGGAAAAAGTAGATTTCTATCCGGTGTATAACCAAGATAGTCTTCCATTAAAAATGCTTTTAAATGATGTTTACTCTGATGAAGAGTTATTGCCTCTAATTCGTGAATACAATTGGTGGGCGTTAGAAACTGATTCCTCCGAAACTAATTTCGTCCTTGTAAATGCTAATATGAAATTAGAGCGTACACATGAACCAATGGGTGATGAAAAAGATTCATTTTGGTTGCAAATAACAAATGCCAATATAAGCAGTGCCATATTTTATGTAGCAGGTACCACTTGTCCTGCAGCAACAGAATCCAATCCAATTAATAAGTGATGATGTCCGGTGCCGTCAATAATTTCGCCAGCAGGATGAACTTTCATACCTTCAACACCAAAAGATAAAGCAACTGGATTAGTAAGAGTGTCACCATTTTGGAAATTACTAAAAAATACTCTTCCATGCGACTCTTGCATTTCACTTGCTGATTTACTTTGATGATTGTGCATATCATGATCGCCTGATTCAGGTGTTTTCAGATCATTACCGCAACTTAATAGAGCAAATACTGCAAATAATGCAACTGCGCTCAACATTTTTTGATAGTCTATTTTTTTCATAGGTTATTAGGAGGAACAAGTTTGAATCATTAATGTTTAATTAAATTTTATCGGTCATTACCTTATATGTCGGATCTTCCAATACATTAACATCAATTAATTCATCCGCGTTAGAAAGTAAGTTTCGACAATCTGGACTTAGGTGCTTTAAATGAACCGTTTTACCTGCCTTTTTATATTTTTCAGTGATTTTATTTACTGCTTCAATTGCAGACATATCTACTATTCTACTTTCCAAAAAATCAATAATTACTTCTTGCGGATCCTTTTGAATATCAAATTTTTCATAAAATGCAGTAACCGAGCCGAAGAATAAAGGCCCATAGATCTCATAATGTTTAATACCTTTTTCATCAACAGTTTTACGAGCTCTAATTCGTTTTGCATTATCCCAAGCAAATAATAAGGCTGAAATAATCACTCCAACGAGTACTGCTAAAGCAAGATTATGAAGCACGGCTGTTACCAAAGTTACAAGAACCATCACAATAACATCAGATTTGGGCATCCTTTTAAAGGTACGTATACTGGCCCACTCAAAAGTGCCCAATGCTACCATAATCATTAAGCCAGTCAACGCGGCCATTGGTACACTCTCAATTAAAGAAGAACCGAACATAATGAAGAATAAAAACATTAGGGATGCGACTATCCCTGATAATCTGGCTCTGGCGCCGTTGGAAATGTTAATTAAACTTTGACCAATCATAGCACATCCACCCATTCCCGAAAATAATCCAGACAAAATATTGGCCAATCCTTGTGCTATGGCTTCTTTATTACCACGTCCTCTCGTTTCTGTGATTTCATCCACAATATTTAAGGTTAAAAGGCTTTCAATTAAGCCAACTCCAGCTATGATGGCAGAATAGGGTAAAACTGTGTAAATCGATTCCCAATTAATAATATCAATAGGCAAATGAAATGGAGGAAAAGTACCTTTTATTGATGCTAAGTCACCGACAGTCTTTGTATCTAAATCAAAAACCGTTACAATACCAAAGACAACTAAAATTGCAACTAATGAAGATGGAATTACTTTACTAATTTTGGGTAATCCCCATATAATAAACATTGTAAGAACAATTAGTGCTGAGAAAATTCCAAGGTTATTCCCCGTCATCCAGTTGCCATCAGCCATTTTAAACTGGGCAATTTGCGAACTAAATATGATAATAGCTAAACCGTTTACAAATCCAAAAATAACCGGATGAGGTACTAAACGCATTAGTTTTCCTAGACGCAAAAATCCCGCCGTCATTTGTAAAATTCCAGCTAATATAACAGCTAAGTATACATATTCGAGTCCATAATCTTTAACTAGACTAACTAATACCACTGCAACGGCGCCGGTTGCCCCTGAGATCATTCCTGGACGACCACCCAAAATTGCTGTTACTAATCCCATAACAAAAGCTGCATATAAACCTGTTAAAGGAGGAACTCCCGCAATTAATGCAAATGCCACTGCTTCGGGAACAAGTGCCATTGCTACGGTTAGTCCAGATAATATCTCATTTTTGTAATTTACTTTTTGTTGGAAGTCAAAAAGTTTCAGGTATTCTTTCATCAATTATTCTTAAAATCTTTTCGTGATTGCAAAGATATCCGGAACAAAAATGGACACCAAATTGGAGTGATGTAAATTAAATCCTATTTGGTACTTTTGTGAAAATAGTTTTATCAAGGAGATGATATTTTTAGGAAGATTTAAGGTGCCAACTAGGATTTTTTTTACTTTTTTGATGGTGATTTTATGTTTATCTCTAAAAGGGCAAGTATTGCCGGTAGAAAGATCCGTTGATTGGAGGGAAGCGGGATTGAGAGATACTCAAAATATTGGGTTTGATTTCTATAATGTTAGTGAACTCGGAGCTGATAATAAAGGATTGAAACCCATTGATAATTTAGTTGATAGTTTGTTAAATTTAGATCATAAATATGGGGTGCAAATTTATTTTGAACCAGGTACGTATTTATTTAATTCTACTATTCAATTGCCTAGTAATTGTTGGATCAGTGGAGCAGGTCCGCAATCTACCCATTTCATATTTGATCTTAATGGTTCAGGTCATTCGTTTAATTCTAATGGTCAGAAACTGATTACTGATTCATCCTCAATAATTAGATCATGTGAGAAAGGGGACTCTTTTATAATTATTGCTAATACTCAACTGTTTCAGAACGGTGATTGGATTTATCTTCAGCAAAATGATTCTGACTTAATATTTTCCAATTGGGCGCTCAATACTGTTGGGCAAATAATTAAGGTCAATCGTATTAGTGGAGATACCTTATATATCAACTCACAGCTAAGACTAGACTACCTTCTTGATAGGAGACCTAAAGTAACAAAACTCCAAATGAAAAGCAATATAGCCTTGTCTTGCTTTTCTATTGAACGCAAAGATAATACAGCGCCTCAGCAGTCGAGCGTGATAAATTTACGATTTGCTCATAATTGCTGGATTTCTGGGATTGAATCATATAAAACCACTTTTGGTCACGTGACTTTTTCTGCGGTTAGTCATTCGATTGTCGAAAAATGTTATTTTCATGATGCTTTTGAATATGGAGGAGGAGGAAGAGGTTATGGAGTTGTTTTGCAAACAACTACAAATGATTGTTTAATTGAAAACAATATTTTCAAACATCTCAGACATAGTATGATTCTTCAATCTGGAGCAAATGGAAACGTATTTGCGTTCAATTTTTCTACGGAGCCTTTCTGGACAGAGGTAAATCCTATATTCCCGTCAGATGCAGCAGGAGATATTGTTCTTCATGGTAATTATGTTTTTTGTAACTTATTCGAACAAAATGATGTACAGAATATTGTTATTGATAATTCGCATGGATCCAATGGCCCGTATAATACATTTCTGCGAAATCGTGCTTCATTATTTGGGATATTTTTTTCAGACTCTACAAGTCCGTCCCAGAATTTTATTGGAAATGAAGTTCCTAATACTAGTTTTCCATACAGCTTAGTGAATTACACAATACAGGGGGGTAACCATTTTACATTTGCAAACAATGTAAAGGGAGTCACAGAGCCAAAAGGTACGGATAAGTTAGATGATATTTCGTATTTTTATAGTGCAAAGCCTGAATTTGTAAATGATTTCCAATGGGGTAAAATTGGACTCCCTCAAGATTTAAAATCAGCAAGTATTCCTGCAACAGATCGTTTCGAGAAAGGGGTACTTTATTCTGGAATTTGTGGAAATGAGAATCAATTAGGTAATACTGTAACTTTTAAAAAACAGTTAAAATTTTACCCTAATCCGGCTACATATTCAATAAATATCAAGGGGGCAATTAATGTTGATTATAAAATAATAGATTATTTAGGTAGAGTTCAATTAAAAGGTATTGTACCAAATGATAATTCAATAAATATTGAAAAATTAAAAAATGGAATTTACAATATCATGATTAATGATATTTCCTTTACCTTTATCAAAAAATAAAAAATTAGAAATAACCTATGAATAAAATTTTGAAATATTTTAAAAGTATCGGAGTATTATCATTAATTTTTGTAATTACCGGTCTTTTCTTTGCCTTCGCAAATAACAATAATTCTGATTCCGCTTTTCAACTTAAAAAAGTACAACTAAAAGACGATGAAGAAGTTAAATTATATCAATTAATGAGCTTTGAAAATGAACCGTGTGTTGATTTTAGCATAATTGATGCGCCTAAAACTCCAATTTTAATCAGAAGCTTGGAAAATGAGGTTAGGTTTAATGATGTTTTTAGAATGGGAGTTGAGAATTTTAGCTATTTAAGAACTTCTAACATTACAGATTATCTTCAGTACTGGAGTTCGTCAACCGATAAAATACATGTAGAATACGCAAAAGTATGCCCATGGGAGAATAATAAATTCTCAAGTAATTGTTGGGTGGATAAGTCATATAAAAACAAGACCTATTATACAATAGATACCAAAGAGGATAGTAGATTTAAAGATCTAGTTATTTCTATTTTTAAAAATGCGACTACAAGAGAATGGCTTTTAAATACATCGTTTAACGTATATGATAAAATTAGCAATTACTATCCTGCTGATTGGAAGTTGAATATTTTAAAACAGTTGAGGCAAATGGATTCATTCTTAATGGAATATTCACAAAATCCTGAACCTGTAAATAACATGGCGAAAAATTATGGGTTTCAATTTGAAGTTGGACATAATCAAGCGATGCTTTATCGTCGCATAAATAATGATGGGGTTTCAGCAGCTGATTTAAGAGAAACAATTAATAAAATAAATCTGAAAGTTTTAGAATCCTTAGATAATTCTATGCACAAATTTGTTAGAACTATATTGATTAATAATGTGTACGAAATAAATGAAAGTTTTTCTGATGAGATGGGAGAGAAATCTTATAAAATAACCACTAAGCAAAGTGATAAAATTATCAACGTTAAGTATAATCAAATATATAAATTGAAAATTTTGAACGAAGGAAAGAAGAACTACCTTTTAATTAGTAGCTACGATAATAAGAATATTTTACTAGATGAGAAGCTAAATGAGTTATTAAATACTTATTGATTTAATCAGGTTCAGATATTTATTTTTAAAGAGTGTATTGAAATAAACTTTAATTAATCCCGTTTTAAAAGTGATTTATACGTCATCAATAATTCTGTAAAATGACAAACAATAAAAAATTAGGAATTATCATCCCCATTTTATGTTTATTTAGTATTTCTAAAACGCTCTTTGGAGATTCACCCTTAACGTCAATTAAATTTTGGGATTTATCGGGAAATAAGAAGGTAAATAAAATAGGTATGATAACTGAAGGTAAAAAGGTCTTAAATAAAAGAGCTTTTAAATTTTTGGTTAGTTCTCGCAATGCATTGTCTGATAAGATATCTATGGTGAATGCATTGGGTTGGGGGTTTGATAGTAAACAAGAAAACTCAATTGGATTTTTAAAAAAATTAAATACAGATATTAAGATGTTAGATGATTATGGTAATGAAATGTATCATATTGATGTAATAAGAGATTTTGCTAATAATGAAAATAAATCAGGAAGTATGAATTCTCTGGGAATGCAATATGATTTAAGATTGATTTATGCATACATGAAGGCTATGGATCATTATTCGAATTTTGATACTATTCAAAGGATCATTTCGACTATGAATGATTTAAAGACTGAAATTAATCTTGAAATTGAAATTGCTGATAATCCGAGTGAGTTTGAGAAAAAAATACGGCCATTTTGGGAATCTTATAATTTTATTTATATGCTTTTATCGGCGCAGTCTCATACGCTTGCTGGTATGCATGAATTTTGTGAGGTTTGGGAAAGTTATTTTAATTACCTAACCACGGATAGAAGTTCTTACGAAACACCTTGTTTTAATGATGAGTTTATCATGGAAAGGAATAATAGATGTTATCAATATTTACAACTGTATATGCATAATTGTCAAACTATAAGTTATGATTTAAATTATCAATGCAATCTTCCGGATACTCTAACGATTAATAAAAATCAAGAATTGAACATTCAACATTATCCATTATTCGTTTATGGTGATGTTGTGATTTCAAATAGGAATGATGATATTATTTGGTCTAAACAAATTAATGGGGATGATTATTTAAGTATTGATTTTCAAAATTTGAATAATGGTTTGTATAGTCTCAAGTTGCTGGGCAAAATGAAGAATAATAGGGATATTGATTATTCTGAAGCAAAAGATTCCGATTATAGTATTGTTACTTATAATATTCATTTAAAAGTGAATGAGTGACAAAATTTATAAAATCAGTTACAATTGTGCAGTTTATATGCTTTTAAATTATATTCAAAGCATTATTGATGAATCAAAGAAATTATATTAAAATTGGAAATAGAATGTTTTATTCATGAATACGTTAAATGTTAAAATTGAAGGCGATTACGAAAATGGTTGGTTTACAATGTTTGCGGTTAATATCGAGAGAAATGGTATTGATTTACCCATTTTTTTAACCGCTGAGCAAACCAATAAGGCCATTGAATACGATGACGAATTCGAGCCAATTTTAGGTCTTTTAAATATTCTTTTAGAAAGTGGATATTCCATAAATCAAACTATTGAAATTATTCATGGTGATGAATCAGAAGAACAAATTCAATTTCTTGAGAATTCTAATCGATTAGATGAGGGATGGAGTGAAGAAATTCAACCCATAAAATTGACCTATTCCAATATTGAAAATCCGGATTATGGAAATATCAATATTGAATCAGTTGGTGAAGGATATTCTTTTACCATTTCTACCGAATCAAACGATCAAAAACCAACGGAATTAATGAATCTATTAAAATCAATTCTATCCCAAAATTGATTTATTATTTCTTGAATAGAACCAAAAAATAAAAGCGCTAAAACCGATAATGGGTTTATTAATTTATTTAATTATTTTGGGGCTATTTATATGGAAAATAATAAGAGTAATCAGAATGATAATTGATATATGGAGAGATTCAAAGGATGATGAAAATATTGAATTATGAGCAATTAAATAAATAAATAATATGGCAAGAAAAGCAGAGTTTATAATTAATGGTCAATCTTTTTTTGCAGAGTTGCAAAAAGTAGACCGTAAGAAACTTTATGGATGGTCTGATACTGAAGTTAAAGACTCCTCTGGAAGTTTGTGCAAATTAGCGGGTTTGGCGGATGGTCGTATTGTATTACCTAGCGGTTCTACTTCTTTATTGACTCTTAATGAGAAAGGAGAAGAAATTGATAAGTCCAAATTAGTTGGTTTTGATAAGCAAGGGAAGGAAGTTGCCATGGTCCCTTCTGTATATGACGAAAAAGTATTATTAAGGGAGTCAACAATAGACGAATATCTATTACTCTCAGTGAAATCTGTATACCATCTAAAAACTGATGAATCTATAGCAAATTTTGACGACGGTAAGCTTTATTATTTTATATTTAATTACAGGGCTGATTTCGAAGGTGATGATGCTTTCCTGATTAAACAAGGAAATGATATTTTCGCTGTTACAGGTAAGAAAGTAGAGGTTGAATTTGTTGGTATTGAAGAAGTTGAAGAAGAAATTATTTCTCCCGTAGATACTTCTGATGAAGATGAGTTAGATTTTGCAATGTTTTAAATTAGGTGTGTTATGAATAGATATATAAAATTAGCTAATGTAAGGGGTAGGGATGCTGAAATAATATTGAAGCCAAATCCTCTTGAAAGTTTGGTGACATTAAGTCTTCCAAATAAAGAGATTACTTTTACTCAGAAAATAATTAAATCGCATTCAAAAACGACTTTCGAAGCAATGGCTAGTGAATTAAAATTAAAACCTGAACTAGGTATTGATTATGAGTTGCAAGTTGCCAATGCCGTGGCGCAAAATATTATTGAATCAGATCCAGAAATTGATTTTGAATTAGCAGGTAGATATATTTCTGAAGTTTCCAAGGTATATATTAATGAATCGCTAAAGCCAGTTTTTAGCGTTAAGAAAACAGAAAATATTTTTTCACCTAGTGGTGAATTAAAACAATCAAGAATACCCAAATATTTGGAAGGAAATATTACGGGAGATTCTTTCATCAAGTGGTCTGGTAAACTGTTACCAAAACATCAGATTTTTAATAAAGTGGTGTTTGAAAAAAAATATCAGATTAAGCATGTAAATGGTTTAACCTACGATTTTTTATTTGAAATGGCGAAAGAATTAAATGATAAAGATGCATTAATTATGGTAGGTGCGGGCCCTTCCGGTAAAGATCCAATAGTTTTGAACGATGGAGGCAATCCTTACCGTGGATTTTTAGAAGGAAGAGTAAAAGGTGATAAATACTGTTTATTACTTCATTTGTCAGATCAAGAATTAAAACCCATACTAGATGAAAACTGAAATTGCTGCTAATTATAAAAGAAAGGTCGCTTCAAGGTATTTGCCAATTGGCCCAGATCAAATTACTAACAAGGTCCTCGAGTCTGAAAATTATTTTGTTTCTCAAAAGTATGATGGACATTTATATCTTTTATATTTTGATGGGAAAAAGTCAATCTTGAAAAATCATAGTGGTACTGAGATAAAAAATCTTACTTTTTTAGATGAATTCTCAAAAAAAGTAGGTATCTCAGATGAACTAATATTTGCAGGTGAGTTATACGCTAGTAATGGCAATAAAAGAACAAGATCGTTTGATGTTACGGCTGCTTTAAAGAGCAATCCTGATTCTTTGAGATTCGCTGTTTTTGATATTCTTGAGATTGATGGAAAAAAACCTGAATTGAATTTGAAAGAACTTCATGATAAATTAAATAAAATTATACCTAAAAGTATTGATGGAGTTCATGTGGTCAATGGCATATGGGTAGAAAGTCGCAAAGAAATTGAAACCTATTTTAATGAACTTGTTAATGAGAACAATTCTGAAGGTATAGTTATAAAGGCCTTCGATGGACCAATTTATAAGGTTAAACCTTATATCACATTGGATGCTGTAATTATAGGGTATAGTGAAGGTGATGATTCCCGTGCAGGAATGATTAAGGAATTATTGTTAGGATTAATGACTTCAGAAAATGAGTACCGAATATTAACAGAATTGGGAAATGGTTTTAGTATAGAAGAACGTAAACATTGGCTTGCTGTATTGAAAAAAGAAATTGTTGAATCGGAATATATTGAGGTCTCAGGAGATAATTTGGCATTTAATATGGTCAAGCCAGAAAGGGTTGTAGAACTAAGTTGTACAGATCTTATTACACAAAATACAAAAGGTCAAATTAATAAAATGACCTTGAAATATGATAATAAAGTAGGTTATACAGCAACGGCAAAAAAACCAATGGTTAGTATTTTTTCCCCAGTTTTTGTGAAGAATAGAGAAGATAAAAAAGCAAATATTGAAGATGCTGGAATGACACAAATAACTCGCTTAATTGAGTTAGACTCTGATTCAAATGTAGACTCAAAGAATAATTATGCATTAAGTAAGATAATTAGACGTGAGGTTTATGTTAAAGAGAGTAAGGGCAATAAAATGGTAAGAAAATTTGTTGCGTGGAAAACAAACAAAGAACATTCGAAAGAATATCCTTCTTATGTGTTGTATTTTACGGATTATAGCCCCTCCAGAGCGGATAAATTGAAGACTTCATTAAGGGTATCAAATACTGAAGAAAATATTCTTAATTATATGAAGTTAGAAATAGAAGAGAATATAAAGAAGGGTTGGGATAAATATTAATTTTATGGCAATATTTAAAATTATTCAAGAGGCTTCATTACAGCAATCAGATCTGTGGCAAGGTACGGTAGAATATAAGGGAGAAACCCTTCAGTATCGCTATTATGATGGGTTCGATGGGCAAGAAGTCTATATTTTAACTGATCAAGGTTGGGAATTGGGTACGGAATTGGGAAATGTTATTTATGCCGCATGTCAAGAATGGGGTGGTGTGGAAGATTTTGGTCCTATTGGCCAAATTTGTGAAATTGATGATGATATCGTGGAGAGCTACAAGTAATTATTTTTACCTGCCGAAAATTTAACTAAAATAGCAATTTGGAGTTTCGTTTTTCAATTCGAAAAAATCGTTGATTGAATTTCAGGTAGTATTTTTAAAATGAATTTATTGAATATATCTGCTGGGGTTCTGTGCGCATGATTATCAATAAATATTGAAGCATTGATTTTTTTCATTTCCCTTCTGTTTTGATGGAAATTAACAACCATATCGTTTCCCCCAAGTAAAGCCCAAATCTTAGGTTCGAATTTGCCAAATTCGTTTGGTAAATCAATATTATAATTTTTCGAATGCAATGCAGGGTTTAATAAAATGGATGGGATATTGTAATAAGTGCTAATATATCTAGCTATAAGACCGCCTAAACTGGAGCCAATAACTATATCGGGATTGAATTTTGTTACGTATTCAATAGTTTGTTCATACGGATTATAGCCTTTGTAATTCATGTGGTGAGCACCTACTTTCCAATTTATTTTTTCCATTATTTCTACCTTAGATGATGGTAAAGTGCTTTCTAAGCCATGCAGGAAATAAGCTCTAATTGGTCTCATTTCAATTTAAATTGCATATGAATGTATTCGTGAATTTACGTTTCTCATGGTCAATTTTTAATTGGTATAACCTATCATCAATTCTTATTTTCAATTGAAAGACTATTGGCATATTGATTAATTGATTTGCTAATTTTATTCTTTGATGATCGGTGAAATTGTAATGCAAAGCTCCTTGGATATAATTCAATACATCTTTGATTGGATATTGCGTTTTAGAATTATTGTGTTTTATAATTTGAAACGAAATAATGTCTAACATTTTAAAACATGATATTTTACTAAATCTTTTATTCCTCGATATCAATATTTTCTCCATCTGATGTGTAAATGCTCATGTAGCCCCCTTTTGAAGAACCACTTTCTAAATCACCAAATAATATTTTTGATTTATATATTAAATTATTTATTAAGTCTATATCGCCTTTTGGAGTTTCAATGCAACAATAAGAAAATAGAAAATCCTCTTTTTTGGGTATATCATCACTTTCTATTTCATATGTGAATACAGAACCCTTATAATCTTTCTCTAAATACAGAGTATTGATGTAATCATCGGAATATTGAGGATCAATGCAAACATTTATATCCCAGGAATTAGCGTTTAGCTCTTCTACATCGGAATAATGATTAATCTCATGTCTCTCAATTTCTAGTAATATATTCCATGACTCATCGTAGATTGTAACTGTTAATGGACTGTTACCAGAATTGTCTAATGCGCATATTTCAAAATCTCCCTCTCCAGAAAGATGCATTTCATCTAGTTGCCAAATATCATTAATTTCATTTATTGCTTCCTCTACCTCGCTGTTATTAATGCTCTTAGTTTGAATGTGAAACTCCCACCCAGTCATTTCTACATTATATTTCATAATATTAAATGTTTATCAGTTTTGTAAATCTAATGATTGATTCAATAAGTTGTATAAATAGTTGTTAAAAAAATTACCTTAAATTAGCGATATGAACAAATTTGTTTCAAAATATAAGGGAGTAATATTTGGGTTTTTCTTAATTACATTATTCGCTTGTAATGGAAAAACTATTGAGGATCAGACTATTGATGATAATGAAGGGTTAAATGAACAAAATTCAATTTATAAGGAAGATAAAATACAAGCTAAAGACCCAATGCTTGTAAATCCAACACCAAAAGCTTTATGGAGAAACCCATTTATGAATCC
>Ga0222714_10002596_pt1 | contig 18969 bp, 17 predicted proteins | sample C33_3DmetaG_FD_165048 | JGI IMG/M metagenome (GOLD analysis project Ga0222714, IMG submission 165048) | Estuarine water microbial communities from San Francisco Bay, California, United States - C33_3D | ecosystem: Environmental > Aquatic > Marine > Unclassified | place: USA: California...
GTGGTAATGATCGCCGACTCACTGCGTAGAGAAAACTCGCGCCAAGTATTTGGTCGTCAGCGCAACCCGCTCAACGAGGCGCTACTGCCAACACGCTTTGATACCGTCACCCAAGTAGTTGACACACTTGGAACTGTGGTCATTGCACTCGGCGAAGTTGAGTTGCCCGTTACCGAACGCACCATCAGCATCGCCAACAGCCCAAGTCGCGGCGCATTTCACGACACCATCACAGTTGATGGCGATCAATATCGCATGCTTACAGTGCCTCTCGTTGGCGGCGGTGCACTACAGATTGCAAAAGACATCAACGATTTACAGCGTGCACAAAATGCCATGCGCGGGTGGTTGTTGGCCCTTGGGCCAGTTGGCATTGCCATTGCGGCACTGGCTGGATGGTGGGTTGCACGACGCACCACCCGCCCCATTCAACAACTTGCTTCAGCGGCACAAGACATTGCTCGCACACGAAATCTGGCAACCACCCTTACCATCAGCGGTGATCGTGAAGTAACACAACTTGCCACCAGTTTTAACGCCATGTTGCACGCGCTTCATCAAAGCAGCGATCAGCAAAAGCAGTTGGTACAAGATGCCAGTCACGAATTGCGAACCCCGCTCACATCGCTGCGCGCAAATGCCGAATTACTGCAGCGCGATTCGCTCGACGAAGCAACTAAACAAGCAGTGCTTCGCGACATTGCAGCAGAGATTGATGAACTTACTGACCTGTCATCAGAGCTCACCGCGCTTGCCAGTGATCAACGCCTCGTGGAAGAACTGCAACCCGTCAACTTGCGCGATGCATGTGACGACATTGCCTCTCGCGCAATGCGACGCACAGGCCGCACTGTTTCTGTGTCGTCAACACAGCCAGCGTCTATACAGGTTCGCCCATCGCAGTTTGATCGTGCAATTGGCAACTTGGTCGACAACGCATTGAAGTTCTGCCCAACTCCAGACAATGTTGAAATCAACATTGTCGGCTCACGCGTTGAGGTGATTGACCATGGTCAAGGTATTTCAGATACAGATAAGCCTTTAGTGTTCGACCGCTTCTATCGCGCTACCGCAACTCGCGCGCTTCCTGGTTCGGGCTTAGGCCTTGCCATCGTGAAACAGTTTGCCGATGATCATGAAGCAGTGGTCACAGTTACCGATACACCTGGCGGCGGTGCAACCATTGCATTGACCTTTTCGAACCGAACTAGCTAGTCGTCGGTTTACGAACTCCGCGTTTGTCTTGCGTACGTGCATATTCAATTTGTTGTTTCTCTAACGTCACTTCTTCGGCGACCAATGTTTTCATATTGGCAACTCGATCTGCCGAAAATGCTCCACTCGCAACAGCTGCATGCACGCCACACGATGGTTCGTTCTCGTGCTTGCAGTCGCGAAACTTGCAGTTGTTGGAGGCGTCAAACACATCGGCAAATGCGCGCTCGATGCCGTTGCTGCTCATCCACAAACTGACTACGCGCAAACCTGGCGTATCAAGCAACCAACCACCATTGGCAAGCGGCACCAATTCGGATGCGGTCGTGATGTGTCTGCCACGGCTGTCGCCTTCACGTACTTCGCCCGTGCGTTGCACCTCGTGCCCAACGAGGGCGTTAATCAGCGTGCTTTTGCCCACGCCACTGGCACCAAGCATGGCAATGGTCCGTGGGGTTTCCGACTCATATTTATAGGTGTATGCGCGTAACTGATCGAGCCCAGCACCCGTCTTGGCGCTGACGGCATAGGCGTCCACCCCGGCAAGCACGGGCTGCACATTGCGCAACATCAGGGTTACGTCAGCATCGCTCAGTTCATCGCACTTGTTAAACACCACAACAGGCATTGCCCCGCTATCAAAACCCAACACCAGTTCGCGTTCGATACGACGCAAGTTGGGTTCGGTATCGGCAGCCTGCACCACCAGCACGGTGTCCATATTGGCGGCAACGGTGTGTGATTCGGCTCGAACTACATCGGACGACACCCGGCGGGTGAGCGCCGACTGCCTGGCAACCACCACTTCCACGCGCTCAAAATCGTCACTCAGCACCACCCAGTCGCCTACGGCAACATCGGCGCCAATGTTTCGCGTCCGCACAGGCTCACCCGCGGCACTCATCAAAATTGTGCTCCATCCGCGATCAAGACGGCTTACTCTGCCCACTACATGTGCATCAAGAAGCGTTCGCACATCTGAAAACTTTTGCTGCAACGCATGCAATGTGTGTTCATTAATTGCGAGTTGGCGCAAACCTTCAGACACCTCAGAAAGTGAAAGTTCATGTGCATCGCGTGGCATTTGTACTGTCACGCTAGCGAATTCAAACCCTTACCGCATTTGGGTTTACGTGGAAAGGCTTGACAAGGCACTATCAAACCACGTAACGATGAAAAGTCATGTCTAAGCCACTCGTCATCGTTGAGTCCCCCGCAAAAGCAAAAACCATCTCCAAATTTCTTGGTGACGAATTTGTTGTTCGTGCATCTGTTGGTCACATTGCCGACCTTCCAAGCAAAGGTTTGTCGGTAGATGTTGAAAACAGTTTTAAGCCCAATTACGAACTGACCGAGCGTGGCGCCACCATTGTTCGCGAGCTGAAAGCCGAACTAAAGAACGCTTCGGTGCTCTATCTCGCAACCGACGAAGACCGCGAGGGCGAAGCCATTGCCGCCCACCTCTTTGAATACCTAAAGCCAAAGGTGGAAACCAAGCGCATGGTGTTCCATGAAATCACCAAGGCCGCAATTGATGAAGCCCTCGCCCACCCACGCAATATTGATATGAAGTTGGTAGATGCCGCCGAGGCCCGGCGAATTCTTGACCGTTTGTTTGGGTATGAAGTGTCCCCAATCTTGTGGCGCAAAGTAAACAGAGGTCTGTCTGCTGGTCGTGTGCAAAGCCCCGCTATTCGTCTAGTCGTTGAGCGCGAGCAAGAGCGCATGGCTCACGTGTCTGCTGCGTACTGGGACTTGGAAGCCACCACCACCACCGACCCACAGTTCAAGGCAACCTTGCAAAGCGTTGACGGCAAGCGCATTGCCACAGGAAAAGACTTCGACTCCCTTGGCGTTGCCAAAGACGGCATTGTCGTGATCAATGAGGAACGCGCCAATCAACTGACCTCAGGCCTGCAAGGCAAGTCACTCGATGTGCGCAGCGTGGAAGAAAAGCCATACCGCAAGAGCCCGAAGGCACCGTTTATGACGAGCACCCTGCAACAAGAGGGCGGCAACAAGCTGCGCATCACCGCAAGCGAAGTGATGCGTTTGGCCCAAGGCCTTTATGAAGCCGGCTACATCACTTACATGCGTACCGACGCCGTCATCCTTGGCGCCGAGGCCCTTGGTGCAGTGCGCGACGAGATCATTAATACGTATGGCGACAAGTTCCTCTCCACCGAAATTCGTGTCTATAAGTCGAAGGTAAAAAACGCCCAAGAAGCCCACGAAGCCATTCGCCCATCGCTTCCACTGCGTAGCCCAGAAAGCCTGGCCGACGAACTGCGCCCGAACGAACTTGCGTTGTACCGACTCATTTGGCAACGCACGCTTGCCTCGCAGATGTCGGATACCAACGGCACCACCGTCACTGTAAAAATGGGAACCATCAGTGCCGGCGCTGCATCTGCCGACTGTGAGTTTTCTGCAAGCGGCACCACCATTTCATTCCCTGGATATCGCCAGGTGTATCAAGAAATCGCCGATGAAAACGAAGATGAGAAAGAAGCGTTGTTGCCAGCACTCAAAGTTGGCGACGCAGTTGGCATCGAAAGCATCACCGCAAACGGTCACAACACATCGCCACCTGCTCGTTACACGGAACCGACATTGGTGAAGCGTCTTGAAGAAGAAGGCATTGGTCGCCCGTCAACATATGCATCAATTCTTGGCACCATCATTAACCGCGGTTATGTGTGGAAGAAGGGACAAGCACTTGTTCCTTCATGGACAGCGTTTGCTGTTGTGCGATTGCTGAAGGACCACTTCACCACGCTGATTGATTTCAAGTTCACTGCAATTGTTGAAGAAGAGCTTGACGAAATTGCCATGGGCACCCGCGACCGCGACAAGTGGTTGCACGAGTTCTATTTTGGTAACGGACAAGAATTACCCGGCCTAAAGCCACTTGTTGAGCACAACAAAGACAACATCGACGCCGCAACCCTGAATGCATTCCATGTAGGACCGCACCCCGAAACCGGCGACATAATCGAGGCTCGCCCGGGCAAATACGGACCATATATAAGGTGTGGCGAACAGACCGCCGGCATCCCCGACAGCATGGCGCCAGACGAACTCACCATTCCCGTTGCACTCGAAATCCTCGCTCGACCAAAGTTTGAAGACCCCATTGGCGACATCGATGGCTTCCCCGTGTTCAAGAAAACCGGCAAGTACGGCCCGTACGTGCAATGGGGAACGATGGATGAACCACCAACCGGTTTAGAAAAACCAAAGATGGTGTCGTTGTTTAAAGACATGACCATCGAAGCCACGACATTTGAAGATGCCGAGCGGCTGCTATCGCTTCCCCGCACTGTTGGCTTCGACCCGGCAGACGGCGAAATCATTACCGCACAAAATGGTCGCTATGGCCCTTACATCAACAAAGGTAAAGACAGCCGCACACTCGAAACTGAAGCCGAAATTTTTTCGGTGTCAATCGATCAAGCACTGGCAAAACTTGCAGAGCCACGCGTGTACGGAAGGCGCGGCCCTGCAAAACCACCGCTTCGCGAATTTGGTGTCGACCCAGTAAGCGGCAAAGCAGTCGTTGCTAAAGATGGAAAGTTTGGTGTGTACGTCACCGATGGCGAAACCAATGCGAGCCTCACGCGCGGTGACCGTTTGGAATACGTCACGCCGGAACGCGCTTTCGAATTGCTTGCAATTCGTCGCGATGCTGAACCAAGCACCAAGCGTAAGAAGGCAGACAAAAAAGCAGTGGCCAAGAAAGCCGCACCTGCAAAAGCAGCCAAAAAGCCAGCAAAAAAGGCTGCAAAGAAGAAGCCTGCTAAGAAGTAATCCATGACGCGGGGCCGATATATCGCTTTCGAAGGCCTCGAAGGTTGTGGCAAGTCCACACATGTCACACGCTTAGCTGAAGCAATCGGCGGCATCACCACACGCGAACCAGGTGGCACTGCAATTGGTGCAGCGCTACGTTCAGCCATGCTCGACACCAACAACACCATGTTGTCGCCGCGAGCCGAAGCACTCATGATGTCTGCCGACCGTGCCCAACATATTGACGAACTAATTTTGCCAACGCTTGCTAGCGGCAAACATGTTGTTAGCGATCGCAGTGCGTTTTCCTCACTCGCCTACCAGGGCTATGGCCGCCTGCTCGATATTGACGAACTGAAGCGTTTTAACAATTGGGCCATTCAAGGCAAATGGCCAGAACTCGTCATCTTCATCGACGTACCGATTGATCAGTTGCTCGAACGACTGAAGAAGCGTGAACTCGACAGGTTTGAACGCGAAGATCGATCGTTCTTCGAACGTATCTACACCGGGTTCCACACCATGGCAGCAGCCGACCCACAACGCTGGATGATCGTCGATGGCACTCCAACAAAAGAAGCAGTGCAGGCAACCATCATTCAAGGTGTGCAAGACCGTCTTGGTATAACTCCTCTATGACTTCATCGGTATGGGACAACATCGTTCAACAACCAAAGGCAGTTGAACGACTGCAGCAACTTGCCGTTAACCACGTCCATGCCTTTTTGTTCATCGGCCCTGACGGCTGCGGCAAAGACGAAGCAGCACGAGCATTCGCTTCACAACTGATAACTGGTTCAGACGATGCAACTTCGCGTGAAGCAAACCTCATTATGCGCGGCAGTTATTCAGATGTCATTGAAGTACTCCGCGAAGGCGCTGCAGTAGACAAAGACGAGGCCGAAGCAATCATTCGCCTCTCCACCACCACACCAACTGAAAGCAGAATCAAAGTCGTCATTGTGCACGAAGTACATCTCATGCGTGATTCCGCGGCAGCACGTTTACTAAAAACGATTGAGGAGCCTTCTGAGAAAGTGGTGTTCATCTTGCTCGCCGATGCCTTGGTACCCGCACTTGCCACCATCAACTCGCGTTGTGTTGTGGTGCAGTTTGCAGCCATCAACATCCACCGCGAACGCCTGCTTGCCAACGACCCTCACCTTGCTCAGCGCCAAGAAGCATTTTCCAACATCCCCTACAAACTGGATGGCTCTGGCACCACAGTTGCACAAATCGTGGACGAAATCTTTGAACTAATCGAACAAGCGACTACTCCACTTATTGCCGAACAAAAGAAGGAATTAGAGGAACTGGAAGCACGCGTGACACTCACCGGCGAGCGCGGCAGTGGCCGCAAGGCGCTTCAAGATCGTCACAAACGCCAACTACGTAAGTTCAATACCGATGAACTTCGCAGTGGTCTCTCCACCATCGCGGGTACTTACCACTCACTCATCGTTTCAGAAACTCAATATTCAGACAAAGCGAAGTACCACGACGCCATTCATCGCATCCACAAAGCCATGGGTTCACTTGGCTTAAACGTGAACGAGGAACTCCTGCTTCAGTCGCTCTTCTTGCATTGCCCATCGCTCATGATGCTGGGAAATGTAAAGTAACCCTCAATCACAACGTAATTCCGAGACATAAGCGTCTCGGCGGTTTAGGGTATGGGCGTGTTGACCTTTAGTCCTCGCTCGAGCAGTTACCTGAGTACTGTTTCCCGATTGTTTGGGCTCACAGCGGCCTTCTTGTTCACTATCTCATTTTTTGCTTCTGGTAATTTCCGAGACTCATTGACAACATCTCTAATTGTGGCAACACAGACAGCTTCGGGAGCACTGATTTGGATTTTCCTTCAAACCAGACAAAACATTCATACTTCCGAGTTGATCGGAATGGGGTTTTCCATTGGCTCACTACTCGCCATGTGCTCTTCACAAATACTTCGAGATAAATTCTTCGTAAATGTTGGTTGGTTGGTTCCTGCCATTTTGATTCTCTTCATATCTTCATACAAAAAACGTTTACACAAACACAATTATCGTTCCATCGAAAAGCCAGGATTGCTTGAATCTGGTGTATTGATCTGCGCATTGCTGCTCTCGCTGACCTACTGGTGGTTTTGGTTATGGCCAATTGTTGCTTTGTTAGCAGTCTTTCTAATCACGAAAAAGTACGCCAAAAACATTCTCTGGTTTGTCGCAATTATTCTTCCAACTTCTGCAACCCTCATTTCAACATCGATTTACCTCAAAGGATTAAACAGTTTTTGGCGAGTTTGGTCCCATGATCAGATTTTTCTCGAAGCAATGTCCTACTCTGCGGCCAAATGGGGGCCTGCAGAAAACATTCATTCGGTCGGAATTGAATTCAAATATCACTGGCTTTCATTGGCTTGGTCTGGCGCCACCGCTGCTGCGGCAAATTCGGAGCCACTCTTCATCACCACAATTACGCTTCCTATAGTTGCTCTTTTTGGTTCGGTCCTAATTTTATATGCAATCGCTAAGTATCTTACGAGCGCGAAATATTTGCCGTTATTGGTTGTAGCTGTTTTTGTGTTCAATGACAATTTTCTAGACACGTCACCGGTTCGATTGTTCCACTCTCCAACATATTTGTTTGCACTAGTTTGGATGCTCGGATTTATTTATACAGTTTTGATAACTGTTTCAAAAGAAATACGATTCGGAATGGTTCTTTCAGGATCATTACTCATTGCTGCATTTGGGGGCAAGGTTTCCCACGGAGTTGTGCTCGTCGGTGGTATCGCATCAATGATGGTGTACTTGTTCTGGAAGCCGCTTATTGCAATTGAAAGAAGATTCGTATTTAACTTTTGTGCCTCACTGGCATTAAGCACTTTGATCGCCTACCTGTTTCTCTATCGTGGAATGTCAATTGGAAATGGAGAAATGCTTTCAATCGAATTTGGCCGAATTGGCGTGGAAGCCGGACTTGCTCGAAACGAAAGCGGCTGGCTTGTAAAAGCTGTTGCAACAGCGACCGTTCTTTTCGCATTGTCGCCAGTTTTTCTTATTGCTTTAAATCGTTCTCCTCAGTTAGAGCGAAAAGAAAAGTCTGTGCTTCTATTTGTTTTAGGGTCTGGATTCTTGGGTCTTCTCTTTACTTCAATCTTGAACCAAGATTTCGGGGGCCAAATCTATTTTGCTCAGTCTGCCTTGGCTGTTGCACCCATTGCTGTCGCAGTTGCCTTCAATAGGAATCCCCTAGACAGAGTTATGTTCAGTCACCGTAAAAGTGCTGTTTTAATTGGCTTTCTTGGATTTGTATACGGTGTCATCGGATTTCTCATGTGGGACTGGCGCTTTGGTGATGCCGACCCATACCGATCAAAGATCGTTCTAGATTTCTTGCTCACTTCAGGTTTTCTTCTACTGGTCGTCATCGCGCCAAAACTTGCCGTACGTTGTCTGGAAAAAACAGGAAAACAGTCTGTTGAGCGTGTTCTTAGATTGATTCTCGTAGTTGCTTTCATACTCTCAGTCGGACTGACACGAAGAGTACATAACTTTTTAGAATTCTCTTCTCACAAACAGCTTTCAGAAACTAACCCAAACCTCAACTATGGCTCGTTAGATCACAATGAGGCATTGTCTTGGCTACGAATACACAGCGATACAAACGACATTGTGGCCACAAACCGTTTTTGTATTCCAGAGGTCGACTATTGCAATCCAAAGTGGACATTGGTTTCTGCTCTTTCTCAGCGACGAATGCTGATCGAGGGGTACAGCTACGGGCAGATCAGAAATTCTCAATTTGCGCAAGACCCATCACTACCTGATTGGGCAAAGTATGCAGGCCAAAGTCCTGAACAACAATCTCGTCTGAAGTATTCACTGGAGTTTGCCGAAACCGCCACCGAGGCAAGTTATTCCTTTTTGATTTCACGAAACGTTTCCTGGGTGGTCGTTGACCACTCAGCCCAGACGAGTGGTCAACGCGAATGGAGCCCATGGGGATCAACTAAATTTCAAAATTCAACAATTTCGATCATTGAGTTGACTGATCGGCCATAAACTAGTGACCTGATTACCCGCCCAGGTAGCTCAGAGGTAGAGCAACGCACTCGTAATGCGTAGGTCGTGAGTTCGATTCTCATCTTGGGCTCCACTGAATTTGTAGTTTATTTGTTGTCAGCAATTACCTTTTTAACGCGTGTACGAATTGAAAGCAACTGAGCTGCAGTTTCAACGATTCGTGCCAGTTTCATTTTTGATTCACCGGCCCAGCGAGGGCGAAACTGTATAGGAACTTCACTAATCTTCGCTCCCTCACTGCTTGACACAGCAATCATTCCACCGAAGAATGCGTAACCGTTGAAATCGGTAACGGTTTTAAAACTTGCTTCAATTGCTGAACGGCTGTAGACACGGAAGCTTGTTGTTGGGTCTTTTACCGAAGATGGCACACCTACTAAATGAAGCATCGTTGCCGATACACGCGAAAGAACCTTGCGTTTAAATGACAATCCAGGAGCCGAGCCGCCCTTCGTCCAACGAGATCCGATCGTGATTTGGCTCTGCGTAGCAAAATGTGCGCGCACCAAGTCGGGCATTTGACGCGCGTCGTGCTGGCCATCGGCATCGAGATTGACAATGAATCCAACATTTGGATCGAGCAGGGCTTGTTCAAAACCGTAAACAATTGCGGCGCCTAACCCCTCCCGGGGACCGTCAATAACCTTCCCTGAAATGTGTAAATCGGTAAACGACTGCTCAACATGGCGGTTGTATTCAATGTCTTGCGAGTCATCCACAATGAGAACCTGGAATGAGTAGCCCGACTCCTGGAGCAGGCGAACGCTTTCGGCAACCTCTTCCAGCACGTACCGAATTGTCTGTCGCTCACCAAGTGTTGCAAGGAGAACTACTCCGACCCTTGAATGCGAAGTGTGAAGTTGGTTAGACATGCAGGACCCAGGTTAGTAGATGGACCTCAAGTAAGATTTGGCTGTTATGTTATTTCCGGACAGTGAATTCTCTGATGTTCTGAGCGCGAATGAACAGTTTGTTACTGATTTTCAGCATTCGGAACTTACTGGTACAGCAAAAAGAGGGCTTGCCATCATTACTTGCATGGATTCCCGAATTAGCCCACTTGCTGTTGTTGGTATGCAGGCTGGCGATGCGAAGATCCTTCGCAACGCTGGCGCACGCGTTACCGATGACGTATTGCGAACGCTCGTTCTTGCTTCCTACCTATTAGGTGTAAGCAGAGTACTTGTAATGCCTCACACCGACTGCCGAATGGCAGTCACTTATGAGGCAAGTATTCACGCCACAATTAATGAACAATTCGGTGTGGATACCAGCAGTCTCGAATTCCGAACAGTTTCGAACCAACGAAATGCGCTCGCTGAAGACGTCGCTCGAATAAGGGAATACCCTTTGCTACAAAAGGGCGTTTCGATCGCGGGCGCTATCTACAACGTGTCTACTGGTCAGCTAGAGCCTGTCGACTGCTGAACACAGTTGTTGCGACCAGCACAGTGATCGCAACAAGTAGTACGACAGCCACCCAAAATCCAATAGATGGATTCCACGTTCGTTCGGTAAACATTGAAAACGCATTGTTGCCATTAACACCAACGGTGTATCGACGTAATGCCCCAAGCCCGGCCCACACCATGGCAACCGACCAGCCAGTGACTACTGCGATTTGTAAACGAGTTCCGAAATTGGATTGCATCGCTACAAGTAGTGGTACTCCCACAAGAATCGGTGCAATGTGCCTGCCTTGGGCACCAAACCAGCCGAACATTGCATAAAAATTCATGTCAACGGCAATGCAAGCACAGATCACTGTCATCGAGAGCAAAACAAGTGCGAGTGCACTGCGCTTGCCTATGTGGTTCAACGAAGCAATAATGACAGCTGTTACACAAATTATGTAAAGCCATAGCGCACCCCTAGGTATCGGCGTATCGAGCCAACCAAAATTTCCCACGACTTGATCCAAGAGTTCGGGAATGTGGTTCATTGATCGAGTGAATTGAGCGGTGATCGAAACCTTTTCTGCTCCCGCTGTAAGCGAGGGTGACGTTTGGTAGCTATACACGGCGATGTACCACCATGCCATGAGTGCCGCGGTTAGCGAATGAATTAGCAGCGCGACCTTATTTGCCTTGATGGATGGAATTAGTCTTGTGCTTCCAAGAGCAACCCAAGAAATAACTGCTACAGCTGCGTACATCACAATTCCAATTGGACGCGTTGCTATCAGCAGAACTCCAGCAACGATAAAGATGTATTGAATGATGCGGTCATGCACCTGACCCTCATAAATAGAAGGCAAAACTGACCACAGCGCAATTGCCGAACAAATTTCAAGTGCACTTGGATTCATTGCAGAAGCCAGGAAAATAGTTCCGGGCGTTAATGCAACCAGCAGGCCTACAAGCGATTGCTTCCGACGCATAATTGTGTAAGCCGAACATGCAATAAGCAGTGCACTTACAACGCTCGTCATTGCGCGAGCCATAAACACCGACAAATTCGTTGCGCCAAACACTGTGCCCATTCCAGAAATAACAAATGGAAGCGGCGGGTATCTGCCCATGTTTGTCCACGTTGGAATATCAACTACTGGAGCATCTTCTACCGCAATGCCACATCCGGGTTTTTCGGGAAACGGTGCAAAACACCAAGGGATTGCATTTGCCGTACCGAATTGTGGATCTATATGTACGTATGTTGACCAATACGATTTTTCAATTGATGCTGGATAATTTTCGCCAACCCATTCACCCCGAACCACTGCTGCAGACCGAATGAAGTTAGACGGTTCGTCGGGGCCAGCAAACAACGGGGTGAGAAACGACCACACCACCATTAATGAAAAGAATGCTGCGCCAATCTTGGTGGCGTTTCGTGCCGCAATCTTTTCCACTATGCCAATACACCACCGTTTTGCACAAATACCACAGCAGCCTCAAGCTCGGGCGACAAATACCTGTCAGGTCCTGGCCCGGCCACGGTTGCGCGCAAACGATCGCGCACTGCTTTAGTTACCGGCCCAGGTTGTAGAGGCAGTCGCAAGTCCAATGCGCGCGCAGCGGTAAGCAACTCAATTGCTGCAATGCGCTGGGTGTTGGTAATTGATTGACGCAATTTGCGGGCGGCACTCCAACCCATTGATACATGGTCCTCTTGCATTGCAGAACTTGGGATGGAGTCTGCACTTGCAGGTACCGCAAGCCGTTTGTTTTCTGACACCAGTGCAGCCTGCGTGTATTGAGCAATCATCAAGCCAGAGTCAACACCTGGGTCGTCGGCAAGAAATGGTGGAAGGCCAGCTGAGCGAGCGCGGTCGAGCATGCGGTCGGTGCGCCGCTCCGACATTGAACCTAAATCGGCAAGTGCAATGGCAAGGAAGTCCAAAACGTAGGCAACGGGGGCACCGTGGAAGTTGCCGTTCGAGCTCACACGCCCATCGGGTAACACAACAGGGTTGTCGATCGTTGAAGCAAGTTCGCGCTCGGCAACGATTGTTGCCCACGAAATGGTGTCACGTACTGCACCTGTTACTTGTGGTGCACAACGCAACGAATAAGCATCTTGTACCCGATCATCGTTTTCAATATGTGAAGCAACAATGGGCGAATTCTGCAGTGCAGCAAGCATGCGTGCCGCACTGATTGCTTGGCCTGGGTGCGGGCGCAAAGGTTCGTGCAGTTCGGCTGCAAATACCGCTGCCGTTCCTAATTGTGCTTCGACACTCATTGCGGCGATGATGTCAATTGAGTCGCACAATTGATGTGCATCGGCAATTGCCATCAGCAACATGCCAAGCATGCCATCTGTGCCGTTGATGAGTGCAAGTCCTTCTTTTTCTTGCAATTCAATTGGTGCAATTCCTGCTTCGGCGAGTAATTCGGCAACTGGTCGTTGCACACCATGAGTATCAACTGCTTCACCTTCACCCATTAACACGAGGGCACAATGTGAAAGCGGTGCTAAGTCGCCACTACAACCAAGTGACCCGAACTCGCGAACGAGTGGCGTGATTCCAGCATTGAGCAATGCCGCCATGGTTGTTGCAACTACTGGGCGCACTCCCGTGCGGCCGGATGCCAGAGTCTTTAGTCGCAACGCCATCAATGCACGCACTACTTCGCGCTCGACTGGTGCGCCAACGCCAGCAGCGTGCGACCTGATGAGTGAGCGTTGCAATTGTGCACGCTGCTCTACTGATACATATCGATTGGCAAGTGCACCAAAACCGGTTGATACTCCATACACGGGTTGAGACGATGCAACGAGTGCGTCAATGTGGGCACGTGATTGTGCCATTGCGCTGAGCGCGGTGTCGGACAGTTTCACCACGGCGTTGTGGCGCGCAATTTCAAGCACGTCCGACGCGGACATACCCTGATTGCTGATAATTACTTCGCGTTGCATAACACTGCAATCTAGTTCAGTGGGCTATTGGTGTAATACGGTAGATACGTATGGCCGATAACACGCAATTCACTGCCGAGGCCATGCAATACGCGCAAAGTCTGTATTCCACTGCATTGCGGATGACACGCAATCAATCGGATGCCGAAGATTTAGTGCAGGAAACGTACTTAAAAGCCTTTCGTAGTTTTGGCTCGTTCGAAACAGGCACCAACCTCAAGGCGTGGTTGTTCCGAATTTTGACCAACACATTCATTAATACGTATCGGGCGAAACAACGACGACCACAAGAATCTGACCTTGGTTCTGTAGAAGACCTGTTTCTCTACAAACGCCTGCCGTCGCTTGCTGGGTTATCGGAAAGCGCCGAGGAGCATCTGCTCGACCTCTTTCCTGCCGCCGAAGTTCGGGAGGCGATTGAAAATCTGCCGGAAACGTTCCTGCTTCCCATGTTGCTCAACGACGTAGAAGGCTTTAGCTATAAGGAAGTTGCCGAGATCCTGGATGTACCCATTGGAACGGTGATGTCCCGACTGCATCGGGGAAGAAAAACGATGCAGGAAGCGTTATATGAATACGCTTCAAAACGTCACCTCATTACGGAGAAGGATAAAACCGATGGCTGATTGCAACGAAACCTTGAAAGAGCTGGATCGGTTTCTCGATAACGAACTTGCATCTGAGGCCATTGGCGACCTTTCGGCTCATCTCGATGGTTGTGTCGACTGCCAACAAACTTTTGAATTTCACGCTGAATTGCGCAACATTGTGAAATTGTCGGCCAAACAAGAACCATTGCCGCAATCGCTTATTTCCCGAATTGAGCAGTGTTTTGGCACTGATCTCAACGAAGATTCAGAAAACGCCTAATCGTAGGGCTACCATTGTCTTCATGATTGCAGTTGTCTGGCATTACTGGTTGGGGTTGGTGTTGTTGGTAGTTGGTGGACTTGCCATCGTCAACCTGATCATTGGTTACGTTGCCCAAGTAACCATGAAGAAGTACCCAAACCGCAAACAGCGCAAAGCGCTGAAGTAGTTCTGCGGGGCTGATGCCTTCGCTTCTCGACACGGTTCGCAACTCGCCACGTGTAGACCAATTACTGAGTCGTTGCACTTTTTCTGCACCGCCAGCTCATGTTGACTGTGCGGTTTCTGGCGGTGCCGACTCGGTTGCACTGTTGGTGCTGGCGTGTGCATCGGGGCTACAAGTAACTGCTTGGCATGTCGACCACGGTTTGCGCGACAACTCTCATACCGAGGCTGCTCTTGTGCGCGAGCTGGCTGCACAACTTGGTGCACCATGTGAAACCAGGTCGGTGGTCGTTAACTCGGCAACAAACATTGAAGCGCAAGCCCGGGAGGCTCGCTATGGGGTCCTTCCGTCAGGTGTACTCACAGGGCACACTGCAGACGATCAAGCAGAAACCATCTTGATCAATTTGTTGCGTGGCTCGGGTGCAAAGGGGCTTGCAGGCATGCAACCCACGATGCAACGCCCATTACTGCAACTGCGTCGCAGCGAAACACAAGGGCTGTGCGATGAGCTTGGCATTACGTACTTTCATGATCCATCAAATGATGACGATCGATTTCAACGCAATCGCATTCGGCACGAAGTGTTACCGTTACTCGCGTCGCTATCAAAGCGCGACATTGTTCCTGTGTTAAATCGTCAAGCAGACTTTCTTCGCGACGACGATGACCTACTGAACGAACTTGCGACAGCACTCGACCCGACCGATGCGCTCGCGCTTGCGCAGGCACCAATTGCGCTGTCACGACGTGCAATTAGGGCGTGGCTGAGCAACCCACTTGTTCCCGATAGCGCAACTGTCGACCGTGTGCTCGACGTGGCCCGAGGCAATTCTTTGGCGTGCGACATTGGTTTGGGTCGCCAGGTGCGCCGAAGCCAGCAACGATTGCGCATTACTGAGCCAGAAAACCCCAAATAAATAGGGTTTTTCAAAACATCGGATGATTTTGATGGTGTATCGTCTCGCCTGATGTTGAATGCACGCACCAATCGCAGTAAGGAATGTCGTTAATGCCACCAAAACTTCGGGGCAAGTGGGCCCTAGGAATCACCCCACGAAACCTCACCTGGATTATTAAGGACAAACTGGCGATCTGCGAACGCCCAGGTGGGTTTGGGGCAAACCACCGCCGAGTTCGCAGACAAGAAGAGATCATCTGGTTGCGTGAGAACGAATTTGGCTGCGTCATTTCCATTATTGGTGCACCACACAACTTGCATAATTACGAAGAACTCAACATGCCCTACCGCCACCGACCGCTTGTCAGTTTTGATGACATGGATCAGTGGCTAAAAGTGTTTTTTAGCGATATCCACGAACTGTTGCGCAACAACCACAAAGTGATTGTGCATGCTGAAGAAGTGAGCGATCGACTTGTTGGACTAATGGGCGGATACATCCGTTGGTCGGGGCTCGTTGATGATGCACCACAGGCGATCATTCTCACCGAGCGAATCGGTGGTCGTCAGCTCGACCCCGACTCTCGCGAACTTATTCTTCGAGCACACCAACTTCGTTAATGAGCGGTCGCCGAGTTGTTGTCACCGGCATCGGTGGAGAACTTGGCTCGCGTGTTGGTGCGCTCCTTGAAGAGCAAACGTGGGTTGGTGAAATCGTTGGCATCGATGCCAACCCGCCCCGCCGTCGGCTTCGCCGCACGGTTGTTCATGTTGTCGAGCCGCAGCAGCACGAGTTAATTGCAGAGCGAATTGTTCAAGCCAACCCACATGTCATTATTCACCTTGGGGTGTGGGAGCCCGATGCGCGATTGTCGTCAGCAGAAGCGCAGAGTTTCACCGAGCACTTTGCCACTGCAGTATTTGATGCCGCAATGCGGGTTTCGGCATTGGAGTCGGTGGTGCTGCGCAGCGGTCTTGAGGTGTACGGAAAACATGGCCATTCGCCTCACTCGCCCAACGAACACCAGCCGCTTGAACCACAATCACTCTTTGGCAACATGCTGCTGGGGCTAGAACACAAAGTGAGCGAACTGGCAATCAGTCGTGGCACCGCTGCAACGTTGCTGCGTCTTGCCCCCGTTGTTGGCCCACACGTACCTAGCCCGCTTGGTCGAATGTTGCGCTTGCCCGCGGTGCCTTTTAATCCACTTGGCTCGGCACGATTTTCGGTAATTGAAGATGGTGATGCTGCACAGGCATTTGTTTCTGCAGCACAACATCAACCACATGGCGCAATCAATGTTGTTGCCGATGGATCGCTCAGTGTGATGCAGGCTGCATCGCTGGGCAACCGCATTTCCATCCCCACAATTGGGCCTGGTTGGTGGGCGGCAAAGTCGTTAGCAAAACTTGCAGGCGCACCGGTGCCCGAACATGTTGTTGAGTTGTTATCGCATGGTCGAATGGCAAATGCCGAGCGTCTTGTAGACACACTCAATTTCATGCCCATCCACAGCACCAAGGAAGTGATCGCGCGTCTATACGAATGGCCAAGCGTGATTCGTATTCAACCCACGCGACAGGTTGCATAACCATGCCATTTGTTCATGTTGCAGACGGAACACGGATCCACTACGAGGTAACAGGCCGACCAGGAGCCACGCCCATCTTGATGATTCAAGGTCTTGGCGCCAGCAAAAATGCGTGGAACTTACAGCGCATCGCCATGGCAACACGCTTTCGGTCGATCTCTCTTGACAATCGTGGTGCAGGCAGAAGCGATAAACCGAAACAGCCATTCACGCTTGAACAAATGGCAGATGATGCAATTGCCGTTCTTGATGCAGCAGGCGTAGAGACAGCACACGTTGTTGGTGCGTCAATGGGTGGTGTGATCAGTCAGATCATTGCAGTGAAGTATCCGCATCGAGTTCGTTCACTCACCTTGGTGTGCACCGCATGCAGAAATCATCCGTGGCGCCAAGAGTTGTTGCAGTCATGGGCACACACCGCTGAAGAAAAAGGAATGATCGAAGTGGGCAAAGAAGCCGCACAGTGGGTAATGAGCCCGCGATCATTTCGTCGCTTGGTGCCTGCATTCACTTGGATGGGCCCACTCGCCGCACTTCGCCCACGCCACTCATTTGTATCGCAAATTCAGGCGATTTTGGACACGCGTGAAGACCTCGTTGATGAGTTGTATTCGATCACGGCGCCAACGATGGTCATCGTTGGCAACCAAGACATTCTCACTCCTCGCGGCGACAGCGAAGAGATTGCAGAGCGCATTCCCAATGCCGAACTCGTTGTCATCTCTGGTGCCGCTCATGGTTTGATGATGGAGCACTCGACAACATTTAACAAGATTCTGATTGAATTTCTGCAGCGCACCGAATCCGAACGCGTTGCACAACAACACCTAAGCGTGTAGTGATGCGCGTTGTTGTTATTGGCGCAGGTATTGCCGGCTTACTTGCCGCTCAACAGTTACACAAAGCAGGCCACGATGTCACCGTGCTGGACAAAGGAAGAAGTCCGGGTGGTCGGCTAGCAACACGTCGAATTGGTGCGGCAACACTTGATCACGGCGCACAGTTCTTCACCGTTCGCGACACCCAATTTGATCACCATGTTCAACAATGGGTGCACGATGGCGTGGTGCGCGAATGGTGCAGGGGGTTTTCTGCACAGGATGGTCACCCTCGTTACATCGGAACTGCAGGCATGAGCAGTATTGCCAAACATCTGGCTCGCGATCTAGATGTTCGATGTAACACGTTTGTGTTTGAAGTGTTGCGCAACGAGGACACGACATGGTGTACACGGATCGATGATGGATCCAGTTTTCAATCGGATGCGTTAGTAGTGACATGTCCATTGCCCCAGGCGTACTCGCTACTCATTACCGCTCATGTTGATATTCCCGAAGCACTGTTCCAGTGCGCATACGACCGAACGCTTGGTCTGCTTGCAGTGCTTGACGGAAATACTGCTATCCCTGCGCCGGGCGGAATACAAAACCCCACTAGCGACGTGCAATTCGTTGCCGACAATTTCCAGAAAGGCATCTCAGCGGTGCCCGCACTTACCGTTCATTTCTCGCCAGCACTTAGCGAGCAACATTGGGACGACAACCCCGAGGTACTCCATCAGTTACTGCTGCAACATGCACGTCAATGGTGTGGAAATGCAACTGTGATTGACAGCCAAGTGAAGAAGTGGCGGTTTGCTACACCTCGTACCCCATGGCCAGACCGCATGTGGCGGCACGAATCACTGGTGATTGCGGGCGATGCAATGAGTGGGCCAAAGGTTGAGGGCGCGGCCCTTTCGGGTTTGGCTGCAGCAGTAGCAATTAACGAATTACTGAACTAAGCAACACGCTAGGCGCTGCACGTAATGCATCTGTTGCATCACTATGTGGCATGCGATTGCATTCGGCTTCAGCCAACTGCACATAGCTGCGTGCGGTTTCGATCGCACCTTGCACTCCGTCTCCTGCACGAACAATTTCTAATGCACGAGTGCGCTCTTGTTGCGACAGTGGCTTGCCCAGCATGTCGCGCAGTTCGTCTGCTGCACTTCCACCATTTG